>CAJDWQ010000014.1_pt1 | contig 23869 bp, 20 predicted proteins | sample 7391641 | NCBI WGS metagenome assembly CAJDWQ01 (sample SAMEA7055718, study PRJEB34461) | soil metagenome | biome: terrestrial ecosystem; feature: Peninsula; material: soil | place: Antarctica | collected 2016
CCGGGCGACCCGGTCGAGGCGAGATCTCACCGACGCTCGTACGTCACGAACGCGAAAGCCCACCGGTCGTCGCGCCGCGCCACCCTCCAGTCGGCCTCAGCTAAAACGGGGAAGCGCGCCTTGCCCACGGCATCCGCGTCCACCTCGGTCAGCTCGACCACATCGGTGGCATCGATCAGTGCCGCGTAGATCTGTGCGCCGCCGATCACGCTGATGCGCTCGGAGCCGCCGGGCAGCGTCGCCGCGAGTTCGAGCGCCTCGGCGGGATGGTGGGCGACGTGCACGCCGGGCGCGCTCCAGTCCCGGTCACGGGTCACCACGACGTGGGGGCGGCCGGGAAGGGGGCTGGTGAACGTCTCGAACGTGGCGCGGCCCATGACCATCGGGTGCCCCTTCGTGTGGGCCTGGAATCGCCGCTGGTCCTCGGGCAGGTGCCACGGTTGGTCGGTACCGTCGCCGATCACCCCGTTCGCGGCCACGATGGCGATGGCGACGACCGTCGGCCTGGTCATAGAGCACACCTCATACGGCGATCGGCGCCTTGATGGCGGGGTGGGGGTCGTAGTCGACCAGTTCGACGTCCTCGATCGTGAAGTCCTCCAGCGCTCTCCGATCGGGACGCAGCTTCAGCGTCGGCAGCGGTCGCGGGCTGCGGGACAGCTGCTGCCGCGCCTGGTCGAGGTGGTTGAGGTAGAGATGCGCGTCCCCCAGCGTGTGGACGAAGTCTCCCACGGCCAAGCCCGCGACCTGCGCGACCATGTGGGTGAGCAGCGCGTAGCTGGCGATGTTGAACGGCACCCCGAGAAACACGTCGGCGCTGCGCTGATAGAGCTGGCAGCTCAGCCGGTCGGGACCGCCGGGGTTCGCAGGGTCCGGCGCCACGTAGAACTGGAAGAGCGCGTGGCACGGCGGCAGCGCCATCTCCTCGACCTCGGCGACATTCCACGCGGACACGATGTGCCGACGAGAGTATGGGGTGCGCTGGAGCGAGTCGACGACCCGAGCGATCTGGTCGATGGTCGGTCCGTCGGGCGTCGGCCATGATCGCCACTGGTGTCCGTAGATCGGCCCGAGGTCGCCGTCTTCGTCCGCCCACTCGTCCCAGATCGTGATGCCGTGTTCGCGCAGCCAGGCGACGTTCGTGTCGCCGCGCAGGAACCAGATGAGTTCACCGACGATCGAGCGCAGGTGAAGCCGCTTCGTCGTCAGCGCGGGGAAGCCCATCCGCAGGTCGAACCGCATCTGGTGGCCGAAGACCGCCAAGGTGCCCGTGCCGGTACGGTCCCCGCGCTGCACGCCCTCGTCGAGGATGTGCTGCAACAGGTCGAGATAGGGGCGCACGGCTTCACTGTAACCGTCGCCCCCCAGCGCCGCGTGCGGCCATGGAGTCGACGTCAGAAGTTTCCCGGCCCCATTGTGTAACAGTCGATTCCGTACCGCGATGGGATAGGTGGTCGCGGTGGCGCCGGGACCCCGAGCCGGCGCCATCGTGACCTTCAATCGTCGACCGCGCGTTTAGTGAAGTGGATCACCCGCGATACCGTGGTCGGCGTGAGCCATCCCCACCCGGAGTTGACCGAACCGCCACCCCTGCCCAAGGGGGCGCTGCGCATCGTCGCGCTCGGAGGGCTCGGCGAGATCGGCCGCAACATGACGGTCTTCGAGTACGACGGCCGTCTGCTCATCGTCGACTGCGGCGTGCTGTTCCCCGACGACAACCAACCCGGGGTCGACCTGATCCTTCCGGACTTCGGCTACGTTCTGGACCGCCTGGACGACGTCGAAGCCATCGTGCTCACCCACGGTCACGAGGACCACATTGGGGCGCTGCCTTACCTGCTGCGCCACAAGCCGGACATCCCCCTGATCGGCTCCACGTTCACGCTGGCCCTGGTGGAGGCCAAGCTCAAAGAGCACCGGCTCAAGCCGTACACGCTGACGGTCCGCGAAGGTGACCGGGAGAAGCTCGGCGCGTTCGACGTGGAGTTCATCGCAGTGAACCACTCGATCCCCGACGCGCTCGCGCTGGCGCTGCGTACCCCCGCGGGCCTTGTGGTGCACAGTGGCGACTTCAAAATGGATCAGCTCCCCATCGACGGGCGGCTGACCGATCTGCGGACGTTCGCGCGGCTGGGCGAGGAGGGCGTCGACCTCTTCCTCACGGACTCCACGAACGCCGACGTGCCGGGCTTCGCGGTCCACGAGAAGGACCTTTACCCGGCGATCGAGCAGGTCTTCGAAAAAGCAGAGCGACGGATCATCGTCGCGTGTTTCGCCTCCCACGTGCACCGGGTCCAGCAAGTGTTGGACGCCGCTGAGGAATTCGAGCGCAGGGTCGCCATGATCGGGCGGTCGATGGTCCGCAACATGACGATCGCCGCCGACCTGGGGTTCCTGCGCGTGCCGGACCGCCTCCTCGTCGATGCGAAGAAGCTCGGCAACCTGGCTGACGACGAGCAGGTGCTGATCTGTACGGGCTCTCAGGGCGAGCCGATGGCCGCCCTGTCGCGCATGGCCAACCGCGACCACTCGATCGAGGTGGGCCCGGGGGACACCGTTCTGCTGGCATCTTCCCTGATCCCGGGCAACGAGAGCGCCATCTATCGGGTGATCGACGGGCTGATGCGCCTCGGCGCCCACGTGGTGCACAAGGGCAACGCCAAAGTCCACGTATCCGGTCACGCGAGCGCGGGGGAACTGCTCTACCTGTACAACCTGGTGACGCCGCGCAACGTGATGCCGGTGCACGGTGAGTGGCGACACCTGGTCGCCAACGCCGCGCTGGCGCGAGCGACGGGCGTGCCGAAGGACCGGGTCGTGTTGGCCGAGGACGGCGTGGTCGTGGATCTGCTCAACGGCGTCGCGAAGATCTCCGGGGCGGTGGAGTGCGGGTACGTGTACGTCGATGGTTCATCGGTCGGCGCGACCGACGAAGGCGTGTTGAAGGACCGGCGCATCCTGCGCGACGAGGGGTTCGTGACCGTGATCGTCACGGTGGACGCGAGCACCGGCAAGGTGTCGTCCGGCCCCGAGATCCTGACCCGCGGGCTCCCGGGGGACGACGCCGCGTTCGCGAGCATCGAGCCGAAGGTGCGCGACGCGGTCGAGGCCGCCGTGGCCAAGGGCGTGACGGACTCCCGCCAGCTGCAGCAGGTGATTCGACGCACTGTCGGCTCGTTCTTGGGCGGCAAGTTGCGCCGTCGCCCGATGATCATCCCGGTCGTGATCGAGGTCTGACAGCCCCGGGCGGTCGCCTCCGTCGCGATGCCGACGAGCGGGCCAAGAGTAGCGACCCGAAGGTTCGGGCGGTGCCGATGACCGTCGATGGCAGCGGGTCAGCGGGTGAGGCCGGTCAGCCAGGCGGCGACGCCGGCGCAGCTCGCGGCGAACAGGACGCTGGCGAGCGTGCCGATGATGAACTTCTCCGCCGCACGGCTGTCCGACAGCGCCAGCTCCGGGTATCTGGCCAGGCCTTTGATCGCCAGGATCAGAGCCAGGCCCTCCTTCCAGCCGGCGGTGAGGGTCGCGAAGACGGCCAGCCGTTCCAGGTAGCCGATCCACTGGCCGCCCGGCAGCATGTCCGGGTCGTCCAGGTAGTCGTCCCGGAAGTCGTCCAGATCTTCGTCACGGTGCAGGTCCCCACGCGTCCGATCGCGGACGGTGGCGTCAGCGTACGGCGCGCTGTCCGGGTCTGTGGCAGCGGCCACGTTCTTGGCCGGATCAGCCGCGCCCGCCCGGCTGCGTCGCTCTACCAGTCGGAACACCAGCCGCACCAGGCGCGAGCCGAGCAGGACCGCCGCCAGAGCGCCGAGCCCGATGATGGCAGCGTCGATCACCTCGATGGGCATCAGGCGTCCGCCCGCCCGTCCGTACGGGCGCTCAGCGCGCCGTCGATCAGGCGCGCCGCGAACTCCTCGGCGCGGCGTCCCTCGAGCCACCGTGCGGCGCTCGCCCGTTGGCTCACCGCCGACGGCGAAATGTCGAGAGAGCGCGCCGACTGCTGCCCGTTCTGCCCTGCCGTGAACAGCTCGACCACCTCCCACCCCTCGGGCGACCGGCGATGCCACAGGTCCGCCAGCAGCCAGAGCATCGTCTCCGCATCAGCCGCAACAGCCGCGCCCTCGTCATATAAGGCATCTGGTGCGGCTGAGGTTTCTGCGGTCTCATCACGTCGGCCACGACGGTAACCCGGCCCGCTGACATCGCGCCCACCTGGGCCAAGTCGGACGGCGATGCCTCCAGGAGCCCGTCGTGCGGCCGACAGCGCCTCCCGAGCCGCCACGAATGCGGGCCCGCGCCCCGCGCGAGTGGAGACGGGCAACGGCGTCTCGATCGCTCCGCCGCCGAGGCCGACGCGCCAGTCGCCCAGGCGTACGAGCACGCGCAGCGCGCCGACCACGTCGGCGCCGCGGGCCAGCACGGCCTGGATCTCGTCACCGGCGGTTCGCTCGAAGGCGCGGGTTGTCGACACGGTCTGCAACTCCTCGAGCGCGTCGGGCACGCGGTCTCTGCCGGTTCGGCTCTTGACCTGGTCTGCCGTGACGACCCAGCACCGGGTGAAGTTGTTATCCTTCATGTGTCCAAGATTAGACGCTGAACTGCATTGGGGCACCATGCCTGTCACCGAACGCGGCTCCATCACCCGCGCTCGGTGACGTCCATCCCCCTTCCGGCCCCTCTCGCGCGGCGCGCCTGTTGTCCTGGCGCCCTGGCCGAGGCGTAATCTCCCACCGTGGTGAACCGTGCCTCCTCCTCGTCGCAGCGTGACCGAACGGGCGGCTCAGCCCGCAGCCGGGCGAGCCGACCCACCGCGGGCCGGGGAACCGGGCGTGCCCCGGGCCGGACCGGCGGCTCCAGCCCGGCGCGCTCGCGCGGAGCCCGCGGGGGTGGCTTGCCGCTGCCCGTTCGAGCCGTGCACGGCACGTGGATGGGAGTGGCGCACGTGACGGGGAACGCCGTACGACGCGTGGGGCGCACCGCCGGCGACCTCGAGCCCGCACACCGCCGTGACGGCGCCGGCCTCTTGCTCGTCGCTCTGGCGATTGTGGTCGCAACCCGCGAATGGTGGGGCCTGGCCGGCGCGTTTGGCGACGTCGTTCACGCCGTGACCGCCGGAACGTTCGGCCGGGTGTCCCTCGTGTTGCCGCTGGTCATCGGCGGCCTCGGGGTGCGCCTCCTTCGAGACCCCGATGACGTGCACGCCACGAACCGCGTCATCATCGGCCTCACCGCTCTCGCTTTCGCCGCCTGCGGGCTCGTGCACATCACCCAGGGCGCTCCGTCCGCGATGGACGGCCTGCTCCCGCTGCGCTCCGCCGGCGGCATGCTCGGGTACCTGGCCGCCAATCCGCTGTTGGCCGGGGTCACCGCGTGGGGAGCCGTGCCGCTGCTGGTGTTGCTCGCGTTCTTCGGGTTGCTCGTGGTCACCGCGACGCCGGTGCACCGCATCGCGGATCGCCTACGCGAGGCCGGTCGGCGGCTCGTCGGTCCGGGCGAGCCGACGACCCGCGACACCGAGACGAGCCCGACCGGCCTGGGCGACGGCCCGCGCGGGGCCACCCGCTCGCGTCGACCAGGCGACGCCAACGGTCCGCGGCAGGGCGACGAGGCCTTCGAGCAGGCCGCGCAGGTGCATGGTGGACGCTTCCGCAGGTTGCTCCGGCCCCGCGCGCACCTCCAACCGGGCCCGTCAGCGGAGGCGGAAGCTGGGCCGTCAGCGCTGCCAGAGTCGTCGGGGCGGCCGGACCAGGCCGAGGGCGCCGCGCCGGGCACGGCGACGCGGGATCGCGCCAGCACACCCCATGCCGGGCGTCCCGGCGTCCCCGACCCGGCCGGTGGTCCCCCCTCGACAGGACGACCGAAGGGACCAACGACGGGTCAGACGGGTCAGACGGGTCAGACGGGTCAGGCGACAGAACAGACGCCCGACGCGGCGCCGGGCCGACCCGTCCGCCCCGGCCGAGCGCGCAGCGAGACGCCGGACCAGGCCACCGCGAAGCCGGGAGCCGTCGAACCCGCCGAGGCGGCGGCACGGACCGACGGACTGTCCACCGACCCGCTGCCGCAGCGCTCGGAGCAGCTCACTCTCGAAGGTGACGTCACCTACGTGCTGCCGAATCCGGCGATCCTCGCGCCCGGCACCGTCCACAAGGCGCGCACCGAGGCCAACGACCGGGTCGTGGAGTCGCTCACCGGGGTCCTCGATCAGTTCGCGATCGACGCGCAGGTCACGGGCTTCAGCCGCGGGCCGACGGTCACCCGCTACGAGGTCGAGTTGGGTCTCGGCGTCAAGGTCGAGCGGGTCACCGCTTTGAGCAAGAACATCGCTTACTCGGTCGCATCTGCCGACGTGCGCATCCTGTCCCCGATCCCCGGCAAGTCCGCGATCGGCATCGAGATCCCCAACGCCGACCGCGAGAAGGTCAGCCTCGGCGATGTCCTGCGCAGCCAGGTCGCGCAACGCAACCCGCACCCGATGGTGATGGGCGTCGGCAAGGACGTCGAGGGCGGCTACGTCATCGCCAACCTCGCGAAGATGCCGCACCTGCTCGTCGCCGGGGCCACCGGCTCCGGCAAGTCGAGCTTCATCAACTCGATGATCACCTCGATCCTGATGCGTTCCACGCCCGAGGACGTCCGGATGATCCTGGTCGACCCCAAGCGGGTCGAACTCACCGGGTACGACGGGATCCCGCACCTCATCACGCCCATCATCACGAGCCCCAAGAAGGCCGCCGAGGCCCTGCAGTGGGTGGTGAAGGAGATGGACGCGCGGTACGACGACCTGGCGGCGTTCGGTTACAAGCACATCGACGACTTCAACAAGGCCGTCCGCGCCGGGTCGGTGCAGCCTCTGCCGGGTTCGCAACGAGTGCTGCGGCCGTACCCGTACCTGCTTGTCGTCGTTGACGAACTGGCCGACCTGATGATGGTCGCCCCGCGCGACGTCGAGGATTCGATCGTGCGGATCACCCAGCTGGCGCGCGCTGCCGGCATCCACCTGATCCTGGCCACCCAGCGTCCGAGCGTCGACGTGGTGACCGGCCTGATCAAGGCCAACGTCCCGAGCCGGATGGCGTTCGCGACCAGTTCGCTGGGCGATTCACGGGTCGTTCTCGACCAGGCCGGCGCGGAGAAGCTGATCGGGCAGGGCGACGCGCTGTTCCTTCCGATGGGCGTCAGCAAGCCGATGCGGGTGCAGGGCGCGTGGGTGACCGAGTCGGAGATCCACCAGGTCGTCGCGCACGTCACGGGGCAGCTGCGCCCCGCGTACCGCGAGGACGTCACCGTCAAGGCCGAACGCCGCCAGGTCGAGGACGACATCGGCGAGGACCTGGAACTGCTGCTCCAAGCCACCGAGTTGGTCGTCAACAGCCAGTTCGGTTCGACGTCGATGCTGCAGCGCAAGCTGCGGGTCGGGTTCGCCAAGGCCGGGCGCCTCATGGATCTGCTGGAGACCCGCGGCATCGTCGGCCCCTCCGAGGGCAGCAAGGCCCGCGATGTCCTGCTCACGCCGGATGACCTGCCGGGCACGCTCGCGATACTGCGCGGCGACGAGGTGCCGGGAGCGGGGGACGACCCGGACCCGGCGGACGGCTATGAGGGCATGTCAGACGACATGACTCCCGGCGAGGTCCCGACCGGGGGAGCGAACGGGCCCGCCCCCGGGGGCGCGCCGGACCCTGCTGAAGGGGACACCGACCCCTGGGGTCGCCGGGGCGGCGCCCGCTGAGGGGCGGGAAGGCCGGCGACCGGCCCGTAGAGTAGGCGTGTGTCGACCCCCGCCCCCGCCTCCGGACGTGCCGTCGCCCTGATCAGCCTGGGGTGCGCGCGCAATGAGGTCGACTCCGAGGAGCTCGCGGGACGTCTGTCGGCCGCGGGTTGGGCGCTCGTCGACGATCCGGCCCAGGCCGATGTCGCCGTGGTCAACACCTGCGGATTCATCGAACAGGCCAAGAAGGACTCCATCGACGTCATCTTGGAGGCGCACGACCTTAAGGAGAGCGGCCGCACGCAGGCCGTCGTCGTCGTCGGCTGCCTCGCCGAGCGGTATGGCGAGCAGCTCGCCGCCGAGCTTCCCGAGGCCGACGCCGTCCTCGGGTTCGACAGCTACGCCGACCTGTCCGGGCATCTGACCCGGTTGCTGGCGGGAGAACGACCCGCCTCGCACGTCCCCTCCGACCGTCGCAACCTCCTGCCGTTGTCCCCGACGAAACGCCCCGCGGCGGCCCAGCGGGTGGCCGTCCCAGGCCACGGTGACGCCGCAGAGGCGGAGTTCGCCCAGGTGGGAAGACTGGGCGGCCCGATCGTACGTCGGCGCCTCGACGACCGACCCTGGGCCCCGCTGAAGATCGCGAGCGGCTGCGACCGGAGGTGCGCGTTCTGCGCGATCCCGAGTTTTCGCGGCGGTTTCGTGTCGCGGCCCGCGCCGGGGATCGTGGCCGAGGCCGGCTGGCTCGCCGCGCAGGGCGTGCGCGAGCTGCTCCTGGTCAGCGAGAACAGCACGTCGTACGGCAAGGATCTTGGAGACATCCGGGCGCTGGAGAAGTTGCTGCCCCGGCTGGCGCATGTCGACGGCATCTCCCGCGTGCGCGTCAGCTACCTGCAGCCCGCCGAGGTCCGCCCCGGCCTGCTGGAGGCCATCGCCGAGACACCCGGCGTGGCGCCGTACTTCGATCTGTCTTTTCAGCACTCGAGCGAGACGGTGCTGCGCCGGATGCGCCGGTTCGGGTCGACGGAGGCCTTCTGCTCGTTGCTCGAGCGGATCCGCGAGCTCAACCCTCAGGCCGGGGTGCGATCCAACGTGATCGTCGGGTTTCCGGGGGAGACCGAGGAAGACGTGAACGAGCTGGAGCGGTTCCTCACCGCAGCGGATCTCGACGCGTGCGGCGTGTTCTCCTACTCCGATGAGGACGGCACCGAAGCCACCCGCCTCGACGGTCACGTGCCCCCTGAGGACATCGCCGAGCGGCACGCCCGGATCACCGACCTGGTCGAGGACCTCATGGCCCAACGCGCCCTGGATCGCGTGGGGGAGCATGTGGTGGCGCTCGTGGAGGAGCCGGGCGACGAGCCCGGCACGTGGCAGGCGCGCGCCGCCCACCAGGGCCCGGACGTCGACGGGGTGTGCATCCTCCCGGCGCCGGTGGGGGACTCCCGCCCGTACACCCGGGGCGAGATGGTGACGTGTCGCGTCACCGCGACGAGCGGCGTCGACCTGGTGGTGGAGCTGATCGGGGCCCGGCCATGAACGCCGACGTGCCGCCCGACGGCCGCACGCAGGACCGTCACGCCACGCCGCCGATCCCACCGAGTCCCTGGAACGTGCCCAACGCGCTCACCGTCCTGAGGATCGCGCTGATGCCGGTCTACGGGGCGCTGCTGCTGAGCAGCGACGGCAGGGACCCCGGGATGCGCTGGTGGGCGCTCGCCGTGTTCGTGGTGGCCATGATCACCGACCGGTTGGACGGTCAGATCGCGCGAGCCCGCGGCCTCGTCACGGACTTCGGCAAGGTCGCGGATCCCATCGCCGATAAGGCGTTGACCGGCATGGCCTTCGTGGGGCTGTCGATCATCGGTGAGTTGTGGTGGTGGGTCACCGTGCTCGTGCTCGCGCGCGAGATCGGGATCACGCTCTTGCGGTTCGTCGTGATCCGGTACGGCGTCATGCCGGCCAGTCGCGGTGGCAAGCTGAAGACCACGCTGCAGGCGGTGGCGCTCGGGCTGCTCACGGCCCCGCTCAGCCCTGGCTGGTCGTGGATCGGTGCGGTGGTCATGGTGGCGGCGGTGACGGTGACGGTCGTGACCGGAGTCGACTACCTCCTCAAGGCGCGGCGCCTGGTCGCCGACTCGCGGCGCACGGGTACGACGTTCCCGTGACGCCGCCCGACGGACCGGTCTCGGCGCCCGATCGAGGAGTCTCGCCGGAGCGGGTGGTGGCCGCCTTGATCGCGCGGGGCGAGACGGTGGCGACCGCGGAATCCCTCACCGGCGGCCTGGTCGTCGCGGGGCTGATCGACGTGCCTGGGTCGTCTGCCGCCGTGCGCGGCGGCGTCGTCGCGTACCATCCGGACCTGAAGATCTCGCTGCTGGGCGTGGACCGGGTCGTGCTGCGCCGTCCGGGCGGGTCGGTGCAGGCGGAGGTGGCGGCGCAGCTGGCTCGCGGGGCGCGGGAACGGTTCGGGGCCACGTGGGGGATCGGTACGACCGGGGTGGCCGGGCCGGATCCTTCCGACGGACTCCCTGCGGGCACCGTGTACGTGTCCGTGGCCGGGCCCCCGACGTCCGACGGCGCCCCTGGGCGCACCGTCGGTCTGCACCTGTCGGGAGACCGGGCGGCGAACCGGGCCGGCGCGGTGCAGGCGGCCCTGAGGGTGCTCTTGACCGAGCTGGTGGGTGACAGCCCCTAGAGGCGCCGCGCTCCCGAGGCGCCGCGCTCCGCGCGTCGGAGCACGTCGCGCGGGGGGTCCGTGGGCGGGTACCCTGAGAGAAGACTGAGCCATGGGGTCGGCGCGTCGCGGGACCGTTCGCGCGCGGGGGGATCTCCGTCTGTGAGCCAGGTGGCCCGGGTGAGCTGGACACGCCGGTCGGTTCGTCCGCGCTTCAGCCGCGGGAGGGTAGCGTGATCCGAACGGTGAACGGGGGAGGAGAGCCATGATCTTGCTCAGGCGCGAGATGGGCCGAGCCTTGCGGGAGTGCCGGACCGGCCAGGGGAAGACCTTGCGGGACATCTCGTCCTCGGCGTCCGTGTCGCTCGGCTACCTCAGCGAGATCGAGCGGGGCGAGAAAGAGGCTTCATCGGAACTGCTCGCTTCCATCTGTACGGCTCTCGACCTGTCACTGTCCCGGTTGCTCAACAGTGTGGCCGAGTGCGCCGCCACCGCGGAGCATCGTTCGGCCGCGTGCGCGCCCGTTGCCCTTCCCATCCCGTCGCGTCGGCTACCTTCGCGCGACGTCAGCGCGTCCGCCGCCTGACCCGACGGCCGCCGCGGCGTCGATGATGCCCGCTCCCAGGCCGGCGGTGCGCTCGCCGAAGGGAGCCGCCGTCGCGACGAGGATGCGCCGGACCTGGTCGGCACTCAACGACGGGGTCAGCGACCACACGAGGGCCGCCGTCGCGGACACGTGAGGCGCCGCTGTCGACGTACCGGATCTCGGGACGGCGCCCCATTGCGCGGAGGGCGACCGAGCGCTGGAGTTGCTGAGGCCCCAAATGGCGACGCCCGGTGCGGCTACGGCGATCGCGGGGCCGTAGTTGCTGTGGGAGGCGCGGACGCCCGCGCGGGTGATGGATGCGACGGCCAGCACGCCGCGGCAATTGGCGGGTGAGAACGTGGACACGGACCGTCCATCGTTGCCCGCCGCGACGACGACGAGCGCACCGCGCCCGCGCGCGATGTCGATCGCGGTCTGCGCCTCGGCGCTGCAGGTGCCCGGGCCGCCCAGGGAGACGTTGATGATCTTCGCCGGGTTGGGGTTGACGGGTGTTTTGGGCACGGTGCCGCCCGCCGCCCAGACGATGCCGTCGGTGACGTCGGTCTCGGAACCGCCGCAGCGTCCGAGGACCCTGACCGGCAGGATGCGGGCCTGCGGCGCGACCCCGGCGGTGCCGAGCCGATGATTGGTCCGAGCCGCGATGATGCTGGTGACGTGCAGACCGTGCCACGAGGAGTTCGCGGACGTGGTGGCGCCGCACTCGCCGGGAGTGCGCCAGTCGCCGTCGTCCCTCGGGTCGGTGTCGCGCCCGCTGCCGTCGCGGGCGTCGGCCGGGTCGGTGACCATGTCGTAGCCCGGCAGGTCATGTCCGGTCAGGTCCGGGTGTGGCAGTGAACCGGAGTCGACCACCGCGACGGTCACGCCGGCGCCGGTCGCGGTGGACCAGGCCTGCGGTGCGCGGATCGATCGCAGATGCCAGCGACCGTCGAACGGGGGGTGGTCCGGGGCGACCGCAGCCGTGAATCTGCGCTCGGGAACGGCGTACTCGACGCCGACCTGCATGGCCAAGCGCTGCGCCGCCACCTGGGGATCCGTGTCGCCGACATCGACGACGCTCGCCCCGCTGGCGGTCTGGCGACCGACGGTGACGGATATGCCCGCGGCTGTCGCGGCACCGGTGATCCCCTGGGCCGCGCGCGCTTCGTCGGCGGCCTCGCCCCCGGGTCCGGGAGAGGCGCCGAGCTTGACGACGACCTGCCCGGTGAAACGCGGAATCGCGGTGTTGGTGGTTTGAGTGGGGTCGGTGGTGTTAGCGGACGGACGGTGACCCGCGTCGGTGGTCGCACCCTCACCGTCGAACGCATCCCCGGCATCGGCGGAGTCCGGCGCGATGGCAGGCGCGGTCGACGTCGGGGGTGTCGCTGACGATGCCGATGATGCCGACGATGCCGACGACACATCCGGATCGGCCGGGACGGCGTGGGACACCGCGGCGAGATCCAGGTCATTGCCGGGGCGTCCCTCGCCGACCACGACCGCGACATCGCTCGGCGCAACGGAGTTGGGGGCGCCGATGATCGATCCCGATCCGCTGGGCAGGAGCGCCAACGCCAGGCAGGAGACGGAGAACGCGAGTCCTCGACGCGCTTCGCGGTGAGTGCCGGTCACGGCGAGCCGTGCGCAAGAGCGTGGGGGGCGCGGGCCGACGATGGCCAGGCTTCCGACGAGACGCCGGACTCGGGGCGGGGCATGGCAGCGAGGTCCTCTCCGGGGGCCGCCCGGCCGGTCCACGTGACCTGCGTGGGTCGGGGGGCCTATCCGTTGCCCCATCGGTCGTCAGCGCCCGCGCCTGAGGTGCCCACCTGGTCCAGAAAGGAGGTCATGCTTCTGAGCCCCGTTGCCCGCCTGGCGTATTCGCTCGCACGGCGACACGAGCTGCTGGGGCGCGGGTCCTACCTGCCGTTGCGACCGAGCGGGCCAAGGGCACGCCCGTGGTCGCCCGGGGCGAGGCCTCCCTGGCAGGTCGGGCAGTAGAAGAACGCACGTTCACGCGGCGGGATGCCGATGGTTGCGACCCGGACGATGCCGCCGCAGCGCCGGCAGTCTCGGCCGGAGCGAGCGTGGACGAAGAGGTTACGACCGGGTCTGGGGATGCCCGTCGAGCACCGGATAGGGCGGGTAGCGCCGATGCGCAGGAGTCGGTGGGCTCGATGCACGATCCGGGTCAGGCCATCGTCGTCGAGGTCGCCGACCGGTGTCCAAGGATGAACCCCCTCGACGAAGAGCGACTCCGCGGCGAAGATCGTCCCGATGCCGGCGAGGTTGCGCTGATCCATCAGGGCGTAGCCGATGGGGTCGGTCGGATGATGGCGGATGTTGGCCACGGCTCGGTCGGCGTCCCAATCGTCGCCGAGGAGGTCTGGGCCCAGGTGCCCGACGACCTCGCCCTCCCTGTCGGAGGGGACGAGGTCGAGCCGGCCCAGGCGCACACCGAGGCACGTCCACGCATCGGTGGCCAGCACCGCCCGCACGTGGGGTCCGCCGATGCGACGTCCCCCTGTCGACGTGTCGGTCGCGGCAACGCGCCAAGATCCCTCCATGCGCAGGTGGCTGTGCAGGGTCCAGCCGTCGTCCAGCCGGTTGAGCAGGTGCTTACCGCGGCTGACGACCTCCAGCGTGCGGCGGCCGATCAGGTCGATGCCGCCGAGGTCCCCCCAGCGGAGCTCGGCCCGCCGCAGGATCTGGCCGCGTAGCGCCTGGTCCAGCCGCGTCGCGGTGCGGCGGACGGTGTCACCTTCGGGCATCGCGGGCCCCCAGCGCCTGCGGCGTCACCGGCGGATCCTCACGCCGCGCGGTGTGGCGTGGAAGCCCGCCGAGATCAGGGCCCGATCCAGGGGATGCCCCGAGCCGAGCAGCACCTCGTCGTCGGCCTTCTCCACGGTGAGCGGGCCTAGTCGACCTCCGTGGACGGCGTCGGCGAGGGCCGACGCCGCGGCGGCCAGCCGGTCGGCGTCGTCGGTATACGTCAGCACGGTGCGTCCGCCGCGTTCGACATAGAGCAGGAGCTCGCCGTCGCGCAGCGCGACCAGCGCCCCGGCCTTGCGACCCGGGCGGTGGCCGGCCTCCCCGTCACCGTGTCGCGGCCAGGGAAGGGCTGCGCCGTACGGGTTGGCGGGGTCCGTCGCGGCCAGCAGGAGCGCGGCCGGATCCGGCCCGTCGCGGCCGGCGCGCAGTCGGTCCACCGCCCCGGTGGTGGCGAACTGAGAGGCGCCGAGCCCCTCGACGAAGTAGCCGCGTCGGATCGTGCCGGCCTCCTCGGCGGCGGCGAGCACGCGGTACACGCCCGCGAAGCCGCCGGGTGGCTGCTCGGCCGCGACGCTACCTCGGGTGAGCACGCCGTACCGGTCCAAAAGCACGTCTGCGAGTGCGTGCGCCCGGAGCGTCGGGTCGGCCTCGACCGGCGGCAGGAGCGCCCAGCGGCCGACGCTGCTCGCGTCGGCGAGGCGGCTCCCTGCTGCCGGCGGGCCTGCGCCGGACACGGAGCGGCCCAGCGCTGATCCGTACGGTCGTTGGCCGCGGCGCGTCCGGTGTGGCGGCCGCGGGGGACGGGACCGATGCGCGCCGCCGCGCGAGCCCACGAGCGCGCGGATCGGAGCGTACGAGTCGTTGCTCACCATGCCCTGCCAGGTCAGTTCCCACAGGATGCCGGAGACAGCCCCCAGATCGTGCGTCCCAGATCGCTGCGCCAGCGTACGGACGTGGAATGCACCACCCGAACCCAGCAGGTCGAGCAGAGCGGCGCGAAGGTCGCCCGTCGACTCGGAGTGAGCCATCCCGGGTCGCTCGGGCTGCTCGGGCTGCTCGGTTTGCTCGATCGCCTCGGCTCCCGAGGCAGCAATGGCGTCGAGGGCGTCGATGGGCCCGACGCCATGGAGGGAATGGATGGAGCGTTGGGAACGTCGGTGCTTCGGGTCGTCGCCCGGCGAGACCTCGCCGCGGGGCGTGTCGGCGGGAAGCCACTCGCCGGGGGGCGCCAGCGTGAGCGGGCCGCTGTCGGCGAAGTGGAAGGAGATCCACCCATCGGATCCCGCCAGGGCACCGTGGCCTTGCCAGAGGACCTCCCCCGAGGCCAGCAGCTCATCGAGGTGGGCGGGGGAGTAGTCGCGCACCCGGGCGGGCAGCACCAGCGACTCCCACGCGCTCGCGGGCAACACCGCGCCCGTGAGCTGCTCGATCGCCGACGCGACTCCCTCGGGGCCCCGCCCCTTTCCCCCCACGCTGTGCCATGCCGGCAAGAAGCGAGCGAAGTCGACCTGCTCGACGGGCTCGACCTCGGCGCGCAGCGCCGCGAGCGATCGACGTTTCAGGAGGCGCAACACGTCCGGGTCGCAGTAGTCGACGGGCGGCCGCATCGACGCGAGGGCGCCGCCGTCAGAAGCTGCCGGAGGGCGCAGGCGTCCGCTCGCGAGCCGGTCGGCGCGCGCCAGTCGGGCCAGGACGTCGGCGGCGACGGTCGGCCCGACGCCGAGCCACTGCGCAAGGTCAACGGCGGTAAACGGCCCGTGCGTCCGCGCATACCGCGAGGCGAGGTCGCCCAGCGGATCGGGCACCGGGGCGAGCAGAGAGTCTGGGACGCCGGGGGGCGGGGCGACGCCGAGTGCGTCGCGCAGGCGCGCAGCATCTTCGACGACGGCCCAGCGGTCCACGCCGCGGATCCGCAGCGCCAGCAGTCGTCTGGCATCGCGCATGGCGGTGAGCCAGGCGTCGACGTCGGCCATTGCCGATGGATCGGTGCGCTCGCGAACGTCGTCGGCGGTGATCGGTCCCAGGCGGCGCACCAGGTCGGCGACATCCTCGGCGTGGCGGCATCGCCGATCCGGGGCGCGGCGCTGCAGTTCGTCTTCCGTCCGGGCCAGCACCGCCGGGTCGAGCAAGTCCGCCAGGTCGGCGGCATCCGCCCCGCCGAGCAGCTCCGCCAGCAGGTCTGGATCCAGGGACAAGGCGGCGGCGCGACGCTCGGCGAGCGGGGCGTCACCTTCGTACAGGAAGTGCGCGACATAGCCGAAGAGCAGGCTTCGCGCGAACGGCGACGGCGAAGGCGTGTCGATCGCGACCACGTGGACGCGGCGCTCGGCGACGTCGCGCATCAGGTCGGTCAGGGCGGGCACGTCGAACACGTCCTGGAGGCACTCGCGGACTGACTCCAAGATGATCGGGAAGCTCGGATAGCGGCTCGCGACCGACAGGAGTTGGGCCGCGCGCTGACGCTGCTGCCATAATGCCTGGCGGCGCCCGGGGGAGCGGCGGGGCAGGAGCAGCGCGCGGGCGGCGCATTCCCGGAATCGCGCCGCGAACATCGCCGACCCGCCGATGTGCGCGGTGACCGCGGCGGCGACCTCGCTCGGGTCGATCGTGAGGTCGGCAACCAGATCGGCGAGGGCGCCCCCGTCCGCACCGCGATCCTGCGGCGTCTCGCCGAGGTCCACGTCGGGCAGATGCAGCACGATCCCGTCGTCGGCGTACATCGGGTGAACCTCGACGCCGAGCCGTTCTCGCAGGCGGGCCGCGATGACCAGGGCCCAGGGAGCGTGCACGGGGGTTCCGTACGGGCTGTGGATCGCGATCTGCCAGTCGCCCAGCTCGTCGCGGAAGCGTTCGACGACGATCGTGCGCTCGTCGGGCAGCACCCCGGCGGCCTCGCGTTGTTCGGCCAGGTAGGTCACCAGATTGTCGGCGGCCCACTCATCGAGCCCGTCGGAGCGGGCCCGCGCCAGGGCGGCTGCCCTGGGGAGCTGGGTCAACTCCCGCGCGTACGCGCCCAGGGCCGCGCCCAACTCGGCCGATCGGCCCAACGTGTCCCCGCGCCAGAAGGGCAGGCGGCCCGGCTGACCCGGCGCGGGCGCGACGATGACCTGGTCGTGCGTGATGTCCTCGACGCGCCACGCCGACGTGCCCAGCGTGAAGACGTCACCCACGCGCGACTCGTACACCATCTCCTCGTCCAGCTCGCCGACCCGTCGGCCTGCGCCGTCGCCGGCGAGGAACACCCCGAACAGGCCTCGGTCGGGGATCGTGCCGCCGCTGGTCACCGCCAGCCGCTGCGCGCCCGGTCGACCCCGGAGCGTGTCGGTGACCCGGTCCCACACCAGACGCGGGCGCAGCTCTGCGAACTCCTCGCTCGGGTACCGGCCCGCCAGCATGTCGAGCACCGACTCCAGCACGGGGCGGGTCAGGGTCGCGTACGGCGCGGCCCGGCACACGGCAGCGTGCAGGTCGGCCACGGTCCACTCATCGAGAGCAGTCATCGCGACGATCTGCTGGGCCAGGACGTCCAGGGGGTTGGCGGGCACCCGCAGCGCCTCGATCGCGCCGGCGCGCATGCGCTCCACGACCACCGCGGTGCTCAGCAGGTCGGCGCGGTGCTTGGGGAAGAAGAGCCCCCGGCTCACGGCCCCCACCTGGTGGCCGGCACGGCCGACGCGCTGCAGACCGCTCGCGACGCTCGGCGGGGCCTCCACCTGCACCACGAGGTCGATGGCGCCCATGTCGATGCCGAGCTCCAAGCTGCTGGTGGCAACGACGACCGGCAGGCGGCCCGCCTTGAGATCGTCCTCGATGGTCGCCCGTTGCTCCTTGCTCACCGATCCGTGGTGCGCCCGAGCGAGGACCGGCGCCGCGCCGCGCGATGACCCCGCCTGACCCATGAGCTGCGCGGGCGGGGAGCCGGCGGCGCGAGTTGCGTCGTCTCGCCCGTGGCCGGCGTCGTCCGCGTCCTCCTCCGCGTCCTCCTCGGCATCCGCGTCTGGATTGCTAGCGTCGCCGGAATCGAAGGCGTCGCCGGGGACGAGAGCGTCCGCGCAGCGCTCCTCCCAGATCTCGTTGAGCCGGGCCGTCAGGCGCTCGGCGAGACGCCGCGAGTTCGCGAACACCAGCGTCGAGCGGTGCGCGGTGATCTCGTCGACCAACCGCTCCTCCACGTGGGGCCAGATCGAGCTGCGGGCCGCCGCGCCAGAGGCCTCGCCGGACAGGTCCTCGGAGGCAGCACCGAGGTCGGCGAGATCCGGGACCGGAACCACGACGCCGAGATCCCACGCCTTGGCTGACGGGGGATCGACGATATGAACGGGTCGACCGCCGGCGAGGAAGCGGGCCACCTCCTGCGCCGGGCGTACGGTCGCGGACAGCCCGATCCGTTGGGCGGGGCGCTCCAGCAACGCGTCGAGACGCTCGAGCGAAAGCGCCAGGTGGGCTCCCCTCTTGCTGGCGGCGACCGCGTGGACTTCGTCGACGATCACCGTCCGTACGCCGGTGAGGGACTCGCGCGCCTTCGAGGTCAGCAGCAGGAACAGGGACTCCGGAGTCGTGATGAGAATGTCCGCCGGATCGCGGGCGAAGGCCCGACGTTCGGCGGGCGGCGTGTCCCCCGTGCGCACGGCGACCCGGATGCGGCGCTCCGGGAGACCGAGTCGCCGGGCCTGTAGGTCGATGCCCACGAGGGGTGCGCGCAGGTTGCGTTCGACATCGACGCCCAGCGCCTTCATCGGGGAGACGTAGACCACCTGGCAGCCCGCGGACGGCGCCGCCATGGTCGGCTGGCGGTTCAGGATGTCCAGCGCCCACAGGAACGCCGACAGTGTCTTGCCAGATCCGGTCGGCGCGATGACCAACGTGTGGCCGCCGTCGCTGATGGCCTCCCACGCCGCGCTCTGCGCCGGGGTCGGGGCGGCGAAGGCACCCTGGAACCAGTCGCGCACCGCTGGGGAGAATCGCGCCAGCGCCGTCTGCGGCTGGATCGGTGCCGCGGACGCACCGTCGCCTGCGTGCTGGGCCGGTCGGTTGCTCATATCACGTCGAAGCGTGCCACAGCGCCCCGACAACGCACCCCAGCGGCAGGGTCGTCGGCGCAGGGGATGTCGGTTCACTTCGTCCGCGTCCCGTCGGGAAGCTTCGGAGGGCGGCGAGGGATCGGCGGCGGCGGACGGTGATGTACTGCGGGTGTGCGACTTCAGGAGTTCTGGCGGCTGATGGAGGAGGAGTTCGGTCGGCCGCGGGCGCGGCAGATCGCGGACCATCACGTGTTCGCCCAGCTGGGCGGCACGACGGCGAACGAGACGCTGGAAGCCGGCGCCGATCCGAAGGTCGTCTGGAGGGCGGTCTGCGATGAGATGGACGTCCCGCAGGATCGGCGTCTAGGCCGTGAACGCCCGCTGCGTCACGACGGCTGAGGCGTAGGCACCCGACACGCCGACGGCGTCGCGCATCCGAACGTGCGTGCGACGAACACATGTTCGGGATAGCGTGGGGTGCGGTTCGAACTTCCGGAGGTCATCCACACCCCCCGCGGTCGTCAGTGCTCATCCACAGGCCCGGCCCGGGTGCGGAGCGTTGTCGGAGGTGCGACCTAACGTCTGACCTGACGGATCGCCGCGGCGGCCGACAAGGTCGAAGGTAGACGGCGGACACGAGACACGAGAAGGCGGTTACACCATGGCAGCAAGCCCGGCCAGCGGGGCCGATCAGCGCAAGCCGACCCCGGATCAGCGGCAGAAGTCGCTGAGCGCGGTGTTGGCGCAGATCGAGAAGAGCCACGGCAAGGGGGCCGTGATGCGCCTGGGCGACGACATCCGCCCGCCGATCGCGGTGATCCCGACAGGGTCGATCGCGCTGGATGTGGCCCTCGGCATCGGAGGCCTGCCGCGCGGCCGGATCGTGGAGATCTACGGCCCGGAGTCCTCCGGGAAGACGACTGTCGCGCTGCACGCGGTGGCCAGCGCGCAGCAAGGCGGCGGGATCGCCGCCTTCATCGACGCGGAGCACGCGTTGGATCCGGAGTACGCGAAGAGGCTCGGCGTCGACACCGACGGACTCCTCGTGGCGCAGCCCGACACCGGCGAGCAAGCCCTGGAGATCGCGGACATGCTGATCCGCTCGGGCGCTCTCGACATCATCGTGATCGACTCGGTCGCGGCGCTGGTGCCCCGTGCCGAGATCGAGGGCGAGATGGGAGATAGTCACGTCGGTCTGCAGGCGCGGTTGATGAGCCAGGCGCTGCGCAAGATCACCGGCGCTCTCAGCAACACCGGTACCACCGCGATCTTCATCAATCAGCTGCGCGAGAAGATCGGCGTCATGTTCGGTTCACCGGAGACGACCACCGGTGGCAAGGCGCTGAAGTTCTACGCGTCCATTCGCCTTGACGTTCGCCGTATCGAGACCCTCAAAGACGGGACGGTCGCGATCGGCAACCGGACCCGTTGCAAGGTCGTGAAGAACAAGGTTTCTCCGCCGTTCAAGCAGGCCGAGTTCGACATCATCTACGGCCACGGCATCTCGCGGGAGGGCGGACTGATCGACATGGGCGTCGAACACGGATTCGTTCGCAAGTCGGGGGCTTGGTACACGTACGACGGCGACCAGATGGGGCAGGGCAAGGAGAACGCACGAGCGTTTCTGCGCGACAACCCTGAGCTGTCCGATGAGCTTGAGCGCCAGATCAAGACGCTGCTCGGCGTCGGGGTACCGGCGGGTGAGGCGGTCACTGACGCCGCTAACGCGGACGCCTCGACAGCTCGAGGCGCGCGGCGTGACGACGATCTTGGCGAGGTGCCCTTGGCCGAGATCCCGGTGGCCTTCTGAGCGCGTGATGGCCGATGCTGACGGCACGTCGCCCCCTACGCGGGAGAACGAGCTGGCGGAGCTGCGGGCGGCGATGTCGAGCGCGCAGCAAAGCGCCAGCGCCCCTCGGGGGGTGGCGCCGTCCCCCCAATCCGGGCGGCGGGCGCGGGCGCCTTCACCCCCGCGTCCGGACGTGGCGACGGCCGGGCGCGATGCAGACCCTTACGATGTGGCCCGCCACATGGTATTGCGCCTGCTGACCATGGCGCCGCGCAGCCGTTCCGAGCTGGCCCGCAAGCTTGAGCTGCGCGGTTGCGCTCCCGAGGTTGCCGCGAGGGTGCTCGACCGGATGGAGGAGGTCGGCCTCGTCGATGACGCCGCCTACGCGGCGATGCTCGTGCGCAGCAAGCAGTCGACCCGCGGGCTGGCCCGGCCCGCTCTACGCGCCGAGATGCGACGCAAGGGTGTGTCTCGGGACGTGATGGAGGACGCGCTCGGTCAGGTGAGCGCCGAGGACGAACATGAGGCGGCCGCCCGACTCGTGGCGAAACGGCTCGACACGATGCATGGTCTGGACGCGACCGTGCAGGCCCGGCGCCTGGCCGGGATGCTCGCTCGCAAAGGGTACGGCGGTGCCCTCGCGCGTCAGGTCATCCGTGAGGCGCTGCGGGATGCGCCGGAGCACCAACGGGACTGAGCGGCCGGGTGGCGTGTGGGCGTCCCGGATCAGATCGAGTGAAGCGGTCGGTTTGCCCGGGAGAGGGAGTCGGCGGGGACGACCTGCTTGCCGAACGGGACGCAGGTCACCGGGATCATCTTGAGGTTCGCAATGGCCAGCGGGATGCCGATGATCGTCACCGCCTGTGCCAGCGCCGTCGTGATGTGACCGATGGCCAGCCAGATTCCCGCGACCAGGAACCAGATCACGTTGCCGATCGCCGAGCCCGCGCCCGCGCCGGGCCGGGCCACCACCGCGCGACCGAACGGCCACAGTGCGTACGAGGCGATCCGGAAGGAGGCCACCCCGAACGGGATGGTGATGATGAAGATGCATGCGACGATTCCGGCCAGGACGTAGCCGAGCGCCAGCCAGAAGCCGCCGAAGACCACCCAGACGATGTTGAGCAGGGTACGCATGAGCCGCGATGACCTCCATGACGACGACGCCGGACGCGGCTGAGCTGTCCGCGGCCCGCGCCCCGGCAGTCGCCGGGGCTACTGATTCAGCGAAGAGCGCCACGCCGCAGTTCCCGGACCTCGCGGGGGATCTTGAGGCGAGCGGTCCAGAAACGGCGGACTAGGGCAGCGGGCGCTTGCGGCCGCGCGCCAGGTGCCCAGCCCACACACGTACCCTGGTCTGCGATGACCACGAACGATGCCACGCGAGAGCCACGCGTGCCCACCTATGAAGTGCGTACGTTCGGCTGCCAGATGAACGTGCACGACTCCGAGCGGCTCGCGGGTCTCCTGGAGGCGAAGGGCTACCGCGATCTCGCCGCCGTACCCGCCGACCTGCGCCCCGATGTCGCCGATGTCGTGGTCTTCAACACGTGCGCCGTGCGGGAGAACGCGGACAACAAGCTGTACGGCAACCTCGGCCAACTCCGTCCCGCCAAGACGCGCAACCCCGGGATGCAGATCGCCGTCGGCGGATGCCTCGCGCAGAAGGACCGCGCCGAGATCGTGCGGCGCGCACCCTGGGTCGACGTCGTGTTCGGCACCCACAACATGGGGTCGTTGCCGGCGCTGCTGGACCGCGCGCGCCACAACCAAAAGGCCCAGGTCGAGATCCTCGAAGCACTCGAGACGTTCCCCTCGGTGCTGCCGACCCGCCGCGACTCCGCGTACGCCGCGTGGGTCTCGATCAGCGTCGGGTGCAACAACACGTGCACGTTCTGCATCGTCCCCGCGCTGCGGGGCACGGAACAGGACCGCCGCCCGGGAGACATCCTGGCCGAGATCAAGGCGCTGGTCTGCGACGGGGTGATCGACGTGACCCTGCTGGGGCAAAACGTCAACACGTACGGCGCCCAGTTCGGCGACCGATTGGCGTTCGGCAAGCTGTTGCGCGCGTGCGGGGACGTCGAAGGCCTGGAGCGGGTGCGATTCACCAGCCCGCACCCGGCCGCGTTCACCTCCGACGTGATCGACGCGATGGCGGAGACCTCGAACGTGATGCCGAGCCTGCACATGCCTCTGCAATCCGGCTCCGACCGGGTGTTGCAGGCGATGCGGCGCAGCTACCGCGCCGGTCGATTCCTGCGCATCCTCGACGAGGTCCGCGACAAGATTCCCGATGCCGCGATCACGACCGACATCATCGTCGGTTTTCCCGGCGAGACCGATGAGGATTTCGAGGGCACGCTCAGGGTCGTCGAGCAGGCCAGGTTCGCGGGGGCCTTCACGTTCCAGTACTCGATCCGACCCGGCACCCCGGCCGCCACGATGCCCGATCAGGTCCCGAAGTCGGTGGTCCAGGAGCGCTTCGACCGCCTCGTCGCGCTACAAGACGAGATCGCCTGGCAGGAGAGCCGCGCCTTCGAGGGCCGTACGGTGGAAGTCGTGGTCGCACCCGGCGAGGGCCGCAAAGACGCCCAGACCGCCCGCATGTCGGGGCGCGCTCGCGACAATCGGCTGGTGCACTTTGCCGTGCCTGAGGCCGCGCGGGCGTCCGGAGACCTTCCGCGCCCCGGCGACGCCGTCGAGGTACAGGTCACCTACGGGGCCCCGCACCATCTCGTGGCCGACAGCGCCCTGGCTTCGGGGTCGTTCCGCGTCCGGCGAACGCGCGGCGGGGACGCGTGGGAGGCCACCCAGCACAACCCGGTGCCGGGGCGACCGACCGTCGCCTTGGGGATTCCCACAATCACGGCGCACCCCAAGGGGTGATACCGAGCGACACCCGTGAAGCGGTGAGCCTCATGGGTGAGTCGAGCACACCCATGAGGCTCACCGTCGGTCATACAGCGCTCACTCGCCGCCGAGACGCTGGTCGGCCTGCTCCCTAGCTTGGTCGATCTTGTCATTGTGCTGCCCGCCGGTGCGCTCCTTAGCGAGCTCGGCGGCCTTGTCGAGGGCCGCGTCCGTCCGCCCCTCGTTCGCCAGCGCCTCGGCTGCCTTGCCCTTGATGTTGTCCATGAGGCCCATCGGGGTCCCCTTTCCCGTCGTCGCCGGCCAATGGTCCGAGCCGACGTGGATGAACTGATATCCGGGCGGCGCGGCTGCGCGCCCCTGACTGGATCGTACGGGCTGCGCCCATGTTCCCTGCCGGCCGACCGCCCTGCCGCGCGAAGCCGTGGGCTGCCAGGATGGTCGCATG
>CAJDWQ010000052.1_pt1 | contig 23561 bp, 22 predicted proteins | sample 7391641 | NCBI WGS metagenome assembly CAJDWQ01 (sample SAMEA7055718, study PRJEB34461) | soil metagenome | biome: terrestrial ecosystem; feature: Peninsula; material: soil | place: Antarctica | collected 2016
AGGGCCTCCCCCGACGCTCGTGACGTCAAGGCTTCGAGGCGCCCCGGGTGAGGGCGCTCCCCTTGCTGACCTGGGCTGTGTAGGCGCAAGATGTAACCCATTCAACAGGATCACCCTCTGGAGTGGGGCTCGTTCGCGGCGCAAGATGGAACCGAACGTTCGGTTATAAAAGTCCGACAGGACCGAGCGGACCACCGCCACGGCGCACGACGGCGCTACGCCAGTCGGTGTGGTCCGAACACCGCGAGGAGCTGACATGCCCGACATCTCGATCTCTGACCTGCTGGCCGGGATTTCCCAGGCCGAAATCACCAGCACGACGATCCACCTGCGCGGACTCAACATCCACGTGCAGATGTGTGGGGGAACGGGTCCAGCCTTGCTCATGTACAACGGAGCCTTCGCCGAAGTGGACCTGTGGAAGGCCCTCCTTCCGTACCTGAAGGGCTTCCGGATCATCATGTTCGACCCGCCGGGTGTCGGACAGACCGAGATCCCGCTCCTGCCGATGAACATGTTCGCGCTGGCCGAGCTCGGCACGTTGGTCCTGGACTTCCTCGAGATCGAGAAGGCGCACGTGCTGGGGGTCTCGTTCGGCGGAGCCACGGCGCAGCAGATGGCGCTCATGCATCCGCGTCGCGTGGACAAGCTCGTCTTGGTGTCCACGTCCTTCGGTGGGTTCGCCCTGCCCGGCAAGCTGAAGTCGTTCTACTACTTCTGCCAGCCCTCCAGCCACAAGCCGGGAAAGGTGGAAAAGGTCGCCGGGGAGTTGTACGGCGGACGCCTGCGCGAGGAACCGGAGATCATCAACTCCTTGCACATGACCCGTGCACCCAGCCTGCGAGCGGCGATGCTCCGGATGTCCGCGCTGATGGGCTGGACATCGTTGCCATGGATGTGGGCCATCCGGCAACCCACGCTGATCGTGGCCGGAAACGATGACCCGGTGACCCGCCTGTTCAACCACAAGGTGATGGCTCGGATGATCCCGAAGGCGCGCCTGCACGTCGTCCCCGATGGCGGACACATGGTGCTGCTCGACAGCCCGGAGCGGGTCGGCCCGGTCATTTCCAAGTTCCTGCGCGAGTAGGGGTGCCAAGACACTTTTGGGACACACCGAGCCGCGCCTGGGACGGATGCTGGTCGAGATTTCCTCTCATCCGGGCCCCGAACGGTTGTTAAGTGCTCGTTGTTAAGTGCTCGTTGTTAAGTGCTCGTTGTTGAGTGCTCGTTGTTGAGTGCTCGTTGTTGAGTGCTCGGTCGGCCTCTGCTCTCCGCTCCCGTGCCGTGACCTTCAGGAGGAGATAGCCGGTTCGGGCGGTCGCAGGGCCAGCGACAAGGCGCAGGCGCAGGCCGCGAGAGCCGACGCCATCAGGAACGACGTCGAGAAGCCCCCGGACTGTTCCGCGAGCAACCCCGCCACGAGAGGGCCGATCGCTTGGCCCAGACCGAAGATCACGGTGAGCATGCCGAACGTCGTCGCCGCCTGGCCAGGACCCATATAGTCGCCGACCGCCGCCGCGACGATCCCGGGGACGCTCCACGCGGCGAAACCGAAAAAGGCCACCGAGACGTAGACGGCTTCGATAGGCAGGTGCAGACCGACGAGCAGGTACGACACGGTGTGCAGGGCAAAGACCGCCGCCATGCCGACGCCGCGCCCCGCGCGGTCTGACAAGGCCCCGAAGACAGGTCCCGAAAACATGCTCAGCGCGCCGACGGCGAACCAGAAATAGCCCGCGTTACGCTCGCTGACGCCTCGCTCCTGGACCAGAAACGTCACGATGAACGTGATGTACACCACGTAGGTGAAGCCAAACAGAAAGTAGATCGCCCCGAGGTGTGCCACGGTGCGCGCGTTGCCCACCGGCGCAGACGCGGCGCTCTGACGTCCGTACGTCGCCATATCGGCGCGGTGTGTGTGGGCACGTATCCCGAGGTCGGCAGGGTCGTTGCGGATGAGCACGCCGACGACCAGCGCGACCACGAGGACGACGACGGCCAAGCAGACCCAGCCGATCCGCCAGCCCGCCGGCCCCCAGCGGGCGGTGATCGCCGGGATGAGCAGCCCGCTCATCATGATGGCCGGTCCGCTACCGATCACCATGATTCCCGCCGCGCGGCCCCGCCAACGCCGTGAGAACCAATGCGGCACGAGGCTCATCACCCCCACGTTGGCAGCCCCGCTGCCGAGGCCGGTGACGAGATAGGCCGGCCAGATGACCGTCACCGCGCTCGCCGACGCGACGACGAAGAGGCTCGCCGCGATGATGACGAGTGAGAAGAAGACCACCGCGCGGGCTCCGAAGCGCCGCACCAGCCTTCCGCAGACCAGGGCCGCCACCAAGTACCCGACGAAGTTCCCGGTGCTGATGAAGCCCATGTCGGTGTACGACAGGTTCATGTCGGCCCGCATGGACGGCAGCAGCATCCCCAGCGAGAACCGCGCGACCCCCAGGCAGGCGAAGACCGTCGCCATCCCCAGAGCAGCGATCATCCAGCCGTAGTGCACGCGGCTCCCCGCAAGACGCGCCGCCCACGAGCCGTCGCCGCGGCCCGACTGCCGGGCCTGTCGGGGGTCAGCAGAGAGTCGGGGTCGACACCCGTGACCGCCTGAATACGGATCCGATCGAAGGTGCGGTTCGCCGCGGTGAGATCCTCCCCGCGCGGCTGGGTCGCCAGTGAAACGAGCCACATCACGAGGAAACCGATCGGCACCGAGACGATGCCGGGGCTGCTGAACGGCAAGAGGGCGCTTTCGGCCGAGCCGTGGAACGTCGGGCTCAACAAGATGATCGTGACAGCGGTGACCAAGCCCGCCACCATGCCGACCGCGATGCCCTGAGCTGTCGCCCTGCGCCAGTAGATCGTGAACAGCAGCGCGGGCAGGTTAGCGCTCGCTGCCACCGCGATGGCGAGCGTCGCCAGGAACGCCACGTTCTGCTTCTGAGCGGCTAGCGCGATCAGCATCGAGATGAGGACGCTCGCGAATGTCGCGAACCGCGTCACCCGAAGCTGCGCGCGGTGGTTGAAGTGGTCGCGCTTGATGAGCTTGGCGTAGATGTCGTGAGCCACGCAGCCGGTGGTAGCGATCACCAGACCGGACAGCGCCGCAAGGATCGTCGCGAACGCCACCGCAGACACGAACGCGAGGAGGAGGTCTCCGCCGAGCACGTTCGCCAGCTGCGGCATCGCGAGGTTGCCGCCGGGACTTGCCTTTTTGATCTCCGCCTGGGTCACGAGCAGCATCGCGCCGTAGCTCACCACGGGGAGCGTGATCAAGAAGCACGCAAAGATCCAGATCGCGGTCACGGCGGAGGTGCGCGCCGCGGCGCCGTCCTTCACGGTCAGGAAGCGGATCATGACGTGGGGCAGGCCGAGCACGCCGAGCGTGACACCGAAGATCAGCGAGAACTGCTCGATCTGCATCCCGGCGCCCGCTCGGGTCGGGATGAGCGCCTTGTTCCCGTTCTCTGCGCCGGCTGCCCGGAACACCTCGAGCGGGTTCCAGCCGAATTTCGCGAGCACGAGAGCCAGGAGCAGCGCGCCGCAGAACAACAGCATCGCCGTCTTGACGATCTGAATGTACGTCGTCGCGATCATCCCGCCGAAAAGCGTGTAAATCATGGTCAACACGCCGATGGCCAGAGCGGCCACGAAGTACGGGATGCCGAAGAGCAACTTCACGAGCAACGCCGCACCCACGAATTGAGCGACGATGTAGAGCAGCGAGACGATAATAGATGCGGTCGCGATGACGGCTCGGACCCCGCTCCCGGGGAACCGCGTGGCCAGCACGTCACCCAGGGTGAAATGGCCCAGGTTCCGTAGCGGCTCGGCCACGAGGAGCATGCACAGCAAGTACGCGATCGGGATATAGACTGCCAGGTAGAAACCGTTGAACCCGCCGAGCGCGATCGCGCCGGTGGTGCCGAGGAATGTCGCGGCCGAGATGAAGTCGCCCGCGATGGCCACGCCGTTGGCGCGACCCGAGATCGACCCTCTGGCGACGAGATGGGATTCAACGCTCGTGTTGCGCTTGCCCGCCCAGTAGGTAATACCCAGCGTGACCGCGACCAGCATGAGGAAAAGAACCGCAGACTGAACGCTCATCGGTCGTTCCCCCCTATCACCGTGTCGCGTAGCGGACGCAGTTCATCCTCGACCTTTTGCATCCGGCTTCGATAAATGGTCGTCAGGATGACGACGAAGAAGAACTGCGCGAAAGAATATACATAGGCCCAGCTCATGCCGTCGAAAGCCATACCGTCAAGAACGGGGGTGAAGTTCGTGAGCACCTGCTGGAGGAAGAAGAAAACCAGGGTGAGCACCACCAGCGGGACGACGATCTTGCGCCGCGCGGCGACCATCTCCGCGTAATAGCGGTCGTTCGCCGTTCTGGTGTGTTCAAGGTTCGGAGGCATGCAGTTGGATCCTTCCCGCCGGGCGACCCTCCGCGTTCTGGTGGGGCCCTGGCGTCGGTGACGGGGTGAGACGAACACGACGTCCGACGACGTCAAGGAACAGCGAAGCCACGTCCGGCGGAACCCAGTCCGGCCCGTGTACGGCCGCCACAAGCAACGCCTCAGTGCCTATCGTCAGTGAGACGCGAGCATCCCTGCGCCGTTTGCGACGACGGGGCTGTTCGCGCCTCACCTTCCCGCCGACCGTGGAGGATTCTCCTTGCCACCTCGCATGATGCCATGTGGCTTAGGTCACGCCCGGAAGGACGAGGCTCAGTATTATCGACCGAACGTTCTGATGTCTAGACACCGGCCGATCACGTTCCGTCGGGCGCGCGGCCGCCCCCTCACGAAGGTCTCGACGCACGTCCCGTTCAGCCTGTCGAGGCCATTGCCTCGCAAAGCAACTCGAGTTCGTCCTTCAGGTAGCCGCCCAAGCGCGGAAGGTCGGGGACGAGCGACGGATCCGCGATCAAACCCCAGCACAGCCGTCCCGCGATACTGAAGACAGAGATGTTGAGCCCCTGGCCGTGAACCAACACCGACACCGGGTAGTTCCCGATCACCTCGGCACCCGCGAAGTACCTCGTCCTGTCGGGCCCGCGCACATTCGAGATCATCACGTTCCACGCGTTGACGTGCTTCATCACGCTCGCCGACAGTCGCCATGCGGCGTCGGCGACGATTGGTGGAGCGTACTGCGCGGCATCGATCAGCAGCTGCGGCGGGCGGGCGCCATGCCGCCGCCGCGACGCCCTCATCTCCTCCCGTGTCGCAGCGAGGCGCTCGAGCGGGTCCGCGAGGTGAGTCGGCAGCAGCGCTCGGATGAGCGACAGCCGGTTGCCGAACGCCTGGTCATCTCGCCGGTCGCGCACAGATACCGGGACGACGGCCATGAGCGGCGCGCTCGGCAGCGCCTCCGCGTCGATCAGCCAGCGTCGTAGGGCGCCGGCGGCGATCGCCATCACGACGTCGTTCACCGTCGCGTCCGCGCGGCGACGAAGCTCCAGGACGTCCGCCATAGGCAAATCGAGCAGGACGCAACTGCGCGCCCCGGTGATCTCGCGGTTGAAGGGCGCCGGAGGAGCAGTCAGCGGCAGCGGCCACTGCTCCGGGGCGAGGCGATTGGCCGCGACCAGCGGCGCGCGGAACATGACGTCCAATCCCAGTTTGATGCTGCGCACGGACGCGCGGGTCATCGACCACCCGCCGCGGCTCACCAGGTCCCACGGGGTGGGACCGGAGCGCGCCTCCCACGCGGCGGCCGGGACCGCGGGGATCACGGGGCCGTCGTCCAACAGCGTGTCCATCAACGCCGCCCACCCGGCGCCGTCCATGACGGCGTGGTGGATCTTGAGATAGATCGCGGACCTTCCCTCGGACAGTCCGCTGATCAGGTACAGCTCCCACAGGGGACGGCTCCGGTCGAGGCGCCGGGCGTGCAACCCCGCGACCGCGTTCGCGAGCTGCCACAGGTCCGAGCCCAGCGGGAGCGCCACCTCGCGCACGTGGAAGTCGAGGTCGAAACCCGTGTCATCGACCCAGTACGGCTGGTCGATCCCCAGGGCCACCATCATCAGACGCTGACGAAGCACGGGCACAGCATGCAAGCGAGAGGCCACGCGCTCCCGCACCACACCCAGGTCAAAAGGCCCGGTCGTGACGGTCCGCACGACGGTGACGGTCCCGAAGTGGCCGTGGACAGCGCCCGACTCCATCGCCAGGAACTCCGCGTCCATCCCGCTGAGCTGGCGCACGACCATCTCACCTCTCGATCGACGCCTCCATCGGCGCCCCCATCGGCGCCCCCATCGGTGCGTCGGGCCTACCCATCCAGCTGCTCGTAGAAGCCCTCCGTGTGGGTGCGCCGCTCTTCCGCGCCCAACACGTGGACGGCGTCGGCGCACGCCTCTACGAACTCTGGCACACCGGCGATGAAGACGCTATGTTGACGCAGCGTCGGCATCAGGACTGGCAGGATGTCCGGGATCCGCCCGTGACGCACCCCTGGGACCTTCTCGCGGGTCAGCGTGGGCACGATGCGGAAGTTCGGGTGCTTAGCCTCCCAGTAGTGCAGCAACCCCAGGTCGTAGAGGTCGCCCCGCTGCCTCGCCGAGAAGACAAGCGTCACCAACTCGCGGAAACCGCGCCGGAGGGCCGCCTCCGCTAGCGACAGGATCGGTGCCAACCCCGACCCCGCCGCCAAACACAAGACGGGCGTCTCCTCGGACGGATCCCCCACGAACGTGCCGTGCGGACCCGACAGCTCCACGGACTCCCCCGGCGCCAGGGCGTGCAGCCAGGCGCTCGTCCGGCCACCGCTCACCTTGGTCACCTGCAAACGCAGCTCCCCGTCGGGGTGCGGCGCGCTCGCGAGCGAATAGGAGCGCGGTGGCATGCCCCGCGCAGGGTCTCCGACGCGCACGTACTGACCCGCCCAGTAGCGCATCGGCTCCGCCAAGGGACGCAGCACGAGTTCCGCGATCCGTGGCGTCCGCAGAACACTGTCGACCACCGCGAACCGCTGCCCCTCACGCACCGGGAACATGGCGGGCCGCGCGTCGACGGTCCCCCACTCGATCTCCAACTCCGGAGACGTCAACTTCGCCATGCACATGAGCCCGTAGCCCTCGGCGCGCTCCTCCGGCGACAGGGCCATGTCCAGGACGAACCCCTGATCGAAAGCACCGGAGCGCACCTTGACCTTGCACTCCCCGCACGCGCCCGCGCGGCAGTTGTTGGGCAGGGCGTACCCGGCCCGCTCCAGAGCCTCCAGCGCTGTGTCCCCGGACTCACAGGGCACCACGTGGGATGACGGATACAGGCGAATCCGCCCCATGGCACATCACCCTCCCGCCGCGCTCTCCCGCCGCACTCCCAGCCGCACCTTCCAGATCACCCGCCGGTCGGCGGGTGACCTGCATCGGCGCCGCTCAGAAGACCGGGATGATGTCTTCCATGTCGACATCGGTGACCTCGACACCGGTGATCTCGACCTCGGGGATCGCCGGGAACGGGATGCCGTAGCGGTCGAGGACGCCCTTGAGGTTGAGCATCGCCCGACGCCAGTTCGCCTTCTTCTCCTCGTACTCGGGGATCGCGAAGCCGGCCTCCCGCGCCACCGACTCGCCGAGGCGCTGGTTGGTGATGAAATCGTCCGGTAAGTCCCAGAAGTCCGTCGGCGGCTCAAACAGGATGGCCGACAAGAACAGGTACCCTGCGCGGATCTGCTTCGTGATCAGGGCGTGGTCCGCCACGTCGATCTTGGGGTAGTCCCGCTCCATGAGCGCCAGGCAGATGCCCATGTGACGTCCCTCGTCGCGGCCGATCCGCCGGAACGCCTCCTGGAAGACCGGCTCGGTGCACCCAGCGGCCATCTGATGGAAGATCGTCGCTGCGGCGATCTCGCCCATGAGGAACGAGGAGAACAGCACAGCCAGGCTGTACTTCGGGACGGCCTCCTTGTACCCCACCCAGTAGCGACCGCCGTTGTGAAACAGCCAGCGGACGTTCTTCTGCAGCCGGTGCCCCAGCTCGGTCTTAGGAACATAAGTGGACGGGTCGTCGTGCTCCAGCAAGGACGTGATGGCGAGCTTGCACATCTGCTCGTGGACGCCCTCGTCCCGGGTGATGCTGAAGAAGCACCGCCGCACCACGTCGTCCTCGTGGTCCTCGTACGTTTTCACGAACGCGGTGGCCATCACGGGGGGTGCCGACGCGTCGAACGTGGCGCACAGCGTCCACCAATACGCGATCGCCTCGCGTTGTTCCCATGTATACCGGTGCACGTCGAACCCGGCCCAGGGCAACTTGGCGGGTTCCCACAATTCGCGCAGCGAGGACTGCCAGATCTCCTCCATGTTGGGCGGGCCCTCGTGCCAGCTCAACGGGTAGATATTGGGCTGCGGGACCTCCGGCGGGAAGTCCTGCAAGTGGGCGATCTTCTGGTGGCGTTCGCTCACAGAGCATCTCCTGGTCACCGTGCGCGCCGCGCGGACGCGTCTGAGCGGTTCGGCGCCGGGGTGGCGCGCGGTCGGATCGGCGCGTTCGGCGCCGTCCCTACCAGAGTAGCGAGTCCTGGGCCCCTTTACTGACTATTCATTCGGTTTTCCTTCGCGCGTCTGGCCGAATCGCCGACCGGTGTCCCCGCAGGCCGTGCCCTTGGGATGGCGGGATCACTCGGCGCCGGGAACACACCCCGCCATCGTTTCGGTTGACAAGGGCAGGAGGGCGACCCGACGATGAGATCCGTCGCCGGCGACCGAACGTTCGGTGCCGGGCCGCCCCCTTCCCCATCGCCACCTGTGAGGAACCCGCTATGGTCAACGCCCTGCAACCCGCTGAGGTCGTCGGGGTCATCGGCGTCGGGACCATGGGCGCGGGGATTGCTCAGGTGGCGGCCTCGGCCGGGCACCCGGTCGTCTTGACGGACGTCGCGCCGGGCCGCGCCGCGCAAGCCGTCGCACAGCTCCACGTCACGTTCGAGAAGCTGGCCGCCAAGGGCCGCATGACCCCGGAGGCCGCTGGAGAGTCGGCGGCGCGGTTGAGCGTCGGCGACGGCCTCTCCTCGCTGGCGGGCGCGTCCCTCATCATCGAGGCGGCCCTGGAACGACTCGACGTCAAGACCCGGCTGTTCGCGGAGCTGGAGCAGATCGTGTCGCCGGACTGCGTCCTCGCGACGAACACCTCCACGATCTCCATCTCCGCGATCGCGGCCCCGCTGCAGCACGGCGGCCGCGTTGTCGGCATGCACTTCTTCAACCCCGCCCCGGTGATGCGCCTCGTCGAGGTGATCAACGGTCTGCGGACCGACCCGGACGCGATGGAGAGGGTGGCGCTCACCGCGACGTCGTGGGGCAAGACCGCCATCAAGGTCGCCTCGACCCCGGGGTTCGTGGTCAATCGGGTGGCACGCCCGTTCTACGGTGAGGCGCTGCGTGCGTACGAGGAGCAGGCGGCGTCTCCCGCCACGATCGACGCGGTCATGCGCGAGTCCGGAGGGTTTCGGATGGGCCCGCTCGAGCTCACGGATCTGATCGGCCAAGACATCAACTACGCGTCGTCCCGCAGTGTGTGGGAGGGCTTCGGGTTCGACCCCCGGTACGCCCCCTCGCTGACTCAGGGGGAGCTCGTCGCCGCCGGACTGCTCGGGCGCAAGACCGGCCGAGGGTTCTACGCCTACGACGGGTCGGACCAGCCCGAACCGACCTCGGCGGGCGCAACTCCTGCCCCGTCGCACATCGACGTGTGCGGCGAGTGGGGTCCCTGGGAACCGCTGTGGACTCGGATCGCCGACGGTGGGGTCGACGTGCGGCGCGGCGAGCCCGGTGGCCCCGCCGCGGCTCGGACGACCGGCGCCGACCTTGTACCGGTCAGCGGACCGACCGCCACCGAGATCGCTGCCGCCAGCGGCCGACCCACCGTCGTGCTGGACCTCGCCCTTGACGTCACCACCGCCACGCGTCTGGCGCTGGCCCCCTCTGACGGCTGCCCGACCGAGACCCTCGCCGAGGTCGTCGGCGTCCTCCAGTCGAGCGGGGCGACGGTCAGCGTGATCGACGATCTGCCCGGAATGCTCGTGGCCCGCACCGTGTCCATGCTCGTCAACGAGGCCGCGGACGTCGCCGGTCGCGGGGTGGCGAGCCCGGCGGACATCGACGCCGCGATGCGACTCGGGGCGAACTACCCCAAGGGGCCACTGGAGTGGGGCGATGCCGTGGGGCCGCGGTGGGTTCGTCACCTGCTGACAAGCCTCGGAACTCACTACGGGGACGGTCGCTATCGCCCGTGCCCCTTCCTGCGTCGCGTTGCCCTGACCGGCGGGATGCTGAGCGGCTGACCCCGACCGAGCGGCCAGCCTGGGACAGCCCATTCCTCACCTCGCATCCGCAGCCCCCCCTACGCCCGCGTCACCCGCCATGAACGGAGACTCGCCTTGGACGCCTTCCTGGTAGCCGGTACCCGCTCCCCCATCGGCCGATACGGCGGGGCCCTCGCGTCCGTCCGCCCCGACGATCTCGCAGCGCACGCGATGCGCGCGCTCGCCGAAAGCCTTCCGGGTGTCGACTGGGAGGCTGTCGACGATGTGCTCCTCGGCTGCGCCAACCAGGCCGGAGAGGACAACCGCGACGTCGCGCGCATGGCCGTGCTACTCGCCGGGCTGCCCGTCGGGGTTTCGGGCACGACCGTCAACCGCTTGTGCGGTTCGGGCGCCGACGCCGTCGGTCTGGCCGCCCGGACGATCCGGGCCGGCGACGCGGACCTCATCATCGCCGGCGGCGTCGAGTCGATGAGCCGGGCGCCGTTTGTGATGCCGAAGGCAGCATCCGCGTACAGCCGCAGCAATGCCGTGTACGACACGACGATCGGTTGGCGCTTTGTGAACCCGGTCCTCAAGGAGTGGTTCGGCGTCGACACCATGCCGGAAACCGCGGAAAACGTCGCGCGAGACTTCGGGGTCAGCCGAGAGGACCAGGACGCGTTTGCGCTTCGTAGCCAGACCCGGACTGCGGCCGCGATCGCGTCAGGCCGTCTCTCGCAGGAGATCACGCCGGTTCCCGTGCCTCAGCGCAAGGGCGACCCGGTGATCGTCGACACGGACGAGCATCCCCGCGCCACCACCCTGGAGTCGCTCGCCCGCCTGCGCCCGCTCTTCAAAGATGGCACGGTCACGGCCGGCAACGCGTCGGGCGTGAACGACGGAGCGGCGGCGTTGCTGATCGCCTCCGACCGGGCGGTGCAGAAGTACGGACTCACACCCCTGGCGCGGATCTCGTCCATGGCGACCGTCGGTGTTGCGCCGCGGGTCATGGGCATCGGGCCGGACCCAGCGACCAAGAAGCTCCTCGCGCGCAACGGGCTGGCCATCGGCGACGTCGACGTGATCGAACTGAACGAGGCGTTCGCGTCACAGTCGCTCGCGGTGCTTCGCGGGCTCGGTCTGCCCGACGACGCGGACCACGTCAACCCCAACGGGGGGGCGATAGCTTTGGGTCACCCGCTCGGCATGAGTGGTGCCCGGTTGGTGCTGACCGCCGCCATCGAGCTGGGGCTTCACGACGCCCGCCGCGCGATCGCGACCATGTGCGTCGGCGTGGGGCAGGGCGTGGCCCTCCTGCTTGAGCGACCCTGAGAGACACAGGTCACACCCGCCAGTTGACAGACTCGCGGAGCCAATGAAAAACTGACTGAACGTTCGGTACCCAAGGAGTTCCAGTGTACGGAGATCACGACACCGAAACCCCTGCTCATGCCGCGAGCGACTCGGCGGAGCAGGAGGCCTACTTCAACCAGCTGATCGCAGACGATCAGCGGATCGAACCCCGGGATTGGATGCCCGAGGCCTACCGCAAGACCCTGGTCCGACAGATCGCCCAGCACGCGCACTCCGAGATCATCGGCATGCAGCCGGAGGGCAACTGGATCAGCCGGGCGCCGAACCTGCGCCGCAAGGCCATCCTCATCGCGAAGGTCCAGGACGAGGGCGGCCACGGGCTGTACCTCTACTCTGCGGCCGAGACGCTCGGGGTAGACCGCGACGACCTGCTCGACATGCTCCACACCGGCCGTCAGAAGTACTCGACCATCTTCAACTACCCGACCCTCACGTGGGCTGACGTGGGCGCGGTCGGATGGCTGGTCGACGGGGCCGCGATCATGAATCAGGTGCCGTTGTGCCGGTGTTCGTACGGGCCGTACGCACGAGCGATGGTGCGCGTCTGCAAGGAAGAGTCGTTCCACCAGCGACAGGGCTTCGAGCTCCTCTACACCCTGGCCAAGGGGTCCCCGGAGCAGAAGGAGATGGCGCAGGACGCGATCAACCGCTTCTGGTGGCCGGCCCTGATGATGTTCGGGCCCTCCGACACCGACTCGCCGCACTCGGCGCAGTCCATGGCGTGGGGCATCAAGCGCTTCAGCAACGACGAACTGCGGCAGCGCTTCGTGGACATGTCCGTCCCGCAGGCCGAAGTCCTCGGTCTGAGCCTGCCGGACGAGCACCTGCGCTGGAACGAGGAGCGTGGCCACTACGACTTCGGCGAGATCGACTGGGCCGAGTTCAAGCGGGTCGTGTCCGGTGACGGACCGTGCAACGTGCAGCGCATGCGCAAACGCGTGAAGGCCCATGAGGAGGGCGCCTGGGTCCGGGAGGCCGCCCAGGCCTACGCGGCGAAGCGGGCCGGTCGCGAACTCTTGGAGGCGGCAGCATCATGACCGAAGGACAGACGAACTCGCCGGCGGGGTCGACCAACCGGGGCTCTTGGCCGCTCTGGGAGGTCTTCGTCCGCGCCAAGCGCGGCTTGTCCCATCATCACGTGGGCAGCCTGCACGCTCCGGACGCCCAGATGGCCCTGCATAACGCGCGCGACGCCTACACCCGCCGGTCCGAGGGCGTGTCCTTGTGGGTCGTGCCGTCGAGCGCGATCGTTGCGAACAGCCCCGACGAGAAAGACTCCTTCTTCGATCCGTCCATGGACAAGCCGTACCGGCACCCGACGTTCTATGACGTCCCGGAAGGAGCGGAGCACCTGTGACCGTCATCAGCACCTCCACGAAGCTCTCACCGCTGTCCCGGTACGCGTTGGGACTCGGCGACGACGCGCTCGTTCTCGCCCAGCGACTCGGCGATTGGGTCACCGACGCGCCCCAGATCGAAGAAGATCTGGCGATGGGCAACATCGCACTGGATCTGCTCGGTCAGGCGCGGTCCTTGCTCACGTACGCGGGTGAGGTCGAAGGCGCCGGGCGCGACGAGGACGATCTTGCGTTCCTGCGCAACGACGCCGACTTCCTCAACGTCCACCTGGTGGAGACTCCAAACGGCGACTTCGCCTTCTCGATGGCGCGCCAGCTCGTGTTCTCCGCGTACCAATACGAGCTCTATGCCGCGCTGCTCGGGTCCGGTGACCAGCTGTTGGCCGGCGTGGCCGGCAAGGCGGTCAAGGAGGTCAGCTACCACCGGGAGCACGCCACGTTGTGGGTGTTGCGGCTCGGCGACGGCACGGAGCTGTCCCACCAGCGGATGCAGGACGGGCTGGACGATGTCTGGCCCTATGTCGACGAGCTTTTCGATGCCAGCGACGTCGTGACGCAGTTGCCCTCGGTGGCGGTGGACCCTGCGAGCCTGCGTGCGCCGTGGCGGGCGTTCGTCGAACCGGTCCTCGCGGAGGCTGGCCTCGTCGTGCCCGAGTTCACGTGGCGTTCCCGCGGAGGTCGCGACGGATACCACTCCGAGCATCTGGGACACCTGCTCGCCGAGATGCAGCATCTGCATCGCTCACACCCGGGAGCCACGTGGTGAGCAACTCGTCGCTGACCTCGCCCCACCTCGACGCGTTGATCGTCGCGGCCAAAGCTGTCCCCGACCCAGAGATCCCCGTGCTGTCACTGGGCGACCTGGGGGTGATTCGCGATGTGCGCATCGCTGACGACGGCAGCGTCGATGTCGACATGACGCCGACCTATTCCGGGTGCCCAGCCACGGCGGTGATGGCGCAGGACGTCACGACGGCCCTCCGGGCCTGCGGCGCGCCAGCGGTGCGAGTGCACACGGTGCTCTCCCCCGCGTGGACGACCGACTGGATCAGCGAGGACGGGCGGGAGAAGCTGCGCGGTTACGGCATCGCCCCTCCGGGCCGAGCGACGCTGCCCCTCGCCATGACGGTCCGATGCCCTCGCTGCGACTCGAGCGACACCACGGAGGTGAGCCGCTTCGGCTCCACCCCATGCAAGTCCTTGTGGACATGCCGATCCTGTAGCGAGCCCTTCGATTTCTTCAAGGCGATCTAATGGTTGACACGGCGATTCCCGGGCAGGCCGCCCGGCCCACCACCGCTCCTGGCGGACGCCGCCAGCTGACCTTCCACACGTTGCGCGTGGCGGCAGTTGACCGGCTCACCGAGGACGCCGTCGCGGTCACCTTCGACGTGCCGGCGGAGCTGCGCGAACACTTCCAGTTCAAGCCGGGCCAGCACGTGTCTGTGCGTTCCAAGGTCCTCGGCGACCGTGTCCGACGCAACTACTCGATCTGCGCGCCCGCGGGGTCGGGCAGGCTTCGGATCGGCGTGAAGAAGATCCCGAACGGCGTGTTCTCCGGATTCGCCACCGAGAAGCTCCGCGCCGGCGACGTCCTGGACGTGCTGACCCCCACAGGCAGCTTCACCATCGACCCTGAGGCCGCGCGCGCGCACCGCTACGGCGCGATCGCGGCGGGCTCTGGGATCACGCCCGTCCTGTCGATCCTGTCCACGGCCCTGGAGCAGAAGACCTGAAAAACGCATACCCGTCGAGGTTCCAGCTCATCCATGTTCTTGACTACGAATCCGTCGACGTCGACATCCTGTCGGGACGGCTGGACGCTGAGCGGCTCAACCGCATCCTGCACCACCTCATCCAGGCTGATGAGATCGACGATTGGTTCCTATGCGGCCCGCTGCCGATGACGGATTCCGCGCGCCAGGTGCTGATGGACGCCGGCGCCGACCCCGAGCACATCCACCGTGAGCTGTTCCACGTCGGAGGTCCTGCCGCCACATCCACCGCGCCGCCCCCGGACGAGGCAGTCGTCAAGAGCGGCTCGTCGGTGACCGTCATGCTCGACGGTCGTTCGCAAAGCTTCGTCCTCGCGCCGAACGGGCCCGCGATCCTCGACGCCCTCATGGAGTTCCGCCCCGACGCCCCGTACGCCTGCAAGAACGGCGTCTGCGGCACCTGCCGGGCCAAGGTCATGTCCGGCGACGTCTCGATGGACAGCAACTTCGCGCTGGAACCCTATGAGATGGCGGCCGGCTTCGTGCTGACCTGCCAAGCCCATCCGGTCAGTGACCACGTGACCGTCGACTTCGACCAGTAGGAGACGGTGAGAGATGGCCCTGATACACACTGAACGGCGCGGTGCTGCCCTCCTGCTCGGCCTGAACCGGCCGGAGAAGCACAACGCCTTGGACGAAGCGATGGTCGAGCAGATCGATCGGGTGCTCGCGGAGGCGTCGCGGGAACCCTGCGTCATCGTCCTGCATTCCACGACCCCAGGGCTCTTTGCTGCGGGCGCGGACATCGCCCAGCTCCGAGATCGCGACGCGGACGCCGCGCTGAGGGCGATCAACGCCGGCCTGTTCGAGAGGCTGGAAGCTCACCGCTGGCCGACCATCGCTCTCATCGACGGACCCGCCATCGGCGGCGGCTCCGAGCTGGCGCTCGCCTGCGACCTTCGCTTGGCGACACCGCGGGCTCGGTTCGCGCAGCCGGAGCTCGCGCTGGGCATCCTCGCCGGCGCGGGCGGCAACTGGAGACTCGCTCAGGTCGTCGGCCTCTCCGTCGCTCGCCGGATGCTAGGCGCTCCTTTTCGACACCGACGACAAGCGTGAGCGCATGACCCGGTTCCTCGATCGCCATGCGGGGCGCAAGCCCTCGGCTCCCGCGGTCCCGGCCTCTGCTGCGAGCGGCGGGACCGATCCGGTCGGGCCGCTTCACGTCCGTCAGCTCACCATCGAGGACGGCCTGGCCCTCGCCATGTCCCCGGCCCCGGGGGCATGGCATGTCGACGACGGCTCAGAGATGCCGGACGAGGGCTACCGGGCTGTCGTCGACGGCGACGGACGCCTGATCGGGCACTGCTGCTTCGGCGAAGCGGCACGGGCCACGGGGGCCCCGAGCCATCCCACGGTGCTGGATGTGTCCATCGGCATCCGCCCCGCGTACGCTGGGCGGGGATGGGGAGCCTCTCTCGGCCGGGCGGCGATTGCTCACGCGCGCAAGGTGGCTGCCGATCGTCTACTGCGCACGACGGTCCCGCAGTGGAACTCGGCTGCGGTCCGCGTCGCGGAGTTGTCCGGATTCACCCGCATCAGCACGGCCACCTACGACGGTCAGCCATACGATGTGCTGGAGCAGGCGGGCTCCCCTCCACCCGGCGAGGCCACCCACGATTGACTGATGGGGCGACGCGCCCGTCCACATCCTGATGACCTTGAGCCTGTGCCGGCCGGCGTCGGTCGGCGCCTTTCACACCCGAGGTGATGCATGTCCGAGCCCACGACCACTCAAACCGATTTCTTCTCACGACACCGCGAGCTGCTGGAGCGAGCCGTCACCGCGATCCAGGAACGCGCCGAATTCTCCGCGTTCTCGGAGAACCCCCGCGACCCTGGTTACGGGGAGAACGCGATCAAAGACGGCGCGACCGCCTTCCAAGCGCTGCTCGGCAAGACGTTTGATCTGGGTCAGCCTCAGTCGGGCACGGTTCCCGCGACCGAGAAGTCGCCGTACGGGATACCCCTGGACCTGACCTACTCCTACCTCGGCCCCGACGAGCTCGTAGCGACCGCGAAGGAGGCCGGCCGCTCTTGGCGTCGCGCGAGCGCGGACCAACGTGCCGGGGTGTGCCTGGAGATTCTGGTCCGCCTCAACCGGGCGAGCTTCGAGCTCGCCAACGCCGTCCAGTTCACGACTGGGCAGGCTTTCGCGATGGCCTTCCAGGCCGGAGGCACGCACGCCCAGGACCGGGGACTGGAAGCGGTGGCCTACGCGTGGAAGGAACAGCACTTCCACCCGGGATCGGCCATCTGGAGCAAGCCGCAGCCCAAGGGCGGACCGCTGACGATGGAGAAAACCTTCACGACGCTCGGGCGGGGCGTCGCGCTCGTCGTCTCCTGCGTGACCTTCCCGACGTGGAACACCTACCCGGGCCTGTTCGCGAGCCTCGCGACCGGCAACCCGGTCATCCTCAAGCCGCACCCGCGCTCGATCCTTCCGGTCGCCATCACCGTGCGGATCGCCCGCGAAGTCCTCGCAGAGGCCGGTTTCGACCCGAACACCGTGCTTCTCGCGCCGGACATGCCAGGAGAACCCATCGCCGGCAAGCTCGCCACCCACCCGGACGTTCGGATCATCGACTACACCGGTTCCACCGAGTTCGGCGAATGGATCGAGGCGAACGCGCGGCAGGCGACCGTGTACGCGGAGAAGGCGGGCCTCAACGCGGTGGTTCTCGACTCGACGGACAACTACAAGGGCTTGCTGTCCAACTTGGCGTTCTCCCTGTCGCTCTACAGCGGCCAGATGTGCACCACGCCGCAGAACCTGCTCATCCCCTCCGCCGGGATCAAGACCGACCAGGGCCACAGAAGCCCGGAGGAGTTCGGCGCGGATCTGTCGGCCGCGCTCAACGGTCTGCTTGGGGACGTCAAACGGGCGACGGGCATCCTCGGCGCCATTTCCGGTGAGGCGGTCACGGAGCGCATCGACGACGCTGCGGGCCGGGGCCCTGTGGTGCGCGCCTCTGAGGCCGTGGAGCACCCTCAGCACCCGGATGCGACCGTCCGCTCTCCCTTGCTCGTCGCCTTGAAGGCGAGCGACGAGGGCACGTACACCCAGGAGTGGTTCGGTCCGATTTCGTTCATCATCGAGACCGACGGCACCCCTGCGAGTCTGGACATCCTGCGGGACACGGTGCGGCAGTACGGGGCCCTCACGGCGGCTGTGCACTCCACGGACGAGTCGGTCCTGGCGGCGGCGCGCGAGGCGGCGCTCGATGCCGGCGTGCATCTTTCGGAGAACCTGACCGGCGGCGTCTTCGTCAACCAGTCGGCTGCGTTCAGCGATTTCCACGGGAGCCCGGCCAACCCGGCCGCTACCGCCACCCTGTCCGACCCCGCTTTCGTCGCCGGGCGTTTCTCGACCGTGCAGAGCCGGCGGCACGTTCCGGCTCCTGCGCAAGCCTGACGGGGCGGGGGATCCAGATGTCGTGTCGGCCCCGGCGTGCGTCACAGCCGGGGCCGACACGACACCGCGTCAAGGAGATGCCGTCGGGCCTCCCTTCGAGGGGTGACCTCGGGGAGGCGGTTCAGCGCCGAAGGCCCTCGAAAGCCACAGCCCGAATTGCTTCTGCGAGGTCTTCAGGCCGGTCGCTGCGGCGTGGCCTGTACCACTCCACCACGGAGTTGACCATCCCGAAGAGCAGTCGAGCCGCGACGGCGGGCTCGATGTCGCCGCGCAAATCCCCCTCGTCCCTGGCCTGAGCGACCAGTTCCGTCACGAGAGCATCGAACCGCCGCCGGCGGGCCAGGGCGCGCCGCTCCACCGGTGTATTGCCCCGCACGCGGAGTAGCAGCGTCACCAACGGAAGCTCGTCGGCCAGCAGGAGCACGCTGCGCCGGACCAGCTCCTCGAGACGTTGGAAGGCCGTGCCCTCCACGTCGGACACCTCGTCGAGCACGGTGAACAGCCCGTCGAGCGCGCGTTCCGTGGCCAGGCGCAGCAGCTCTTCCTTGCTGGACACGTGGTGATAGATCGCGGACTTGGTGATGCCCAGCTCGTGGGAAAGATCCTCCATGCTCGTGCCGTCGTACCCGCGCTCGTTGAAGACCCTGACCGCACCGCGGAGCACGGATTCGAGGTCATGTCCGGGGCGCCCTCGCCGCGTCTTGGTCACTGGTGCCCTCGCCCCGGGGGCGAGACGAACTGTCATAGTGCCCGAACCTGCCATTCTGGTCGGCGTCTCAGAGAAACTGCAGCTGAGCAGCTACGAGCGATTATACGAAGGAGTGTCGACGTCCCGGGAGTTGACGTCCCAGGGAGTCGACGTTTCTAGGGGGTCGACGATGTCCGATCGGTCGAGGACTGCCTCACGGACGGTGCCGTCGAGCCCGAGGCGTCGGATCAGCGACCCGTGAACGTCGGGCGTGTCTTGGCCAGGAACGCCTCGACGGCCCCCCGGTGATCCTCGGTCGAGCCCACCGTCATCTGGTCTTCGCCCTCGGCGGCCAGCGCCGACCCGAGGTCGAGGTTCCAGGCGCCCTGGAGGGCTCTCTTGACCGTCGCATACGCGGCCGTCGGTCCCGCGGCGAGCCTGGCCGCCATCTTGTGCGCCTCGGCTGCCAAGGTGTCGGCCGGGACCACCCGGCCGACCAGGCCCCACTCGTACGCTTGCGCGGCGTCGAACGTGGGAGCCAGCAGCAGCAGCTCGCTGGCTCGGGCCATCCCGACGGCGCGCGCCAGGGTCGCCGACAAACCGGAGTCGGCGGTGAGTCCGATTCCCGTGAAGGCGGTGCCGAACTTCGCCGTGTCCGCCGCGATCCTCAGGTCGCAGGCCAGCGCGAAACCCAGCCCCGCGCCCACGCACGTACCGTTGATCGCGGCGATGACGGGCTTGGGCATCGTGGACAGGGCCATGACAATGGGGTTGTAGCGCTTCTCCACGGTGGACAGCGCGAACTCCGGGCCACCGTCCGCCAGCGCCTGCGCATGTTCGGCGAGATCTTGCCCGACGCAGAACGCTTTGCCAGCGCCTGTGAGAATGACCGCGCGCACGGTGTCGTCCTGCCCCGCTGCCGCGAGCGCCTCGCGGAGGGCTACCTTTACGTCATCGCCCAGGGCGTTGCCCTTCTCCGGCGCATTGAGGGTGACGGTGACGACCGCCCCGTCCTGCGCGATGAGCAGCTGCTCCATGCGGATCTCCTCACGGCCCCCGAACGACCGGTCACTGAACGATCATGTGGTTATTCATTCTAGGACCGAACGGCCCCCCAGGCGCTTTTGCCGGGGGGGCCGTGTGTATTGGTGGGCGATACAGGACTTGAACCTGTGACCTCTTCCGTGTCAAGGAAGCGCGCTAGCCACCTGCGCCAATCGCCCAAGACGGGATGGAGGTGGAGACGGGATTTGAACCCGTGTACACGGCTTTGCAGGCCGTTGCCTCGCCTCTCGGCCACTCCACCGTGAGTGCTCCGCGACCCTCCTCGGAGACCCGGGATGGCCCCCAGAGCGGACGACGGGATTCGAACCCGCGACCCTCACCTTGGCAAGGTGATGCTCTACCAACTGAGCCACGTCCGCATGTCGCACGAATAGGGAACCGAGAGCCGGCCGCTGCGTGCTCCCCGACCTTAACGGATCACCCGGCTCGTCGTCCAACTCGCCGGGCAGACGTGACCGAACCCGGCCCCGCGGACGAGACACGCGGGTCGACTGTCAAAATGGGTCGCGGCGAGAGCTCCCGTCGGCCTGTGTGGCCCGAGCGCGTCACGATCCACGAAGGGCGACCTAGACATGGACATCTGGCCCGGAAGGCCCTATCCGCTCGGCGCCACGTACGACGGCTCAGGGGTCAACTTCGCGCTCTTCTCCGAGGTGGCCGACCGCGTGGAACTATGCCTCATCGACGAGGACATCGTCGAGGTACGACTAGACCTCACCGAGGTCGACGGCTACGTGTGGCATGGGTACGTGCCCAATCTGCAGCCGGGCCAGCGATACGGATACCGGGTCCACGGCCCCTACGACGTGAGCAGCGGTCACCGTTGCAACCCCGCCAAGCTGCTGCTCGACCCGTACGCCAAGGCCATCCACGGCCAGATCAGCGGTGGCGAGTCGCTCTACTCGTACCGGTTCGACAGCCCAGATGAGTTCAACGACGCGGATTCGCTCGACCACACGATGGTCTCAGTGGTCATCAATCCATTCTTCGACTGGGGTCTGGACCGCCCGCCGCGGCACGAATACCACGACACCATCTTCTACGAGGCTCACGTCAAGGGCCTCACGATGACGCATCCCGAGGTGCCCGAATCGGTGCGGGGCACGTACGCGGCGATCGCGCACCCGTCGATCATCAAGCACCTGAAAGACCTCGGGGTCACGGCCATCGAGCTGCTCCCGGTGCACCAGTTCGTACAGGACAGCCACCTGCTGGAGAAAGGGCTGCGCAACTACTGGGGTTACAACACGATCGGGTTCCTCGCGCCGCACAACGAGTACGCAGCCACCGGAACCCTCGGCCAGCAGGTGACCGAGTTCAAGACCATGGTCAAGGCGCTGCACGACGCGGACATCGAGGTCATCTTGGATGTCGTCTACAACCACACCGCGGAGGGCAACGAGTTGGGCCCGACGCTGTGCTTCCGGGGCATCGACAACGCGTCCTACTACCGGCTGGTCGATGACGCCAAGGAGCACTACTACGACACCACAGGCACGGGCAACAGCCTTCTGATGCGCCACCCGCACGTCCTGCAGCTCATCATGGACTCCCTGCGTTACTGGGTGACCGAGATGCACGTGGACGGATTCCGGTTCGACCTCGCCGCCACCCTCGCCCGCCAGTTCCACGAGGTGGACAAGCTGAGCGCCTTCTTTGATCTCATCCAGCAGGACCCCGTCATTAGCCAGGTCAAGCTCATCGCCGAACCGTGGGACCTCGGCGACGGTGGCTACCAGGTCGGCAACTTCCCCCCGCTGTGGACCGAGTGGAACGGTAAGTACCGCGACACGGTCCGCGACTACTGGCGTGGCGAGGCCGCTGCGCTCTCCGAGTTCGCCTCTCGCCTCACGGGATCCTCTGATCTGTATGAGCACTCGGGCCGGCGCCCGATCGCGTCGATCAACTTCATCGTCGCCCACGACGGGTTCACGCTGCGCGACCTCGTGACATATGACGAGAAGCACAACGAGGCGAACGGCGAGGACGGAGGGGACGGCGAGTCGCACAACCGATCCTGGAACTGCGGCATCGAGGGCGAGACGAAGGACATCGCGGTCCAGGCGTTGCGGCGCCGCCAGATCCGCAACATGCTCACGACCCTGCTGCTGAGCCAAGGCGTGCCGATGCTCGCTCACGGCGACGAGCTGGGCCGCACCCAGGGCGGCAACAACAACGTCTACTGCCAAGACAACGAGATCTCCTGGATCGACTGGGATCTGAGCCGCGAGCAAGAACTCCGACTGATGTTCACCTCCTCGTTGATCGAGCTCCGCAAGAAGCATCCGGTGTTCCGGCGGCGTCGGTTCTTCCAGGGCAACGCGGACCACGGCGGCGAGTCGGAACTGCGCGACATCGTCTGGCTCACCGTCAACGGAGGGGAGATGCGCGAGGAGGACTGGCAGACCGGCTACGCCCGGACCCTGACGGTGTTTCTCAACGGCGACGGCATCGTCTCGCCGGACGAGCTCGGCCGCAGGGTCGTCGACGACGACTTCATCCTCATGTTCAACGCCCACGACGACGAGGTCGAGTTCACCATCCCCGAACCGAAGGAGTGGACGACACGCAGATGGCGAGTCGCCATCAACACGGCCTTGCCGACCGGCCTTCCGGACAGCAACGCCGACCTTCTGATGCCCGGACAGGCCGTGGCGGTGGCGGGGCGCTCCGTGCTCATCCTGCAGGGGACGTGCACCAGAAGAGGTCGACGACGTCTTCGCTCAGGTCGAAGCCGACGCCCGCTCATCCTCTCTCCCCGGGGCCTCGGTCACCCGGGTGTCGCGGCAGGACGCCGCCGACGATGGGGGTCGCTGAAGAGGGTGTCGCGGCAGGATGCCGCCGAGGATGAGGTGTCTGGCGGATAGGCACCCTGTGACGGGTCCGAAGCGCCCGACCCGTCACGTGATCATCCGACCCGGCATCTTATAACCCGGCATCATCTGACGCGGCGGCGTCGTCAGGTCGCGGCCAGGCGGGCCTGCTGCTCGGCCACGTCGTATTGGGGCGGCGGCCACTGCGGGTTCATGGCCCGCAGTTCGCCCAGCAGGATGTGCTGCACGGCCAGTCGCGCGTACCACTTCTCGTTGGCGGGCACCACGTACCAGGGGGCGTCGTCGGTGCTGGTCCGCTCCAGGGCGGCCTGGTAGGCCACCTGGTAGTCGTCCCACCGGGCGCGCTCGTCGATGTCGCCGGGGTTGAACTTCCAGTTCTTGTCTGGTCGGGCGAGCCGTTCGGCCAGCCGCGCTTTCTGCTCGTCGCTCCCGATGTGCAGCATCACCTTGACGATCGACGTCCCTTGGCGGGCCGTCGTCTCCTCGAAGGTGTTGATCTGTCCGTAGCGGCGGATCCAGGTGGACTTCGCCACGAGCTGATGCACGCGTACCACGAGAACGTCCTCATACTGCGAGCGGTCGAATACCCCGACCTGGCCGGGCGCCGGGAGGGCGCGGCGGATCCGCCACAGGAACGGATGGCGACGTTCTTCGGGGGTGGGCACTTTGAACGCGGTGATCTTCACGCCCTGGGGATCCATGAGCCCGATGACGTGCCGCATGATGCCGCCCTTGCCGGACGTGTCCATGCCCTGCACGAGGAGCAGCACGCTGCGTCCGCCCTCGCTCCTG
>CAJDWQ010000015.1_pt1 | contig 23462 bp, 20 predicted proteins | sample 7391641 | NCBI WGS metagenome assembly CAJDWQ01 (sample SAMEA7055718, study PRJEB34461) | soil metagenome | biome: terrestrial ecosystem; feature: Peninsula; material: soil | place: Antarctica | collected 2016
ACCTGTGGCGGCGGTCGCCCAGGCAATTGGACGCCTGGTCCAGGAGTTGTTAACCTTGTGTCAGCGACGCGGGGTGGAGCAGCTCGGTAGCTCGCCGGGCTCATAACCCGGAGGTCGTAGGTTCAAATCCTACCCCCGCTACCAAAAAGGCCCCCTGATCAGCGGAAACGCTGATCAGGGGGCCTTTCTCCTGCCCGCAGGTGACATGACGGCCCCACGTCGATATCCGCGGAAGACTCACTCACGGCCAGGCGGTTTGGGTCGGTTCTCCCGGCCGGCGAACCAGCCCTCAAGCGCGTGCGGGACGCTGTCGAAGCGCGGTACATACGGCTTGATGTCGAGCACGGGGGTGGCATCCAAGACGTCGACGTTCCTCAGGATCAGCCGCTGATTCTCTCTTCGGACGAGCCGGACCACCGTCAAGCCCAAGGGGTTCGGACGTCGAGGATTGCGGGTGGCGAAGATCCCATGAGCGCGGTCGTCGAGAAACGGTACGGGCCGAAGATCCACGTGATGACCCCGGTCGAACACGTAGATGAGGATGAGGTGACTGAAGCCCTCGATGTCGTCCAGCCCCTCGGCGAACTCATCGTGCACCTCAAGAACGCCCTCGGCATCATGGGCGAAGGCGCCCTGGATGGGCGCCTCCTCCTTGGTGTGAAACGGAGTGCGCAACACCCCAATGGTCCGCAGTTCATATGTCCGGTTCATGGAGCTCCTCCGCCTGTGGCCCATCTTGCATCAGTAGCGGGGCTATGACCCCAGCCTGACTCGCGTCACGTCACGTCACGCCGCGAAGCGTGCCGAGGGCTGCCATGGTGACCGGTCTGGCTAGGCTGACGTCGTGTCGAACGTTCTCAGCGGGGGGGACAGCCCGCCCAAGTCCGACCCGTTGAGCCGTGCTCACCGCATCGCGCGCGCACTCATCCCGCTCGCTGTGGCCGCCTACCTGGTGAGGTTCGTCCTGGAGATCCAGGCCGCGGAAGGGCAAGACTTCCTCGTCTACTGGCACGCAGGGGCAGATATCGCGGCCGGACGTGACCCGTACGCGCTCCGGGAGGCGCTGCCCTACACCTACCCTCCGGCGCTCGGTCTCTTGTTCGCGGTGTCCGTGCGGATTCCCGACCAGTTCGCTGTCGTCGGGTTCTTCGCCCTGAACGTCGCCCTCGCGTTCTGGCTCGTGCGCCGACTGTTGACCACGAGGCCGCCGGACGCAGACCGGCCCGGCCGTGGCGCGTCCGGCGGGGCGGAGCGCCGCGAGGTGCTCCTGCTGGGTGCGATCTTGTTGTGCAGCGCTCCATTCGGCCGCTCGATCGCGCTGGGGCAGTTCAACCTCATCCTGTTCGCGCTGCTCGCCTGGGACCATTTGTGGCCGGGTCGGACCGCGGGCGTGTGGACCGGGGTCGCCGCCGCGATCAAGGTGACCCCGATGGCGATGGTCCTGTCGCACTGTGCGGAACGCCGTTGGCGGGCCGCCGTCCTCACCGTAGGAGCGTTCCTTGCGCTCGGCGTGGCCACGTTCGTGGCGGCGCGGGAATTGTTCGTCACCTACTGGGGTCACCTGCTGTGGGACTCCAGTCGCGTGGGCGAGCTCAGCTACCCCGACAACCAGAGCCTCACGGGGCTGTTGGCCCGCCTCACCGGGGAGTCGAGCGCGCCGCCTCTGGCGGTCCTGGCGCTGCTGGTACCGGTGGTCGCGGTGACGTTCACGGCGGCGTGGCGGGGTGGGCGCGGACCGGACCGCTGGATCGCCCCCATGTCGATCGGACTGTTCGGTCTGTTCTTCTCGCCCATTTCGTGGAGTCACCACTGGTTCTGGCTGCCCGTCTTCATCGTGTGGCGCTGGCATCGCGGTCACCGCACGGAGGCGCTGTGGCTCGCGTTGGTGCTCGCCGCTGAGCCGCTGCTGCTCGACGGGCTCGTCTTCGGCTGGCCGGCGCCCATCGCCGGGCTAGTCACCTCGACGTACGTCTTGGTCGGCTTCTACGCGGCGATACGCCTGCTGCTGGTCGCCCGCGCCCTGACGCCCGAGCGGCCCCTGAGGCGCCACAGCCGTTCGGACGTCGCCGAGGCTGATGGCGTGCCCCGCGGATAGGGTGTGAGGATGCCGCTGGCGTACGAGATCCACGACCACACGCTCGACAACGGGTTGCGGGTCCTGATCGCCGAGGACCACCACACCCCGACCGCGGCGATCAATCTCTGGGTGCGGGTGGGCTCCGGTCACGAGCCGGAGGGGAAGACGGGTTTCGCGCACCTCTTCGAGCATCTGATGTTCCAGGGATCCCGCAACGTCGCCAGCGGTGAGCATTTCGCGGCGCTGATGGCCCACGGCGCGCGGCTGAACGCGACGACCTGGTTCGATCGCACCAACTTCTTCGAGACCATCCCGACGGGCGCTTTCGAGCTGGCCCTGTGGATGGAGGCGGACCGGCACGGCCATCTGCTCGACGCGGTGACGCAGGAGAACCTCGACAACCAGCGCGACGTGGTCAAGGAAGAGAAACGACAAAGGTACGACAACGCCCCGTACGGCAACGCGCTCAACGACCTTTACCAGCTCGTGTTCCCGCCCGGCCACCCGTACCGGCATCCCACGATCGGGTCGATGGCCGACCTCGACGCGGCGACCCTCGACGACGTGCACACCTTTTACCGGCGCTGGTATGTCCCCTCGAACACCGTGTTGACGATCGCGGGGGCCATCCGGGCTGACGAGGCCATCTGCGCGGCGGAGAGGTACTTCGGGCCGCTGACGACCGTGCCGCCGCCCGCGCAACCCGAGACGGCGCCGTTGCCGGCACTGGACGCGCCCGTTCGCCTGGAACGGAGCGAGAAGGTCCCGGCCTCGCGCATCTACATGGGGTTCCGCCTGCCTCGCGACCACACCCCGGACTTCCTCGCGGCGTCGTGCGCGCTCGACTGCCTCGGCGGGCTGACGATCTCCCGGTTGGAGCGCGCGTTGGTCCGCAACGAGGAGCTCGCGGACCACGTCTCGGCGGGGGCGATGGGGCTCGCTGCGGGGGTATCGCTGGGGTATGTCATTCTGCAGGCCGCCGACGGGGTCGACCCGGTCCGCCTGGAGGAGCGCGCGTGCGAGTTGCTCGCGGACTTCGCGCAGCAGGGGCCGACGCCCGTGGACATGGAGGCTGCCCAGGCGCAGACGGAGCGCGGCTGGCTGCATGCGCTCGCGAGCCTCGACGATCGGGCCGACGCGATCAGCCACTTCGCGAGCCTGTACGACGACCCGGGCGCGGTCAACACATTCCTGGACCGCCTCGGCGATGTCACCGCCGAGGCGGTGGGGCAGGCAGCCCGGGTCTGGTTACGGCCCGAGAACCGCGCGGTCGTCGCGATCGCCCCGGACGGGGGGGAGCGCGGGTGACCGCCGCCCCGCCCCGCCCTCCGGTGCGTCCGGCGCCGCCGTGGGCCTTCCCCGCACCAGAGGAGATCCGTCTCGACAGCGGCCTGCGCATCCTGTCTTACGACACCCCCGGCCAGCACATCCTGTCGGTCCGGATCGCCGTGCCCGCACCGCTGTCCGCCGAGCCCCGCGGCCGCGAAGGCGTCGGTGCGCTCATGGCGCGGCTGCTCGATGAGGGCAGCGACGGCCACACCGCCGACGACATGGCCGAACTGCTGCAACGCCATGGGATCGCTTTTGGGGCCGGGGTCGTGGAGCGCGGGCTGCTCGTCGAGCTGGATGTCCCGCGGCGCCACTACGGGCGTGCGCTCGAGTTTCTTCACGAGATGGTGCTGGAGCCCGCGTTCGAGGGGCAGGAGGTGCGCCGGCACATCCGGACCCGCATCGCCGAGATCGACCAAGAGCACGCCAACCCCGCGTCGCGCGCCGCGATCGCCTTCGTCGCCTCTTTCTACGACGACGCCGACCGGCTGTCGCGGCCGACAGGGGGCACAGCGCCGTCCGTCGAGGCGATCACGCGGGACGATCTGGTTTCCCACCACGCCGCGGTGCTGCGCCCGGGGCAGGCGGTGCTCACCGTCGCGGGGGACCTGGAAGGTCTCGACGCACCGGGAATGGCGGCGCAGGCCTTCGCGGGCTGGGCGGCGGCGGACGCGCCGCCGTCGCCCCCCGGCGTGCGTCGTCGCGGCGGCGGCGGTCGGATCGTCCTGGTGGACCGTCCGGGCAGCTCGCAGAGCGAGCTGTACATCGGCTGCGCGGGGCCGGATCGGATCTCGGCGGCGCAGTGGGCGCCGTTCCCGGTCCTCGGGTTCATCCTGGGAGGCAGCCCGACGGCGCGACTCGACGCGGTGTTACGGGAGGAGCGAGGCTACACGTACGGGATGCGCTGCGGCTTCCGCCCGCGCCGTGGCCAGGGCCTGTTCCTGACGAGCGGCTCGGTGCGCACTGACGTGACCGCCGACGCGCTCGAGATCGCGATCGACATCCTCGATTCGGGCCGTGACGGGTTCACCGACGAGGAGGTGGCCTCCGGAGTGGAGTATCTGCGCGAGACCGCGCCGGGACGGTTCGCGACGGCCGACGCACTCGCGGACGAGGCTGCGGCGCGCGCCTTGGAGGGCCTCACCACGGCCCACACGACGGACACGCTGGATCAGATGCGCCTGCTGTCATCGGAGCGGCTCCAGGCGGCGTATCGCGAGTACGTGGACGGGCAGTGGGTCAGCGTGGTCGTCGGCGACGCTGCGTCGTTGGAGGCGCCACTGGTGGCCCTGGGACGCGGTCGCGTCGACGTACTGCCGGGCTAAGGACCTCCCCGAAGCCCGATCCGGCGCATCACGTCGCCGTGTGCCGTCGGTCAGTCAAGTCGGTCGGTGAAGTCGACGCGCGGAGCCCTCAGGATCAGGGTCCGGACCGCGTGGGCGCCAGGCGCAGGTCGCCCAGGTCGTGTCCGCCGTCCTGCGTCCGATCCCCGCTGACGAGGCTCATCGGCGCCAGGTGGCCGCCCGCGTGTCGTACCAGCACGCGCACCTCGAAGGTGCCCCACAGGTCTTCCGTGCCTGGCAGGGTGACGGTGTCTTGCACGGAGCCGGAGTCCTTCGTGATCTCGCGCAGGTCGAGCCGAGAGTCCGCCTGCGCCACGACGTCGCCCCCACGGCCCACGAGTTCATACGTGATGTTCCAGACGTCGTACGTCGGCGCCGAGCCGTCGTTGGCCCAGTCGGTCGTCAGGGCGACGTCGCGGGACGGCTCTGCGAGCGCGCTTGCCGTCGGGACCCGGTAGCGGAAGCCGGCCGAATGCGACGCTCGGACGAAGGCCTGCTGGTCGGCGGAGGCGTAGTCGCCGTACGAGCCCTGGAAGTTGCCGTTGCTGACCAGCGAGACATGAAGGTCGGGCACCTGGTCGGCGCCCTGGCCGAAGCCGCCGCCGGAGTCCACCGCACCTCCGGACGGCGCGATGTTGTCGCACCATTCCGTGACGAAGGGTGCTGCCTTCCACCGGCCGAGGGGCGTGTCCAACGGGTCGCGAGCGGCCGCCTCCGACAGCTCTTGGGCCTTGCGCAGAGACGCGAGCGCGGGAGCTTGCACGCTGCCGCCCCCGAGACAGTCGTTGCGCAGCCCGAGGTCGCGTCGAGCCGTGAGCGCCTGGTCCAGCGCCTGCCAGGACGGATCCTGCTGGTTGACGCCGGTCGCGTCGCCGAGCTGAGGCGGGGCCAGGACGACGCGGGCGGTGGGGAAGGCGTCGGTGACCGCGCGCACCATCGTCAAGTAGCTGGCGACGGACGCCTCGCGTTGGCCCTGAGGTCCGGGATAGGCGCCGGCGTAAGGGTAGTTGTGACCCTCGCCCCAGTTGCCGTATCCCCCGACGTCGATGAACGCTACCCGGGGATCCTGGTCATACCTGGTGCCGAGCTCGCTCATCAGCCGTCGCCACGCGGCCTGGAACGATGCGTCGTTCCAGTCCGGCAGCACCACCGATCCGCCGTCGGGGAGTGGCGCTTGCCACGACGTTCTCGCGGAGCGCAGGTAGTCCGGCAGCGTGGGCGCCGAGCACGCCTGACAGACGGCCATCACCCGGAACGCGAACCGTGACGACGTCCCCTGCGTGGCCTTCAGGGCCGTGTCGATCTTGGAGAAATCGTACGACCCCGGGGAGGGTTCCAACTCGGCCCACGCGAGCCGCTGGTAGGCGTCCACCGCCGGCGTCCCGTCGGGCACCCCGGCCGGGTGATCGGCGGGGAACCATCGGTATTGGCCCCGCAGCGAGTTGGCCGGGTCGTCGGTCGACTCCGTCGGGGACCACGTGTGCACCGGGCCGCGTTCCCAGAGGAAGGCGATGCGCGGGATCACGACCACGAGCGCAGCCACGACGAGGACCGCGACGATCCACCGGATCCAGCGCCTCGATCCGCGAGACTCTGCGGGCACCCCGAGCCCCCTCACCTTGCCCCCTACTTGTTGGTCCCCACGTGTCCAGGCGTGTGGCCTGCGACGATCGCCGCGAGGCGCAGCGTCTGGCGAGCCCGACGCTCCGGCGAGTCTACGTCAGCGGGCGGGAGCCGCGAGGCGGGCCAACACCTCGCGGTGCAGCAAGCCGTTGGTCGCGATCGCGCCGGGTCCCCACGGGCCGGGGGTTCCGTCGATCGACGTGAACGTCCCGCCTGCTTCCGTGACGATCGGGACGAGCGCGGCCATGTCGTACAGCGCCAGCTCCGGTTCCGCGGCGATGTCGCAGGCGCCCTCGGCGACCAGCATGTATGACCAGAAGTCGCCGAACCCGCGCTCGCGCCAGCAGTCCTCGGTGAGCTTCGTGAACGCGTCGTACCGGTCCACCGCGCGCCATGCCGACAGGGTGGCGTGAGCGACCGAGGCATCGGACAGGGACCGAAGGCCGGACACCCGCATCCGGCTGGCCTTCAAAAGGCTGCGGCCCGTCCAGGCGCCGGTGCCGATCCCAGCCCACCAGCGTCGACCGAGCGCCGGGGCCGCGACGAGCCCCAACACCACTTGGTCGCCGTCGATGAGCGCGACCAGCGTGGCCCAGACCGGGACGCCCCGCACGAAGTTCTTGGTGCCGTCGATCGGGTCGATCACCCAGCGCCTGGGGGAGTGGCCGGTCTCGCCGAACTCCTCACCGATGATCCCGTCGCGCGGGCGGGTCCGGGCGAGCGAGCCGCGGAGCAACTCCTCGACCGCCCGATCGGCATCGCTGACCGGCGTCAGGTCCGGCTTCGTCTCGACATGCAGGTCGACGGCTTTGAAGCGCTCCATCGTCACCCGCTCGGCGGCATCGGCGAGGACATGGGCGAGGCGCAGATCGTCGTCGTAGGCCGGCATGGGCCTCAACCTATCTCGCCGAGGGCGCGGCGGCGGGCCGGTCCAGGACGCCGGGCCTGGAGCTAAAGCTCCGGCGCGGTGGACGATCAGTCCTCAGGGTCCACGTACCCCGAGCCGCCTTTGATGAGCCGCGACGCGTGGTCCGGCACCTCCTGCTGCAGGCTGCGGTCGGTGCGCTGATAGCCCGTCGACGCCGGCCGTTCCGGCATGGCCAGGTCGGGTGGTTCCACGTGCTCGTACGGGATCGAGTGCAACAGGTGCGCCATCATATTGATCCGGGCCCGCTTCTTGTCGTCGGACTCCACCACGAACCAGGGGGCCTCCGGGATATCCGTGTGCACGAACATCTCGTCCTTGGCGCGGCTGTAGTCCTCCCAACGGGTCAGCGATTCCAAGTCGGTCGGGGAGAGTTTCCAACGCCGCATGGGGTCGGTGAGCCGGCTCGCGAAACGCCGCTCCTGCTCGGCGTCCGATACCGAGAACCAGTACTTGCGCAGGATGATCCCGTCCTCCACCAGCATCCGCTCGAAGATCGGGCATTGATGCAGGAACCGGCGGTGCTCCGCCGACGTGCAGTACCCCATCACGCGTTCGACGCCCGCCCGGTTGTACCAGGACCGGTCGAACAGCCGCATTTCGCCGGCGGCCGGGAGGTGCTCCGCGTAGCGCTGGAAATACCATTGCGTCGTCTGCCGCTCCGTCGGGGCCGGCAGCGCGACGATGCGCGCCACGCGCGGGTTGAGGAACTCCATCGCCCGCTTGATCGCGCCGCCCTTGCCGGCCGCGTCTCGCCCCTCGAACACGACGACGACCCGCTGGCCGGTGGTGCGGACCCACTCCTGGAGCTCGACCAGCTCCTTTTGCAAGCGGTGCAGCTCGGCCTCGTACAGCTCCTTCTTGAGCTTCGGCGGCCGACCGTTCTTGGTGCCGCCGTTCTTGCTGTCGCCGTTCTTGGCGGAGACGTGCTGAGCGGAGTCGGTGCCGGATTTCGCGCGCGCGCTGGCCATGGCGCCAGGCTAGCCTCAGCGGGCGCGCGCGGACATCCCGAGACGCAGCGCTGCCGCACGCGTTCACGGCAGGGACGAGGACGAGGACGGGGACGGGGACGGGGACGGCCGAGTCATGGTTCAGCGCGCGCGCAGAAGGCGACGCAGCGAATCGAGCCGTTCTGCGCCGTGCGCGCCCGCGGGGCGCGAGGCGACGTACGCGTCCAACGCGCATTCCGGCTCATCGTGCGAACAACCGCGCGGGCAGCCCTGCCCGCCGGGCTCAAGATCCGGGAAACAGGCCAGCAGTTTCGTCACGTCCACGTGGGCCAGCCCGAACGAGCGCACCCCCGGCGTGTCCACCACCCAACCCCCGCCGGGCAGCGCCAACGCGACGGCGGACGCCGAGGTGTGTCTCCCGCGGCCGGTCACCTCGTTCACCACGCCGACGGCCCGGTCCGTGCCGGGAATCAGCGCGTTCACGAGCGTGGATTTGCCCACGCCGGAGTGTCCCACCAGAACGGTCACGCGATCGGCCAGGTGGGCGCGCACTGCGTCCAACGCGTCGATGCGGTCCGTGTCCTCGTCGCCGGGGCTAAGCCGCGTCACCACCGAGGGGACGCCCAAGGCTTCGTACCCGGAGAGCAGGTCGCTCGGGTCTCTCAGGTCGGCCTTCGTCAGGAGCAGCAGCGGGTCGAGCCCCGCGTCGTACGCGGCCACCAGGCATCGGTCGATCATCCGGGGCCGGGGCTCCGGATCGGCGCACGCGGTCACGATCGCGAGTTGGTCCGCGTTCGCCACGATGACGCGCTCCACCAGGTCGGTATCGTCGGCGGTCCGCCGCAGAACGCTTCGCCGGTGAGCGACGCGGACCATCCGGGCGAGAGCGTCGGGCGAGCCGGATACGTCGCCGACAAGCTCGACGTCGTCGCCGACCACGATGCTCTTACGGCCCAGCTCGCGGGCCCGCATGGCCAGGACGGCGCGGTCGCCGACGAGCACCGTATAGCGGCCGCGGTCCACCGCGACCACCCGTCCGGGTACCGCGTCCTCGTGCCGCGGGCGGTCCTTGGTGCGGGGTCGTGAGCCGCGTCGGTTAGGTCGGGCGCGGAACCGGTCCTCGTAGTCGTCGTAGCGCTTCGGGCCGGGTGCCATCACCGAGCCTGGCGCGAGGGGTTGAGGGCCGGCGCTGGGCCTGATTCCTGGGTCAGCATCTCGGTCCACCGCTGGACGAAGTCGGGCATGGTCTTATCGGTGGTCGCGACGTCGTCCAGGACCACGCCGGCCACCGCGAGGCCCAGCACGGCCGCGGCCATCGCCATCCGGTGATCGGCGTAGGTGCGCAGCCGGGCGCCGCGCAGCGGGCGCGGGGTGATGCCCAGGCCGTCTTCGCGTACCTCGACCTCGCCCCCGAGCGCCCCGATCTCGGTGGCCAGGGCGGCGAGTCGGTCGGTCTCGTGGCCGCGAAGGTGCGCGATGCCGCGCAAGCGCGACGGCGATGCGGCGAGGGCGGCTACCGCAGCGACGACAGGCGTGAGCTCGCCGACATCGTGGAGGTCCACATCGAGCCCCTCGGGGCGCTCTGGCCCGGAAACGACCAGCCCCTCGCGGGTGAGTGTCACCTCACCGCCCATGGCGTCGAAAATGTCACGGATGGCGTCGCCGGCCTGCGTCGTGTGGTGCGGCCAGTCCGGGATCTCGACCCTGCCGCCGGTCACCATGGCCGCGGCCAGGAAGGCGGCCGCGTTGGACAGGTCGGGCTCGACCTGAACGTCGAGCGCGTGCAGCTCGGTCGGTTCCAGCTGCCAGCGGTCCGCTCGGGAGACGTCGACGTCGACCCCGGCGTCCCGCAGTACCTCTACCGTCATGGCGATGTGAGGTGCCGACGGTATCGGCGGACCGTCGTGGACGACGGTGAGCCCGCGGTCGTATCGGGCCCCCGACAGGAGCAGCCCCGAGACGAACTGCGAACTAGCCGACGCGTCGATGGAGACCGAACCGCCGCGGACGAAGCCCGCGCCGAGGATGGTGAACGGAAGGGCGCCCCCGTCCACGCGGACGCCCAGCGCGCGCAACCCAGCCAGGCCGGGCCCCAGGGGACGCCCACGGGCCTGGGCGTCTCCGTCGAAGCGGACCGGGCCGTCCGCGAGCGCGGCCACCGGCGGCACGAAGCGCATCACCGTGCCGGCCAGGCCGCAGTCCACGCTCGCCCTGCCCCGGATCGGGCCCGGGGTGACGACCCAGTCGGCCGTCCCGGGCTCCGCGCCGGGCACGTCTTCGATCCCTGCTCCCAGCGCACGCAGCGAGGCGGCCATGAGCTGGGTGTCGCGGCTTCGCAGGGGTCGACGAAGACGGGAGGGCGCGTTGGCGAGGGCGGCCAGGATCAGGTAGCGGTTGGTCAACGACTTGCTGCCGGGCAGGACGACGCGGGCGCACACGGGACGTCGCGCGTACGGAGCCGCCCAGTCGCCTGCGGGAACGGAGCCGGTCGCGAAAGGGAAGGTCACGCCCGGATGTCCGTCAGGAGACCTTCAGCCGCGCCTGTGCGCCGGCGAGCCGCGCCTCCCGCTTGGCGGCGTGGGCAGCGCTGCGGGCGCGCCACGCGAGACCCGGCTTGCCGCTGGTGTCGACCGCGGCCAGCAGGACGCCTCCGAGGAGGCCGAGGTTCTTCTGGAACTGGATCTGCTGCTGTCTGCGGCGCGTCGGGTCGGACTCGGACCAAAACGCGTGTCCGGTGAGGGTGGCCGGCAGCAGCGACGCCGCCAGCAGCCCACCGGCGACGCGGGGTAGGCGCCCGGTCGCCAGAGCCAGTCCCGCGATCGCCATTGCGGCGCCGTTGGCTCGCACCATCAGCTCTGGGTCGTTGGGGAGGCCGGTCAGCTCGGACACCTTGTCGACCAGGGGCGCGGCCTCCTCGGTACGGTGCGCGGGGTGACGCAGCGCGTCCACCCCACCGGTGATGAAGACGGCGGCGAGGGCCGGTCGGGCGAAAAGGCGGACGAGCGACATGAATCCTCCTGGGGGCCTGCGGGTATGCGACCGTTTTTCGCGCCAGAACGTCGTTCTGCGCGTCTGAACCACCGTAGTCGTCGTCCGAGAGCGCGCAAACGGTGGCGTGACGCGCCAGCACGGACTCGCGCGTCCGGCGCGACGCGCGAGTCGGCACGTAGGCTAGCGGTCATGTGCGGGAGGTACGCCGCCTCGCGGTCCACCGACGAGCTCCTCGAGGAGCTCGAGATCGAGGCGGACCACACGGCCGAACCGGTGCGTTCTCTCCTGGTGACACCCCAGGACCCGCCGCTCGCCACCGGCGACCGCAACGTCGCGCCCCGAAAGAACGCCAGGGTGGCGCTGACGCGGGCACCACGAGGTCCGGCTGGCCCGTTCGGCGATCCCGTACGCCAACTGCGCCTCATGACCTGGGGACTCGTGCCGAGCTGGGCCAGCGACCCCCGGGCGGGTTCTCGCGCCACCAACGCGCGCGCCGAGACCGTCCTGGATAAGCCGACCTTTCGCAAGGCCGCGCGGGCTCGGCGGCTGATCGTGCCCGCGGACGGCTGGTACGAGTGGCAGGTCAGCCCCACGGCCGTGGACGCCAAGGGCGCACCCCGCAAGCAGCCGTTCTTCGTGTCGCGCTCCGATCGCGACGTGATGGCTCTCGCCGGGCTGTACGAATTCTGGAAGGACCCCTCGATGGCGGACGACGATCCGCTGACGTGGCTGGCCACCTTCACGATCGTGACCACGGCCGCCGAGCCCGGGCTGGACCGCATCCACGACCGCCAACCGGTGGTGCTCGAGCGCGCCGACTGGCGGGCGTGGCTCGACCCTGAGCTGACCGATCCCGCGCAGGTCATGGCCCTGCTTGCGCCCGCCACCCCCGGGCGGTTCGACGCGTGGCCGGTGGACCGCCGCGTTGGGTCGTCCAGAGCTCAGGGCGCGGACTTGACGCGCCCGCTGCCCCGCGAGGAGCTCGTCGGGGTGGTCGACCCGGTCACCGGGGAGGTGGTCGGCGGATGAGGGATGCGGCGGTGCGTACCGGCGCAGGCCTCCCGTCGAAGCGCGCTGTCGCCACGCCGTACGGTCCGGCGCGTGCTTACCTGTGGACCCCGGTCGGCGCGGTCGGCGCCCTTGTCCTCGGGCACGGCGCGGGCGGATCGTCGTGGTCCGCAGACCTGCTGGCGCTGACGTCGCTGGCTTCCCGGCGCGGTGGGACGGCGTGGCAGGTGGTGCTCGTGGAGCAGCCCTGGAGGGTCGACGGACGCCGAGTCGCCGCGCCGCCGCCGCACCTCGACGCGGCGTGGCTGGCTGTCCTGGCCTCCCTGCTCCGCGGTCCGCGCCGTATCACCTCACCGCTGGTGCTCGGCGGGCGCAGCGCCGGAGCGCGGGTCGCTTGCCGCACGGCCCGGCAAGCAGGCGCCGATGCGGTGCTGGCGCTGTCCTTCCCGCTCCATCCGCCCGGCAAACCCGAACGCAGCCGCGAATCTGAGCTGGCCGGGGCGCTGATCGGACCGCCGCCGCTGCCGACACTCGTCGTCCAAGGACGCCGGGACCCGTTCGGTACCCCCGCCGAGGTCGCCGAGGCGGTGCCGGGCGTGCTGATCGTCGAGGCGGCCGGTGCGCACTCGTTCGCCGAGCCGCGGGACGACGTCCTTCCTGCGGTGGCGGGGTGGCTGGACAGCATGGGGCCCTGACGAGCGAGGAACACGAGGAACACGGGAATGGCGGGGACGGTCACTGCGTTGCAGGGACCACCTGGCCGCCGCCCGGCGCCAGCCCGCGAGGAGGATGCGTGTTTGTGACCCCTATGAGCCCTCTAGAGCCGGGGGCCATCACGCTCGGATCTGGGAGTGGGACGAGTGCGGCCCCAGTAGGGTGGGCTCCGATGAGCGATCACCAACCTCTCGCGACCGAAGGGGACGAGCGGCGCGACATCGCGCCGCCGGACGTCGTGGACGTGAGCCAGGAGACACCGCAAGACCGTGCCGCGCGCTTCGAGCTCGAGGCGTTGCCGTTCCTTGACCAGCTCTATTCGGCCGCGCTTCGCACGACGCGCAACCCGGCTGACGCCGAGGACCTCGTCCAGGAGACGTACGCCAAGGCGTTTGCCGCGTTCCATCAGTACAAGCCGGGCACCAATCTCAAAGCGTGGCTCTACCGGATCCTCACCAACACCTACATCAACGGCTACCGCAAGAAGCAGCGGCAGCCACAGGAGTCCGACACCGCCGAGATTCAGGACTACCAGCTCGCGCGGGCCGAATCGCACGGTTCGCGTGGGCTGCGCTCGGCTGAGATGGAGGCGCTGGACCACCTGCCCGACACGGATGTGAAGGGCGCGCTCGCTGAGATCAGCGAGGACTTCCGGCTCGCGGTCTATCTGGCCGACGTGGAGGGGTTCTCCTACAAGGAGATCGCCGAGATCATGGAGACCCCGATCGGCACGGTCATGTCGCGGTTGCATCGGGGACGGCGCCAACTGCGCCATCTGCTCACCGACTACGCGCGTGAGCGCGGGTTCTCGCCGAAGGTTAAGTCGTGAGCCACGATCACAGCGACTGCTCCGAGGTCCTGCTGCGCGTCTTTGAGTACATCGACCAGGAGATGGGTCCCGACGACTGCGCGCGGGTCCGTGCCCACCTCGAGGAGTGCGCGGACTGCATGAGCGCGTACGAATGCGACCTGCTGCTCAAGGCGCTGGTACGGCGTTCGTGCGGCAGGGTTCCCGCACCGGACACGCTACGCGTGAGCATCGTGTCGAGCATTACGACGATCCACGTGGGGATCGAGGAGCGCCGGGCCGTCGACGAGCCCTGAAGCGGGCGCAACCTCGTCAAAGGGCGCCGGGCGAAGATCGACAGGTGCTGAGCGACGATCGGGCGACGACGGGCAGGGCGGCACGTCGCGCCGTCCCGCCCGATCCGATCGGTCAGGCGTTGGGGCGACGGCCGTGATTGGCCTTGTTGGTCTTGCGCGTGCGGCGCTTGCGAGCGCGCTTGCTCATGGATGCTCCCTCGTCGGGGGATGCCCACCGCGGCGCGAGCGCCGGGCGAACGGGACAGGGTGAGTAGTCTCTCACGGCGCCGCCAGGACGAGTGCGGCGCGTCTGGAGACCACCAGACGCCACGACGCGTCACGAGCGACACGAGACGTCTGCTGGTGACCGCCGACCCATCGCCGCGCCCCGCGAAGGTTCGACCCGTCATGAGATGTCTGATGCTAGACGTTCGATGGAGAAACGCGCCCTGTCGGCAACAAAGAACCAGACTTTAGTACGATCCGATCACGGAACGGTCAAGAAAGACGCCTTTTTGACCAAGTTCTGGCATGCTGAACGCAGGGAAACAGTCATCCCTAGGACGTCGTCCGCCGAACAACATCGGCATCGCGTCGGCCACTCGGCCCCGCCAATTACCAGGAGGCGGGGCTCCCCCCTCGAGTACACCCCAGCTGTCCCGTGGATCACGGGACGACAAGGAGACGATGATGCGTACCACCACACTCCCCCGGATCTGGGGATGGAACCCGATTTCCGCGTGATACGAACGCAACTCACCGCTTTCATGCGCTGGCGAGACGCTGTAGACGGGCGGTTGCGCGAAGTACAGTGAGGCGCGTGTCAGAAAGCGCCGCAGGTCGGTCCCCACGGGTTTCGTGGGGACCGTTCTTGTACACGGGGGCACTCGCCGTCGTGTGGTCCTTGCTCGCCGTCATCGCGGTGCGCAACGTCGGCCATCCTCACACCGATGACGCGGCAGCGCTCCTCGTCATGGCGGTGATGGCCATCATCAGCGTGCAGGTGCACGATGCGATCGGTCGAGCTCATGCCTCGTTTCTCATGGTCGTACTACTGGCCTGTCTGCCGCTCTTCGGACCGCTGGTCGCCGGCGTTCTGGGGCTGCTATGGGCGGTGGGGGAGCGCAAGCCGCAGCACCCGATCGTGCCGATCTTCAACGGCTTGATGAGCGGCGTCACGGCCCTGGTCGGCGGCTTCGCGTACTACGTGTCCGGCGGCCTGGTGCCGATCACCGCCGAGCTGCCCCCTAGCACCCTCCTCCTCAACGTCGGACTTCCTCTGGCCGTCGCTGATCTGGTGATGACCGGCACGAACGCGGCACTACTCACGGGAATGATCGCCATCACCGGCGGGAAGCCGCGGAGCGTCCTCATGGGCGCGGTACGGGAGCTGCTTCCGCTCTACCTGACGTACGCCGTCATCGCTTTCGTCTTTGTCGTCCTCTGGGTGCCAGCAGACACCGGGCCCCTGAGTGCGGTGCTCATCGCCGTGCCGCTCGTGATCGCTCGGTTCGTCTACACCCTGTACGGAGACGAGGTGCGAGCCCACGCCCGCATCCTGGCCCTCTTCGCCCACGCGGGCGACCGCCCCGGTGGGTCCCTGGCGACGCACGCCAAGCGCGTCGATACCCTTTGCCAGGGCATGGCCGCCGGGCTGGGACTGCCCGAGACCGACCGGCGACTGCTGGAATACGCGGCCGCGCTGCACGACGTGGCCATGAAGAGCGTCCTGCGGGAGACCGACCAGGCCCGCGCAGGGGGGGCCTCGGCCACCAACATCCTCGCGCTGTTGCCCCACCCCCAGCTGGCGGAAGAGATCATGGCGGGCGTGGAGTTCCTCCGCGAGGCGGCTCCCGCGGTGCGTGCCCATCACGAACGCATGGATGGCCGCGGATACCCCGACGGTCTCGCGGGAGATGAGATCCCCATCACGGCCCGCGTCCTCGCGGCCGCTGACGCGTTCGACGCCCTCACCACCACGCGCGGGGACGTCGACGCGCTCGGCAAGCAGGACGCCTACCGCGAACTCGATGCCGCGGTGGACAGCGGCCACCTGGACCAACGCGTGGTGGCGGCATTGCGGTCCTTCCTGCGGCACCAGGCCTGGGAGCCCTGCTCCGACCCCGTCAGCGAAGGCAGCTGGCTCTGGGATCACCACGCCCTGCCGACGATGTCCGAGGTCATCGCGGATGAGATCGACGCGCGCAGGACCGCGCGATGACGCCACGCCGGACAACGGTCGCCATCGGGGTCTTCGTCGCCGTGACAGTCCTTCTGGCGATGGCCACCCCAGGCGAGAGCTTGCGCGGGCTGCATAGCGGCGCCTGGCCCGTGCTGGCCACCTTCCTTGTCGTCAACACCGTCGGGGAGATGTTTCGGGTCCAGCTGCCCGGGCGCCTCCCGACCGCCCCCATGTCCACGGCTGGTGGGCTGGCGTTGGCCTCGACGGTGCGCCTCCCCGACGGCTACGTCATGCTCTCCAGCACGGAGATCGTGTTGACCCAGGCCATCGCGCAGGTCCTCGGCGGGCTGTTTCGCCGTGGCGCAGACCTGGACGATCCTGACAAGCTGCTCGACGGCGCCGTACGACTCTTCAGCGTGGTGCTCGCGGCAGTGTTCATGCGCGAGGTGCCGCTGATCGGGGGGACCACCATCGAGGTGGCCAGTCGCGACTGGCCCGGCTGGTTGTTTGCGCTGTGCCTGATCGCGGTGAACGCCACGACCGCGTTCATCGAGGCTCCGCTGCGCTCCGCCCGCCGGTCCGCGACGGAACACCGCAGCTGGCGGCAGGCCGCCGGTGACGAGGTGCGCGGCAGTTTCCTGCTCGGCGCCGCGGAGGTGTCCACGGCGGTGGTCGTGTCGCTGACGGTGGCTGTCCTGGGTCTGGTCGCCGTCCCGCTCGTGATCATGTTCCTCGGACTGACCCAGTTCGCGGTGAACCGGTTCGTTCAGGTCCGGGAGACGTACCGGCAATCTCTGCGCGCCCTGGCGAGCATGCCCGAGGTGGTCGGGTACGTCGCCCGGGGCCACAGTGAACGCGTGGCGCGCAACGCCCGTCTCATGGCGCGCGAACTGAGGCAGGCCGAGCGCGAGATCGAAGTGCTGTCGACGGCGTCCCTCATTCACGACATCGGGCAGCTTGCACTCCACCGTCCGCTGCCATGGGGAGCGACCGTTCAGGCGGCGCCGTCCGACCAGCAGCGCATCGCGGACATGGGGGCCCAGCTCGTTCGCGACGCCGCGCCGCCCGAGCCGATCGCCGAGGTGATCTCCCACCAGGCCGTGCCGTACCACCGGATCATGGAGGGTCGCATCGACGTGCCGCTCGGAGCCCGAATCCTCAAGGTGGCCAACGCGTTCGACGACTATGGCGGTCGCCTCGGCGCGGTCGACGCGGGATGCGTGCGGATCGCGGTCGAGCGGCTCTACCTGGGGTTGGGTTACGAGTACGACCCCCGCGCCGTCGAGGCGCTGGAGGGGGTGCTGGAGCGCGAGTTCCCCGACGGCTCGTGGCGACCCGGCCCGTGAGCGGGGACGATGGCTCGGCCCTCGACACGGAGTCCTCGCCGTCACCGCGGGCGGGGAGCGCGCGGGTGCGGGCCCTAAGATCGGGCGGTGGGCCGGTTCGGTTCCGCTCCGCCGAGGTCGCCTCCGCGCGATGCGCTGTGACCCGGTCGGGACATCCACGCCGACACAACGATGCTCAGCAACGAAGAAGCGAGGTCCGCAGGTGAAGATCGCCGTCGTGGGGTTGGGCAAAATCGGCCTGCCTTTGGCGGTGCAGTTCGCCACCAAGGGACACCAGGTGATCGGGGCCGACGTGCTGCCCTCGACCGTCGATCTCGTGAACGCCGGGACCGCGCCTTTCCCGAACGAGGCCCACCTGGCGGATTACCTCGCGGACGCGGTCGGCGAGGGTCGGCTGCGCGCCACGACAGACACCTCGGCCGCGGTCGCCGAAAGTGGGGCGGTGGTGGTGGTGGTGCCGCTGTTCGTGGACGAGCGGGGTGTGCCGGATTTCCGGGCGATGGAGGCGGCGACGCGGGATGTCGGGCGGGGGCTGAGGCCCGGGACGCTGGTGGCGTACGAGACCACGCTGCCGGTGGGGACGACGCGGGAGCGGTGGAAGCCGCTGCTGGAGTCGATCAGCGGGCTCGTCGAGGGGACGGACTTCCATCTGGTCTTTTCGCCTGAGCGGGTGCTGACGGGTCGTGTGTTCGCGGATCTGCGTAAGTACCCCAAGCTCATCGGGGGCCTGTCCCCGGCGGGCGCGGAGGCCGCCCAACGCTTCTACGAGGCGGTGTTGGATTTCGACGACCGGCCCGACCTGGCGCGACCCAACGGCGTGTGGGATCTCGGCACCGCGGAGGCGGCGGAGCTGGCCAAGCTCGCCGAAACCACGTATCGCGACGTCAACATCGGCCTGGCCAATCAGTTCGGTCGGTTCGCGGCGGGCCGGGGGATCGACATCTATCGGGTGATCGAGGCGTGCAATTCGCAGCCGTACAGCCACATCCATCGACCCGGGATCGCGGTGGGCGGGCACTGCATCCCGATCTATCCGAGGCTTTACCTGCATACCGATCCCGACGCGACCGTGGTGCGGGCCGCTCGCGAGGCCAACGTCGCGATGCCCGCCTATACGGTCGGCCTCGCGCAGGCGGCCCTCGGGGACCTGGCGGGACAAAGGGTCGTCGTGCTCGGCGCGTCGTATCGCGGCGGCGTCAAGGAGGTCGCCTTCTCCGGGGTGTACCCGACGGTGGCCGCCCTGCACGCCGCCGGGGCGCAGGTCGTCGTCCACGACCCGCTCTATAGCGCATCGGAACTGATCGATCTGGGCTTCACGCCTTATGAGATGGGTACGCCGGTGGCGGTGGCGATCCTGCAGGCCGACCACTCTGAGTACGCGACGTTGGGCGCGAAAGACCTGCCCGGCCTGCAGGTCGTCGTCGACGGGCGGCGAGCCCTGGACGCGGCACGTTTCGAGGGCGTCGACTTCTGGGTCGTCGGCCGCGGCCGCGCCTGACCTCGTCGCCCGTTCCTGACCCCCGGCTGACCCCCGCCGGCCGCCCCGTCTTGGAGTCGGTCTGCGGACGCGCCCCCGACGGTCCCCAAGAGCCGCACACCCTTTCGGTAGCATCGGGTGCGTCGTCGACGTGTCGCGCCGACACGACGCACGCCACCGGCACATCGTGTACGGGCACATCTCGTACGCACACGTGCGCGCCCACCCTGCGAAGGAAGTGTCCCTTTTCATGAACGACTTCATCCCGCCGGCCAGACCGATCATCGGGGACGACGAGCGCGCGGCAGTGGACCGAGTGCTGCGTAGCGGGATGCTGGCGCAGGGTCCGGAGGTGAAGGCGTTCGAGGAGGAGTTCGCCGCGCACTTCCGTCTAGGACGGCCCTGTGTCGCGGTGAATTCTGGGACGTCGGGTCTTCACCTGGGGTTGCTCGCCTCGGGGATCGGACCCGGTGATGAGGTGATCGTGCCGTCGTTCACGTTCGCCGCGACCGCGAACTCGGTGGCCCTGAGCGGGGCGACGCCGGTGTTCGCCGACATCGACCCCGACACGTTTTGTCTGGGACGCGCGGCGGTGGAGGCGGCCATCACGGAGCGCACGGCGGGGATCATGCCGGTGCACTTGTACGGGCACCCGGCGGACATGACCGCGTTGGGTGAACTTGCGACGGAACGGCGGCTACGGATCTTCGAGGACGCGGCGCAGGCTCACGGTGCGACCTGGCATGACGCGCCCGTCGGTTCGTTCGGGACGTTCGGGATGTTCTCCCTGTACCCGACCAAGAACATGACCTCCGGCGAGGGCGGCATGGTCTCGTGCGAGAGCGAACAGATCGCCCGCGGGGTGCGGCTGTACCGCAATCAGGGGATGGAGAAGCAGTACCACAACGAGGTGGTCGGTTTTAACTGCCGCATGACCGACATCCACGCCGCGATCGGGCGGGTGCAGCTGACCAAGGTCGACGCATGGACGGCCAAGCGCCAGGAGAACGCGGCGTTCCTCTCTGCGAACCTGCGCGGCGTGACCCCACCGACGGTCGCCGACGGCGCCACTCACGTTTACCACCAGTACACGATCCGGGTTTCGCACGACCGCGACGGGTTCGCGGCGGCGCTGCGGGAGGAGTACGCGATCGGGTCGGGCATGTTCTACCCGGTGCCCAATCATCGGCTCGCGCCCTTCCGGACGGTCGTCGACCTCCCCGAGACGGAGCGGGCTGCGCAGGAGTGCCTGTCGCTGCCGGTGCACCCGAGCCTGTCGCAGGGTGACCTGGAGCGGATCGTGGAAGCGGTCAACGCGCTCGCGGCGGCGGGTGCGTGATGGCGAACCTGCGGGCGGGCCTGATCGGCCTGGGGATGATGGGACGTCACCACGGGCGGGTGCTGGCGGGGTTGGAGGGCGTCGATCTCGTCGCCGTGGCCGACGCCGCGGGCGATCCGCACGGGGTGGCCAAGGGACGCCCACTCGTCGACAGCGTCGAGGAGCTGTTGTCCCGCCGCCTGGACTACTGCATGGTGGCGGTGCCCACGGCCTTCCACGAGGACGTCGCGCTCAGGCTCGCCGACGCCGGTGTTCACGCGATGATCGAGAAACCGCTGGCGCCGGACGTGGCGGGGGCGACGCGGATCGCCCAGGCGTTCGACGCGGCCGGTCTCGTGGGCGCGGTCGGGCACATCGAGCGGTTCAATCCCGCGCTGCAGCAGGCGCGTCGGCGTCTGGAGCAGGGCGAGCTGGGGAAGGTTTATCAGGTGGTGACGCGGCGGCAGGGGCCCTTCCCGGCGCGTATCTCCGACGTGGGTGTGGTGATGGATTTGGCCACCCATGACATCGATCTGACCGCGTGGGTCACGCAGCAGGACTTCGTGCAGGTGGCGGCGCACACGGCATACCAGTCAGGTCGTCAGCACGAGGACTTGGTCGCGGTGACCGGGCGACTGGCGGACGGTACGGTGACCAGCCACCTGGTCAACTGGCTGACTCCCTTCAAGGAGCGGGTGACGGTGATCACGGGGGAGCGGGGCGCGTTCGTGGCGGACACGTTGACGGCGGACCTGACGTTCCACGCCAACGGGGTCGTACAAAACACGTGGGCCGGGGTCGCGCACTTCCGCGGGGTGTCGGAGGGTGACATGGTCCGGTACGGCTTTGCCAAGATGGAGCCGCTTCAGCTGGAGCACGAGGCGTTACGGGACGCGGTGCGGGCGCGGATGGGTGGCGCCGACGCCGGCGGGGCACCGGACATCGTGACCCTGGCGCAGGGCCTGGCCACGGTCCGGGTCGCGGAGGCGGTGCTGGCCTCGGCGAGGACGGGCCGCAGCGTGGACCTGACCTGACCTGACCCGCGACCACCTCCGGGCAAGCGCGTCCCCGCGCCGTCAGAGGATCCAACGGAAGCCGTCGAAGGACGTCCCCGTCAACACGCGGGTCCCCCACCGGGCGCCGCCCAGGACAGGGTAGGTCCACAGGCGTCCGGAGGAGTCCCGGGCCAGCACATCGGGGTGGGCGTCGCGGTTGAAGCTACCTGGGGCGGTCACCGAGTTGAAGAACCATCCGTTACCGATCCGGTAGCCCCGCCCGTAGAGGCGGCCGTCGGCGAGCGTGTTGTACGCATTCATGTCGCCGTTACCCAGGATGCCGACCACGTCCCAGCGGTTGTCGCCGTTCAGGTCGCCGATCGAGAGCAGCTGCTTGAACGCGTCGAACGAGGTGCCGACGATGACGCCGCCCGTGAGTCCCTCGCCGGGTCCGCGGAACCAGTACCGCCGCAGGTCGCCCTTCGTGTCGCTAGCGAACACGTCGATCAGGCCGTCCCCGGTGATGTCGCCCATCGGGATGATGCTGGTCATGCTCTGCCAGCCGGTGCCGACGACCGTCGACCCCAGCTTGAACCCACCTGCGCCATCCCCCCAGTAGGCGTAAAGAGTGCCGTTCGAGGCACGCGCCATGAGGTCTGCGCGGCCGTCACCGTTGAGGTCGCCCGGTGATCCGAGCCAGGTCATGCCGGACCAGCCGTGTCCGGCGAGCGACGCAGACCCCCGGAGCCGGAGGTCGCCGGTCCCCGACCAGAGCCGGAGGGCGCCCTCGCCGTCGATCGTGAGGACGTCGGCGATGGCGTCGCCGTCGAAGTCTCCGCGCACGTTCGAGCGGGGAGAGCACGTGTAGATCTCCACGTCGTCGATGTCGATCGTCGAGTTGGGCATGGGTTGGCCCGGGTCCGGATAGTTCGCGAAGCGCACGTCGAGCCATCCGTCGTCGGCGGCCTGCAGCGCGGCGGTGACGTCCATGGTGACGGTTCCCCACGCGGAGGAGGGTTCGATCCAGCCGTCCTCGCGGTTGATGCCGACGTAGGCCGTGTGCTCCGGGTAGGAGCCCTTGATGGCGAAGCGCAGGATCGTGCGTCCGGCCGGCACCTGGACCATCGGGATCGCCATGGACCAGTAGGGGAGCGCCCCGGAGGGGTGCGTGCGTTGGTCTGCGGCGCTGATCACCGAACGGGCGGAGAAGGTTCCGGTTTTCGCCTGTCCCTTCGCGATGCTCCAGCCCGTGGTGTTGGCCGGTTCCGGGAGGGTGCCCTTCTCGAACGACTCCGTGAGGTGGGTGCTGAGTCGCGAGGTGCCAGGGGCGCAGTCGCTACCGGCCGGGACGTTGGGGAAGTCGACGGCGGGCAGGTCCTTCGCCGCTTGGCGCGGGTCCGCGCCGGAAGGACTCCCCGGACGGGCTGCCCCAAGTCCCTGGGGCGCCGGAGTCGCGCGGCGCGACCCCTGCAGCGTGCGATCCGGGTCCGGCACGACGCCCACGTCGCGCTCGCTCCCGGCCATGGTCGCGGTGGGGGCAGACGCGGTGAAGCCCGCCGGTCCGCCCGCGCCCGGAACGCCGGTCGGTCGCGGTGCGGCCTCCGCGGAAACTCCGAAGGTCAACGCCAGCAACAGCGCGCTGGTCAGGGAACAGGCTGCGGCCGCGCGCGTACGGCGGGCAGAGCGTCTCATGTGACACCCTTTCGATTCACTCGAGTCCACACCTGAGCCTATCGCGGCGAATCCCGCGCAAGCAAGGCCGTAGACCAAGGCGTGTCGATCCGATGAGCTCAGGGCCTCGACAAGATGATTGACATAATGTTGACCTCGCGTCGGATGCCTCAATCCCTAGCGGCGCCTGCCGAACAGAACGAACGTGAGCCCTCCTATGCGCCGCAGGTTCGTTGCTGCCTGCCTGTCCCCCCTCGTGGCAGCCGTCCTGCCCACCGCCCTTCCCGCCGTCCCGGCGAGCGCGGATGAAGTCACCTCCCGCCCGCCCACCGGAGCGCTGACGTTCACCGGACATGGCTTCGGACACGGTCGCGGAATGAGTCAGTACGGCGCGTACGGGGCCGCGACCAAGGGTCTGAGCTACTCCGCG
>CAJDWQ010000032.1_pt1 | contig 22780 bp, 20 predicted proteins | sample 7391641 | NCBI WGS metagenome assembly CAJDWQ01 (sample SAMEA7055718, study PRJEB34461) | soil metagenome | biome: terrestrial ecosystem; feature: Peninsula; material: soil | place: Antarctica | collected 2016
CGCCGTTGCGCAGCTGCTCGTAGTAGTAGCTGAACACGTCGATGGCTGCCGGGCTGAGTCCCGCGTCAGCCATCTTGCGTCGGGCCTGGTCAAGTCCGTTCTGAGTCATACAAACAGCCTATGTCGCCTCGTCCTGCCCGGCTCGCTCTGCGCGGGACCACGGTGTCTCACTGTGGCCGTCAGGCGCCGTCCTGGATTTCGTCGGGGGCCAGGACCGCGGCCGTGTGGCCGCGCCGGCGCAACCGGCCTTCCAGGTACTCGGCGATCTTGCTCACCGCGTAGTTAATCAGGATGTAGATGACGGCGACGACCATGAACGCCGGCACCACGTTGGCGTACGCCGTGCCCAGCTGGTCCGCCCCGACCTTGAGAAGCTCCGGGTACGTGATGATGTAGCCGATCGCCGTGTCCTTGAGGATGACCACGATTTGGGCCACCAAAGACGGGAGCATCGCTGTCAGCGCCTGCGGAAGCTCGATGATCCTCAGGGTTTGGAACGGGGTCAGCCCCACGGTCAGGCCGGCCTCCCGCTGGCCCTTGGGCAGACCGAAGATGCCCGATCGGATCAACTCCGCAAAGACGGAGCCGTTGTAGAACGTGAGGCCGACGACCACTCCGGCGAGCGCGATGTAGCCGGAGGGCACGACCGGGATCGTGGTGGTGAACATCCAGAACGCGAAGATCATCATCACCAGGACGGGCACAGCGCGGAAGAACTCCACGACCACGCCGGAGACCCACCGCACAGCCCGTACTTGACTGAGACGTCCCATCCCGAACGCCAGGCCGAACACGCCGGCCGTCACCATCGAGATCGCGGCCGCCAATAGGGTGGCCTGGATGCCGGGCAGCAGGTAGTAGACCCACGGATCGGGGGTGAGAAACGGCTGCCATTTAGCAGCTGTGAGATTTCCCTTCTCCTCGAGTTTGTAGCCCACGAAGAGGACGAGGGCCGCCGCCGCAAGGGCGACGACGACTGCGGTGATGCGATGCCGCGCGCGCGCCTTCGGGCCCGGTGCGTCGAAGAGGACCTGGTGGGCGGCGCTCATCGCTTCACGGCCAGGCGCTGGGAGAGCGAGGTGGCCAGCAGACCCATCGGCAGCGTGAGCACGACGAAACCGAGCGCCACCACGCCGAAGATCGTAAAGAGCAGGTCCGGTCGATTCTCGATCATCGTCCCCATGAGCAGTGAAACCTCCGCCACGCCAATCGCAGACACGATCGTGGTGTTCTTTGTCAGAGCGATGACGGTGTTGCCGAGCGGGGCGATCGCACCGCGGAAAGCCTGCGGGATGAGGACGTACCGCAGAGACTGCCCGAAGGACAGCCCGATCGAGCGGGAGGCCTCTGCCTGTCCGATCGGGATCGTGTTGATGCCGCTTCGGATCGCTTCACAGACGAAGGCCGCGTGGTAGACCGCGAGAGCGATCAGGCCCCAGCGGAAGTTCGTGTCGGCGATCGATGTGGGGGAGTTCGGGTCGGCGAGCTGGATGTCCATGTTGACCTTGAGGCCGAGCGTGCAGAACACGGCGACTAAGGTCAGCGGGGTGTTTCGGATGGTGTTGACGTAGAACGAACCGAGGGCGCGGACAAACCCGGACGGTGCGACCCGCATGATCGCGATCACCGTGCCGATCACGAACGCCCCGACTCCCGACACCAGGGTCAGCTTGATGGTCATCCAGAAGGCGCCGAGAATGTCGAACTCGCTGAACAGTTCCGCCATCGCGGTCCCTTCTTATGGGCGGGCGAACGACCTGCCGCCGTCTGATCGACGGCGGCAGGAGGGGCGCTCAGGCGCAGGGTGCCGGCGTGGGTGGATTCCTGGAGTCCGGGGTGAAACCAGAGGGGCCGAGGTTGGCGTCGATCGATTTCTTCCACTCCCCGGAGCTGATCATCTTCTTCAGCGCATCGGTGATCTTCTGACACAGCTCCGTGTCGCCCTTCTTGAGGCCGACGCCATAGTTCTCGGTGGAGAACGGCTCGCCGACGACCTTAAGCTTGCCTTTGTACTGATCTTGCGCAGCGAAACCCGCGAGGATCACGTTGTCTGTCGTCATGGCATCGACCGTCTTGGCGGCCAGTTCCTCCACGCACTTGGAGTACGTGTCGTACTCCTGCAGCTGCACGTCCGGGTAGTTCTTCTGGACATTCTGCGCCGGGGTCGAGCCCTTGACCGAGCACAGCTTCTTGCCGGTCAAGGAGTCGGGGCCGGTGATCGCCGTGTCGTCGGAACGGACCAGCAGGTCCTGGCCGGCGATGAAGTACGGGCCCGCGAAGTCGACTTTCTGCTTGCGGGCGTCGGTGATCGAGTAGGTGCCGACCATGTAGCTGATCTGGCCGGACTCGATGAGCTGCTCGCGCTGCGGGGTCGGCGCCTCCTTGAAGTTCGGTGTCTTGCCGAGCTCCGTGGCGACGTACCTCGCCACGTCCACGTCGAACCCCGTGTATTCGCTGCCCTTGCGCAGGCCGAGACCGGGTTGGTCGAATTTGATGCCGACGGTGATCGCGTCCCCGCCTCCCGTGCCGCCGTTGCTCGTCGAGCCTGTGCCGCCGCAACCGGCGAGGACCAGGGTCGTCGTAGCAGCGAGGGCGAGGACGCTCATTTTCCTTGTCATCATGGGTCACCTCTGGTGTGGTCGGGCGGCGCATGCCGCTGGGTGGAAAGAATGGAACGCGACGCGACGCGACGTGCGCCTGCGTCAGCGGGTGAGGATCTTGCCGAGGAAGTCCTGGGCGCGATGGGACTGAGCGTTCGTGAAGAACGCATCCGGGGTGTTCTGCTCAACGATCTCGCCGTCGGCCATGAAGACCACCCGATCGCCGGCGCGCCGCGCGAAGCCCATCTCGTGGGTGACCACCACCATCGTCATGCCGGAGCGGGCGAGCCGGATCATCACGTCGAGCACCTCGTTGATCATCTCCGGGTCGAGGGCTGAGGTCGGCTCGTCGAAGAGCATCACCTTCGGATCCATGGCCAAGGACCGAGCGATCGCGACGCGCTGCTGCTGGCCGCCCGAGAGCTGTGCGGGGTACTTGGCTGCCTGCGCTCCCACCCCCACGCGGTCCAGCAGTGCGCGGGACTTCTTCTCCGCCGCCGCCTTCTTCAGCCCCCGCACCTTGATGGGCCCGAGCGTGACGTTGTCGAGGATGGTCATGTGGGCGAACAGATTGAACGACTGGAACACCATGCCCACCTCGGCGCGCAGCTGTGCGAGGCCCTTGCCTTCCTCAGGCAACGCGTTGCCGTCGACCGTGATGGTGCCGGAGTCGATGGTCTCCAGCCGGTTGATCGTCCGGCACAGCGTGGACTTGCCGGAGCCGGAGGGACCGATGACGACGACGACCTCGCCCTCGTGGACCGTCAGCTGGATGTCCTTGAGGACGTGCAGGTCTCCGAAGTGTTTATCGACGTGTTCGAGCACGACGAGCGGACGCCCGAGGGGTCGGTCCCGCGCGGCATCGCTCGTGGTGGGAGGCGCCCCGTCGTCAGGGCGTGCGCGGGGTGAGCTGGTCGAACTCATGCGGGAAGAGTAAGGCACGGTCTTCTCTCGGGCACCTGATCCGCCTTTTTGTCGGCGACGAACGGCCGCCCGCGGCCGGTCGGTGGGCCGGGGCGTCGGGCCGCCGGCTAGGTCACGATTTCGCTGCCTTTCATGAGTACGGTTGTGCGTCAGCCCTGGTCACGACCATGCTAGGCAACAGGGGGCAGGGGGAGGCCTGTCGGGCCGGATCGAGCACGCAGCGGTCGGTTAGATGCAAAGGCCTGTGAACCTTCGCAGACGACACCGACGAGAGGATCCGACATGAGCCCGCTGCTGGGCAGGACAACCGACGCGAAGGGCGCCCGAAGGACGCCTCGAGCGCGAGTTCTCGCCACGCTCGCCTGCCTTCCGCTCGCGCTCGCAGCGTGCGGCGGAGGATCCGAGGGCGCCCCGGCAACCGGGTCGACGACATCGTCGCCGCCCACCACGTCGGCATCGGGCGCATCGGCATCGGGCACGTCGGGTGGGTCCACCGGGAGCTCGGCGGCGACGAGTACGACGTGCGACACCTCGGGTTTCGCGACCACGGTCCCCGGGGACACCGCGCTGTCGAAGCTGACCGTGTCGGGCCTGCGGGTGGGGCAGCAGCCCTGCTACGACCGGCTCGTGATCGACCTGTCCGGGGACGCCTCGGTCAAACCGGGCTACCAGGTCCGTTATGTGCCAACCGTCCTGGACGAAGGCGCGGGCAACCCGGTGACGCTTCGCGGCGCGGCATTCCTGCGGGTCACGGTCGGCGCGCCCGCGTACGACCAGACCGGTCAGCCCACGTACATCCCGAGCAATCGGGCCGAGGCGGCAGACGTCACCGGATTCACGTCGTTGAAGCAGGTTGCGTGGGCGGGCAGCTTCGAGGGCATGAGCAGCTTCGGGGTCGGGGTGCGCGAGGAACTCCCGTTCAAGGTGTCGGTGCTGACCGACGATGGCCTGACGCGTCTTGCGGTGGACGTGGCGCACGCCGCGTCCTGACCCGCTCTCTCTCGCCTCGTGCGCGTCGTCCCGTCGTGGGAATGCCCGGTGAAGGCTGCTCAACTGGTGCCGTCGCCAGCCGGCGACGCCGATCGCTGCCCAGGCGGCGCGCTCGTGGCAGGGTGGGCGAATGCGCGTGTTCGCCGCCCTCGTGCCCTCCGACGACGCCATCGAGCACCTGCAGGATTTCCTGGCGGTTCGCCAGGATCGTGTCGATCCGGCCCTTCGCTGGTCCCGCCCTTACCAATGGCACCTGACCCTCGCGTTCGCGCCCGAGATGCCCGATGGCCTCCTCGACGACCTCGCCGAGCGCGTCGCGAGTGCTGCGGCCCGGCGGCAGCTGCCCGCGCTGTCGATCGCTGGAGGCGGCGCGTTCCCGGATCCCGACCGGGCCAAGGTGGTATGGGCCGGCCTGCGCGTGCACGACGACTCGCCCGCGCTGGGGGAGGAAGCAGAGCGGTTGGCGACTGGGTGCCGAACGGCGTTCGCGACGGCGGGCGCGTCTGTGGACGGGGCGCGGTTCCGCCCGCACGTCACGGTCGCCCGCCTACGCCGCCGCGGTCCGGTGACGCGCTGGGTGCGGTTGCTGGATGCGTATGAGGGCCCGCGATGGATTCCGCGAGAGGTACGGCTCATCGCGTCCCATCTAGGGCAGGGACCGGGCCGGGCGCCGCGGTATGAGGATCTGGCAGCCTGCCCCCTGGGGTAGCACCCGTATGCCCGCCACCCGTCCACCGGTCCGTCGCGGTCACGGGATGCGGGACACGGGACACGGCCTACGCTGGTCACATGCCGTTTTTCGCCGTTCGTTACACCTACATCGACGACGCTGGCGCGATCGAGACCGTGCGGCCGGAGCACCGGGAGTACCTGCGCGGGCTGGCCGAGGCCGGGTCGCTGCGGGCGTCCGGCCCCTTTGTCGGGGTGTCCCCGGCCGGCGCGCTGCTGCTGTTCGAGACGGGGTCGGTCGCCGAGGTGGAGCGGACGTTGGCGCACGATCCGTTTCTCGCGGCCGGGATCGTGGCGGCCACCGAGATCACGCCGTGGGACCCGGTGATCGGAGTGTTCGCGCAGCGCTGACCGGCAACGCGAGCAGCGGCTTGAACCTCGGGACGCCGCGATGTGGACTTCGGCGACGACCCGGAGTGGCCACCGCCCGGTCCGAGTCGGCGCCGGTAGCCTAGGGCCCGTGCTGACGATGCAAGACGCCCTGCGCAAGCTCTCCGATTACTGGACCGCCAAGGGGTGCCTCACGGTGCAGCCCTTCAACACCGAGGTGGGAGCCGGGACGATGAATCCGGCCACCGTCCTGCGCGTGCTCGGACCGGAGCCGTGGGACGTCGCCTACGTCGAGCCGAGCGTCCGGCCCGACGACTCCCGGTACGGCCAGAACCCCAACCGTCTGCAGACACACACCCAGTTCCAGGTGATCCTGAAGCCGGAACCCGGCGACCCCCAGGAGCAATATTTGGGCAGCCTCGAGGCCCTCGGCATCGACCTGGCCGCGCACGACGTGCGATTCGTCGAGGATAACTGGCAGCAGCCCGCCATCGGAGCGTGGGGCCTGGGCTGGGAGGTCTGGCTAGACGGGATGGAGATCACCCAGTTCACGTACTTCCAACAGGTCGGCGGCCACAACCTGGATCCGATTCCGGTGGAGCTGACGTACGGCATGGAGCGGATCCTCATGGGCGTGCAGGGGGTCTCCCACTTCAAGGACATCGTGTACGCGATCGCCGCGGACGGGGGGATCGTCACCTACGGCGAGGCGTTCGGCCAGTCCGAGTACGAGATGAGCCGGTACTACCTCGACGACGCGGACGTCGAGACCAACCGACGTCTCTACGAGGCGTACGTGTCTGAGGCGACGCGCATGATCGAGGCCAGGCTGCCGATGCCGGCCCACTACTTCATCCTCAAATCGAGCCACGCGTTCAATGTGCTCGATTCCCGGGGCGCCATCTCCACCACCGAGCGGGCCAAGGCGTTCGGAACCATAAGGCGCCTCATGCGTGACACCGCCACGCTGTGGATCGAACGGCGCGTGGAGCTGGGGCTGCCGCTGATGCGCACGGACTCCCCGAACGTGACGCCCTTTCCCCGGACCGACGAGGCGATGCTGCCGACGGATCCGCAGACGTTCGCGCTCGAGATCGGGGTGGAGGAACTGCCCCCGCACGTGCTGCCGGAGACGATCGAGCAGGTCCGAGCATCCTTGACGGACAAATTGGCCGCCACCCGCCTGGAACACGGCACGATCGGCGTCGACGGCACACCGCGGCGCATCGTCGCCACAGTCGAGTCGGTCGCCGCTCGCGAGCCCGACGTGATCGAACACCGCAAGGGCCCGAAGTGGCCGGCCGCGTTCGATGCCGAAGGACAGCCGACCAAGGCGCTCACCGGGTTCATGCGCGGTCAGCGCGTGGCCCTCGATCAGGTCGTCCGGGTCGAGATCGGGGGAGCGGAGCACGCCGCCGTCGCCGTGGAACGCGCCGGCCGCGCGGCCGTGGAGGTGCTCACGAGCGTCGTGGAGGAGACCGTCGCGTCGCTGCGCGCCGAGAAGAACATGCGCTGGCGCGACCCGGAGTTGTCGTTCAGCCGCGCAATCCGTTGGCTGCTGGCCCTCTGGGGTCCTGCCGTCGTGCCGGCCCGCGTATCCGAGGTGGTCGCCGGGCGCGCCACCTACCTGCAGCGCACCACGGGCGGCGCCCGTAGCGCGACACGGGCCGACGGTGTGTCGCTCGGCTGGGCTGACGTCGCCACCGCCGACGACCTGCTCCCCACGATCGGCCGGGGCGCGATCGAACTGTTCACCGAGCAGCGACGGGAGGCGGTGGTCGAGCAGGCTTGCGCGTTGGCGTCGGGTGTCGACGGGGTCATCGACATCGACGCGGAAGCGGAGATCGTCGACGAGATCACCAACCTGGTCGAGGACCCGCACGGGGTGCTCGGTGCGTTCGATGAGCGCTACCTCGACCTGCCCGAGCAGATTCTGGTCACGGTGATGCGCAAGCACCAGCGCTACCTGCCGGTCCGCGACGCCTCCGGTGCGCTGATGCCGTACTTCGTCACCATGGCCAACGGTCTCTGCGACGACGACGAGGTGCGCCGCGGCAACGAGTCCGTGTTGCGCGCTCGCTACGAAGACGCCCTGTTCTTCTGGAACGCGGACCTGGCGGTGGACACCGTCGACGGCTTCGTCCCTGGACTGGAGATGCTCACCTTCGAGGAGCGGCTGGGATCGGTCGGGCAGCGCGCTCGCCGGATCGCCGACGTCGCGGCGGCGCTCGGCGAGTTCGTCGGTCTGGACGCGGGGCAGCGCGCCACGGCGCAGCGGGCCGGCGAGCTGGCCAAGTTCGACCTGGCCACGCAGATGGTGGTCGAGATGAGCTCGCTCGCGGGGTTCGTGGCCCGCGAGTACGCGGCCCGCAAGGGCGAGACCGAGGATGTCGCCCGCGCCCTGTTCGAGATGGAGCAGCCGCGCACCCAGGCCGACGCCCTGCCGACGTCCACCCCGGGCGCGCTGCTCGCGCTCGCGGACCGGTTCGATGTGCTCGCGGGCATGTTCGCGCTGGGCGCGAAGCCGACGGGTTCCTCCGACCCGTATGGGCTCCGCCGTGCGGCGCTCGGCGTGGTACGCATCCTGCGCGACCGCCCTGAGCTCGTCGGCCTCAGTGTCCGCGACGGACTCGACGCGGCGGCGGAGCGCCTACGCGCGCAGGGCGTCGAGGTGTCGACCGAGGCGCTCGACGCGGCGCGGGACTTCACGGTCGGCCGGTTCGCGCAGCTCCTGCGCGACGACGGCGTCTCCGCCGGGTTGGTCCAGGCCGTTTCTCCAGGCGCGGGCTGTCCCGGGGGGACCGCTCGCCGGCTGGCCTCGCTCGACGCGCTGTCCGGCGACGACGCGTTCCGCGCGCTGGTGTCTGCGATCCAGCGGATTGAACGGATCCTCCCCGAAGGCACGACGCCGGGCTACGACGCGTCGCGTCTGACGGAGCCGGCCGAGGTGGCCTTGCGCGACGACTTCGAGGGAGTGAAGTGGCCGCGAGAGGACGATCTCCGGACGTACGCGCGGGACGCGGGACCGTTGGTCGCCCCGATCCACCGGTTCTTCGACGAGATCCTGGTGATGTCGAAGCAGGAGGACGTGCGCGCGGCCCGCCTCGGGCTGCTCGCCGCGATCCGAGCGACCGCCCCGGACGACATCGACTGGCGCGCGCTGGACGTCGCCCTCGGCGCCAGCTGACCGTCGAGCGTCCACCCTCACGTCCTCGTCCTCGGCGAACTCCTGGTTCCGCCGCCGGACAACACGGTGGCGTGGTCGCGCGTCGCGTGCTGTCGTACGCGGTGCCACCGGTGCAGTGTCCACCGCGTCAGTACCACGGCGAGGACGAGGAGCGCCCCCGCCTCGAGCCAGGGACGCACCCCGCTGGGGGTCGCCACCTTGCCGCCGCGGTCGACGTCAAGCGCGACCGTCAGGAGGTCGCCGACCTCAGGGGCGAAGAAGCCGGGGTGGATCAGCGGCACCTCCAGGTCGTGGTCGTGCGGGGTGACGCGGACGACGCACGGCTCAGCCGGGTACCCCGCCGGTGGGCAGTCGACCACGTGCGCGTCGATTCCTTCACGGCCACTCTGAGCGACGGCCAACGTCACTTGCGGGAGCGTCACCACCCACAGCAGCATCGTCAGGACGGCGACACCGGCCAACGCCACCGCCTGGTAGGTCAACGCATTGGTTCGGGATCGGCGATGGACGCTGCGAGTTAGGGGACCCAAGCTCATGCCCTCCCATCGGCGTGGCCGGCGAGGGATTGAACGAGGACGTCACACCGGGCATCGGAAGACAGGAGACGGGCACTTCCCGAGTTGTGGACGCGTGCGCGCGTGGCCCCGTCGACGGCGGGTCAGGGCGTGATGGGCAGGTGATCCATGAAACGCCGCGCGACATCCTTGTCTCCGAGCACCGTGTAGACACAGTCGTCCGTCGCGCGGCGCCCCGCTGCGCGACGAGTGAACACCTCCGTCGACATCTGCAGGCTCGTGGTGCGGCCGATCACGGGGATGGGGCCCGTCTCGTCCGACGCGCCGGCGAACATCAGCTTGCCGACCGGCTTGCCGTCCTCGCGCGTCTCCACGCGAACGCCCGAACGGGCCACGATCGGGCCGGTCAGTTCCACCATGAGGACCTTGCCTGGCTCCAGTCCGACGCGCTTGACCACGATGACCGGAAGCGCGTCCAAGATCATGTCTACTGAGAGAGCCGCCGCCGGCGAGTCCTGGTTGCCTGGTCGACCAAGCGCTTCGCGGATATCCTGTTCGTGACACCAGACGTCGAACACTCGTATCCGTAGCGCCTGCTTGAGCGTGGTGGGCTCGCCCGTCATGGGGCTGGTCACCTCGGTGTCCTCGCTCAGCTGCGGATCGCGCAGCCGTCCGAGTCGGCCGGCAAGGATCTTTTGCAGCTCCGCGGTCACGTCCTTGCCCGGACGGGGACGGCGCAGCTCGACGCCGTTCTCCATGCGCCGGCCGATGTCGTTCGTGACGTGCTCGTACGGGGGGACCTCGACGACCGGGTCCGGCCGGCCCAGCAAGCCGGCCTCCAGGCTGGCGATGTGCGCCACCTGATCCTTCACCGTCCAGCCCGGGCACGCCGTCGGACGGTCGAAGTCCTCCTCCGAAAGCGAGAACGTCAGATCGACGACCGCCTGCGCAGTGCCCGCGAAGGCGTCGACGAGACCGTGCAGCTCTTCGGGTGCGGCCGGATGCATGGGCATGCCTTCACCATATCTAGGCTGTCGGACATGGCCCCCTCCACGGACGTACCCGTTCCGGCGACGCGGCAGGGGCTGCGCGTGCTGCCGGTGGGGATCGTGGTCGTCGCCTCCCTGGCGGGCATGCTGGTGGCCGGCTCGGTCGGTGGCATCTTCACCCCACCGGTCGCGTTCGCCGACGGGGGCTTCATAGCCCGCAACGGCATCCCCGTGGCGCGCGCGATCCACGACGCGTTCGGGGCCGCCACCGTCGGTCTGTTGCTGTTGGCGGGCACGATGATCCCCGACACCACCCGGACGTCCCGACGCGAGACGGCCTGTCGGTGGGCGGCCCGCACGGGCGTGGCCTGGGTGCTCGCCGGCACCGTGACGATGCTGCTCATCATCAGCAACGTCACCGCGATCCCCGTCGACAGCCCCAGCTTCCCCCGGACGGTCGGGGCGTTCGTCTGGTCCGTCGACTTCTTCCGTGTGTACCTCATCAGCGTGCTCGTGGCGCTCGTGGCCACCGTCGGCGCCGCGACCGTTCGTACGAAGCCCGGGATGGTGTGGATGGCGGCGCTGTCGATCGCCGCCTATTTGCCGCTCGCGCTCGCGGGGCACTCCGGCGGGAGCATGTCCCACGACACGGCCGTCAATTCCCTGGCCGTGCACCTGGCGGCAGCGGCGGTCTGGTGCGGCGGGCTCGTGGGCCTGATCATGCTCCGGTCGGTGCTCGGCGAGGCGGCCGGCGTCACGGTGCGCCGCTATTCGGTGCTCGCTGTCTGGTGTTTCGGCGGGATCGCGGTCTCGGGCCTGCTCAACGGGGCGGTGCGACTTGGCGAGGCGGACCAGCTCACCTCCTCCTACGGGCTGCTGTTGCTTCTCAAAGCCGGCATCCTGACGATCTTGGGCGGTGCCGGACTGATGATGCGGCGCCGCATCGTTGCGGGACTCACGTCGGGCGCCGGCATGGCAGGCGCGTTCACACGCCTTGCGCTGCTCGAGGTCACGCTGATGGGGATCGCCATGGGCCTGGGGGTCGGGCTCGCCCGGAGCGCCACGCCTGTCCCGCGTTCGCGGCTCGCCGACCCGGACATTGCCGTGTCTCTCACCGGGTACCCGGCGCCAACCCACGCCCTGACCACCGGCGAGTGGTTCACCCTGTGGCGGATCGACTGGTTGTGGCTTGCGGTCGCCCTGTTGGGGATGGGCCTGTACGCGGCCGGCCAGATCCGGCTGTATCGACGCGGCGACGCCTGGCCCTGGGGGCGGACCGTCGCCTGGATGACGGGCTGGTTGCTGTTCGTGTGGACGACGTCGGGAAGCGTCGGCATCTATGGCAAAGTCCAGTTCTCGTTGCACATGCTGATGCATATGTTGCTCACGATGGGCATCCCGATCTTCCTCGCCCAGGGCGCGCCGCTCACTCTCGCGGCCCGCGCTCTGCGCGCCCGACGCGACAAGACGATGGGTCCGCGGGAGATTATGCTGGCCGCGGGCCACTCACGGTGGCTGAGCTTCATGTGCAACCCGATCATCGCGTCCATCAACTTCGCCGGCAGCCTCTACGTCTTCTATTTCACAGGCCTGTTCGAGCTGGCCATGAGGACGCACACGGGTCACATTGCGATGATTGTCCACTTCATGCTCGCCGGTTACGTCTTTTGCTGGTCCCTGATCGGCGTGGACCCCGGCCCCAAGCGCTGGCCCCCATCGTTGCGGCTCATCGCGCTCTTCGCCACGATGAGTTTCCACGCGTTCTTCGGGGTCACGCTGATGTCGACGACCACGCTTCTCGCGGGAGACTTCTTCCGCGCCCTGTCCCTACCCTGGGTGGGCGACCTACTGGCCGACCAGCACGCGGGTGGCGGGATCACCTGGGGAATCGGCGAACTGCCGATGCTGTACCTCGCCTTGATGACTGCCTTGACGTGGATGCGCGCCGACGAACACGACGCCAGGAGACTGGATCGTCAGGCCGAGCGCGACCATGGCGCGGCGCTGGAGGCGTACAACGCCGAGCTGGCCCGTCGGGCCGACGAGATGCGCCGCGCCGAGGACCAATGGCGAACTGCGCACCGTCGATGAATCCCGGTGAATCCCGGTGAACTGCGCTGACCTGAGCCGGAAGTGAGGAGTTCGGCATGCGGGTGGCCTTGCTGCAGGTGGCGTTCGACGACGATGAGCCGCTGGACGGCCGACGGGAACGAGTGGCCGCGCTCGTCCGTCGGTACGGTGCCGAGGCCGACCTGGTCGTCCTGCCAGAGCTGTGGTGGGTAGGGGCCTTCGCGGCGCGGACCTGGGCCGAACGGGCGGAGACGCTGGACGGGTCGACGCGCTCGGCGATGGCCTCGGCGGCCCGAGACGCGGGCTGCGTGCTGCACGCCGGGTCGATCATCGAACGCGCCGACGACGGGACCATCGGCCCGGACGGCGGCGCGAGACTGTACAACACGTCGCTCATCCTGGACGCAGAGGGCGCACTGCTCACGACCTACCGCAAGATCCACACGTTCGGGGCGGCCGGGCTCGAAGCGGAGCTCCTGGCGGCCGGCGTGGATCCGGTCACGTGCGACCTGCCCGGTCAGGAGCCGCTGAGAGTGGGGCTCGCGACCTGTTATGAGCTCCGGTTCCCGGAACTGTTCCGGCTGCTGACCCGTCGGGGCGCGCAGGCGTTGATCGTCCCGGCGGCCTGGCCGCTCGAGCGCTCTGCCACCTGGACACTGCTGCTGCGCGCCCGCGCCATCGAGAACCAGGCGTACGTCCTGGGCTGCGGCGCGGCGGGCGTCAACGGCAAGACCCAGATGGCCGGCGCCAGCGTGGTGGTCGGCCCGACCGGCGACGTGCTCACGCAAGCGGGAGCCGGCGAGCAGGTGCTGACCTGCGAGATCCACGCGTCGGAGGTGGAGCAGGCCCGCGCCGCCTTTCCGGTTCTGGCGGACCGTCGTCTCAGCTCATGCTGACATCGGGGGACTGCGTCCCTGTCGTGCTGGTGGCCCTTCGGCTGGTGGCCCTTCGGCTGGTGGCCCTTCGGCTGGTGGCCCTTCGGCTGGTGGCCCTTCGGCTGGTGGCCCTTCGGGTCGTTGCCCTTCGGCTCGCTGAGCCCGTCGCCTCAACCGTTGGGTAGGCCCCATGCGGTAGCCAGCAGCTCGTAGGACCGTCGGCGCAGCGCCGGGTCCCAGGTGTACGTCGTCGTGATGACCTCGTCCAGGGCGTGCTCGGCGACGATCGCCTCCAATTGGGCCACGACCTCATCGGGGGTGCCGATCGCCCGCACTGACTGGGCGCCGCGGATCGCGGCGGCGAGCCGGTCCGGCAGTGTGTCGAGGAAGTCCGCCCGGGGTGGATCCAGGGGCCCGATGGCACCCGAGTGGATCCGATAGCCGAGCTGCTGCCCGGTCGTTGCGAGCAGGTCTGCCTCCGCCGTGGTGGGCGCCACCAGCACGTTCACGCCGGCTGACACGTACGGCGCCGCCACTTGCGCGGTCGGAGCGTCCGCGCGGAAGTGCGCGCGGTAGTGCGCGATCGCCGGCCCGAACGCCTGCGGCGCAAAGTGTGACGCGAACACGAACGGCAACCCCAACAACGCGGCGACGCTCGCCCCGCCGAGCGAGCTGCCGAGCATCCACAACGGCACGCTGGTGCCTTCGCCAGGCAACGCGCGCACCCGGCGACGGCCCGCCTCGGGCGGATCGGACAAGTAGTCGTACAGGTCGGAGACGTCGCGGGCAAACGTGTCCAACTCTCCGGTGCCGCGCCGCAAGGCCGCCGCCGTGATCGGGTCCGTGCCGGGCGCCCGCCCGAGGCCGAGATCGAACCGGTCGCCGTACAGCGTGGCGAGCGTGCCGTAGTACTCCGCCACCATCAGCGGCGCGTGGTTGGGCAGCATGACCCCGCCAGAGCCGAGGCGGATCCGCGACGTGTGTTCGGCGAAGTGCGCGAGCACGAGGCTTGTCGCACTCGACATGAACGCGTCGGTGTTGTGGTGCTCGGCGACCCAGAGCCGCGCGTAACCGCACCGGTCCGCGACGCGAGCCAGCTCGGTGCTGTCGAGCAGTGCCTGCCGGGCGTCGCCGCCCGCGGACACGGGCACGAGGTCGAGGATCGACAGCGGCACTCGGCCGGGGGCGTGGGCAGCGATCGTGACGTCGGAGCGGGTCATGTCCTTGACGTTATCCCGGGCGCGAAAGTCATGGGCGCCCGCGCGTGAGGATGGGCGTAGGATCCCTGGTCACGGTCGACATGAGCCGCGACCTGGGTTGGTCGGGTCTCCGGCCACGTCGAAGCCGGTACGAGGGAGCGGGAGGCGCATGGGCCTGGGGTTGGCGTTCTTGACCGCGGGCGCGTTCCTTCGTTTCGTGCTCGGGCGGCACCAGGAGATCCTGGGAGCCTATGACGCGTGGGGCTCCCTGCTCATGCTCCTCGGCGTCATGTCGATGGCCGCGTCGATCCTGCGCTGGCGGCTGGGCACGCCGCGACTCGTGCGCCGCGACCGCGCAGCAGACGCGGGCGGGCGGTAGACGCGGGCGGGTGGCAGACGCGGACAGGCGCGCAGCTGAGAGGCTCGCCTGGACGCAGGGCTGATCAGAAGGAGTCCTCGGGGACTTCCATCAGCGCATTGTCGGTCGCCTCGGCGATGGCCCGCTCGCTGGCGATCCGCGGCAGGACCGTGCGCGCGAAGAACCGCGCGGCCGCGACCTTACCGGTGTAGAAGGCTTTGTCCGCTCCCGTTGCCCCGGCGGCCAGCTTCTCCAGCGCGACACCGGCCTGCTGCAGCAGCAGCCAGCCGATCACCACGTCGCCCGCGGCCATCAGCAGCCGGGTCGTGTTCTGTCCGACCTTGTACAGGTTCGTGGCGTTCGCGGCCTCGCCGGCCGTGCGCGGGTCCGAGGCCATCGCCGCCCCGATCAAGTAGGTCAGGATCCCCTGCATGTCGCCGATCGCCGCCTCGAGGAGCGCGCGTTCGGCCGCGAGGGGGTCGCCCTCCGCGGTACCCTCCGCCCCGACCCCGCCCGTGACCACCTTCGTCATCTCCCCCGCGAGCGCCTGCAGACCGACGCCGTTGTCGCGCACGATCTTGCGGAAGAAGAAGTCCATCCCCTGGATCGCGGTCGTCCCCTCGTACAGGGTGTCGATCTTGGCGTCGCGGATGTATTGCTCCAGCGGGTAGTCCTGCAAGAAGCCCGACCCGCCGAAGGTTTGCAGTGACTCGGTGCCGAGCAGCACCCACGCGCGCTCGGAACCGACTCCCTTGACCAGCGGAAGCAGCAGGTCGTTGACTCTGGCGATCGTGTCTTCGTGCGTGCCGCGCTCCGGGTCGGCGCCGTCGTGGGCGAGTCGGTAGCCCTGGACGACATCCTGTTGCGCGGCCGCGTAGAGGACCAGGGCGCGCAGACCCTCGGCGTACGCCTTTTGCAGCATCAGCGATCGGCGTACGTCGGGGTGGTGGATGATCGTGACCCGCGGGGCGGTTTTGTCGGTCATCCGGGTCAGGTCGGCGCCCTGGACGCGGCCCTTGGCGTACTCGAGCGCGTTGAGGTACCCCGTCGAGAGGGTGGCGATGGCCTTGGTGCCCACCATCATCCGCGCGTACTCGATCACCCGGAACATCTGCGCCGTTCCGTCGTGCACGTCGCCGACCAGGGTGCCGACGGCGGGCGTGCCCTCGCCGAAGCGGACCTCGCAGGTCGTGGACACCTTGAGGCCCATCTTGTGTTCGACGTTGGTGACGACCACGCCGTTGCGGTCGCCAGGCTCACCCGTGGCCAGGTCCACCTGGTACTTGGGAACGACGAACAGCGACAGGCCCTTGGTGCCGGGGCCGGCGCCCTCGGGACGGGCCAGCACGAGGTGCACGATGTTCTCGGTCATGTCGTGTTCCGCAGAGGTGATGAACCGCTTCACGCCCTCGATGTGCCACGTGCCGTCGCTCTGCGGGATCGCCCTCGTGCGTCCGGCGCCGAAATCCGAGCCGGCTTCCGGTTCGGTGAGGACCATCGTCGAACCCCACTGGCGCTCCACCATGTGCCGGGCCATCTTCTTCTGGTCGTTCGTGCCGAGTTCGTAGAGCAGGCCGGAGAACCCGAAACCGGCCGAATAGATGTAGATCGCCGGGTTGGCGCCGAGGATCAGCTCGGCGACGGCCCATTGCAGGCTCGGCGGGGCGACCGTCCCACCGAGGTCGCCGGCCACGTTGAGCATCCCCCAGCCGGCGTCGCAGTACGCCTTGTAGGAACGCTTGAACGACTCCGGGAGCGTGACCGTGCCGGTCGCCGGATCGAAGATCGGCGGGTTGCGGTCGGCGTCGAAGAAGCTGTCGGCGATCTCGTTCTCCGCGAGGCGCGCGACCTCGTGCAGGATCTCCCGCGCGGTGTCCGCGTCGACGTCCTTGAACGGTCCGGCGCCGAGGACGTCCTGCCGGTTCAGGACTTCGAACAGGTTGAACTCCAGGTCGCGCAGGTTGCTCTTGTAATGGCCCATGTCGCCGCTGCCCTCCGTGGGTCGTGGTCGCGTGAGGATCCGCGCCCACCGTGGGGCGGACGGAGCCTGAACGGGGGAGTGTCATGTACCGATCGCGTCGTTGCTACTCATCGGTAGCTCATGTCCATCGTCGGAGATCCTGGTCACAGGCACCATCCAGGACCGGTATGACGTGCGTCACAGTCCGAGGTCCGCGCTCCGGAGTTTCGGATCGGCCCGCGCCTCCGGCGTGCGAAGCGACCGAGGCTGTCGAGAATGGTAGGCATGCCTACCGGCCATGACGCTCCCGCCCAGACAGGGCGCACCCCCGTGACTCAGCTCGAGACGGAACGCACGTACAGGCTGCCGGACGGCTGGAACGTCCCGGACTTGGACGGCGTAGGTGCGGTGCGCAGTGTCGGCGAGCCGGTGCTGTTCACGCAGGCAGCGACCTACCTCGACACTCCGGATCTGGCGCTGCTGCGGGTCCGGCACACGGTGCGCAGGCGCGCTGGCGGGGTGGACGCGGGGTGGCACCTCAAGACCCCGGGCGACGGGGACTCCCGCCGAGAACACCACGCGCCTCTCGGGTCGTCGGCAGCGCGAGTGCCCGCGGAGCTGCGCGCCCTCATCGCCGATCTGGTGGGCACGGCGCCGCTGCTACCCGTCGCCGTGCTGAAGACGGCTCGCTCCCGCAGGCTCTTGACGGATGCCGACGGCGGCACGGTCGCTGAGCTGGTGGATGACCAGGTGAAGGCGACGGTCATGGCGAGGATCGACCCCGACGGCGCGCAGCGGTTGCTCCGCTGGCGGGAGATGGAGCTCGAGCTGGGACCGGCGGGAAGCCTGGCGGATTTCGAGGCGTTGTCGGCTCGATTAGAGGCCAGCGGGCTGACGCGCTCGCCGTCGCCGTCCAAGCTCGGTCGGGCGCTCGCGGCGCCTCTCGCCCACGTGCTGCGGAATCTTGAGGGTGAGGGAAGCCCGTCCCGCTGCGGAACCGACCTCGCATATCTGATGGACCACGCGACGGTTGGGCAGGTGCTTCTGGACTATCTCGGCGCTCAGCTGGGCATGCTGCAGGCTCGGGAGGCCGGCGTGCGGGTCGACGCTCCCGACGCGGTTCACCAGATGCGGGTGGCGACGCGCCGAGCGCGCAGCGTGCTGAAGACGTTTGGCGGCCTTTTCGACGGAGGCGCGACGGACCGGCTGCGAGCGGAGCTGAAGTGGCTGGCTTCGGGGCTGGGCGCAGCGCGCGACGCCGAGGTGCTCCATGAGCGGCTCGCGGCTGCCCTTGACCAGCTCCAGGCGGAGGCGGAGGCGGAAACAGAGGGTCGGGGACGGCCATTGCGTCGACAGCACGTGGACGCGGCCCGCCGCCGGCTGCTCGGCCTCGTCGAGGCGGATCACCGCGAAGGTCAGGCCCGCAGCGTGGCAGCGCTGGACTCTCGACGGTACGAGCGGCTCCTGGCAGCGTTCACCGACCTGCTGCTCCACCCCCCGTACGCGCCACGGGCGCATGGGTCGGACGGCGGACCGTGCGCCGCTCGGCACGCGGACGTCCTGGCGGAGGTGGCCCTCCCGTCGTACGTGCGAGCGGTCGGGCCGACGGTGACCCGCGCGATGGATCGCGCGCGCGTGGCGGACGCGGTCGGACGCGGAGCTTTGCTGCACGAGGTGCGCAAAGGCGCGAAGGCGGCGCGGTACGCCGGGGAGGTGGCCGCCCCGGCGCTCGGCGTGGATCTCGCCGCGAGCGCCGCCTGGAAGCGGATCCAAGATGCACTCGGCGCGGTGCAGGACGGGGCGTTGGCGTCGGCGGTGATCGGCCGGGGAGTGGCGGCGGCGCGGACGTCCGGGCAAGACACGTACGTCTACGGGGTGCTCTCCGAGCGGGAACGTGCCGCCGCGCAGGCCGCGGAAGCGGACGCGACATCGGGACTTGACAAGGCCCTCCGCAGGGCATTCGTGACGTGACGCAGGGCGGCCTGATACGGGGGCAGGGGAGTTCGCGGCGGGCGCGGATCGAATTCACTCCATGACCCTCGACGGCGTTCAAGTCGGTCGTTCTATCGTGCTCAGAGGAGGCGCCCACCAGCCGAAAGAGCTGGCAAGCGCACCTGTCGGGTGCGAGACGAAAAGGGGGCGGCCATGAGCATCGCGGCGTGCAGGTCGTCGTGGGGGGCGAGAGCGTCGGGGCTAGTCGGTATCGCGGCGGTCGACCGGTTGCGTCGGCTGCCGACGGGTATGGACTGGGCGGACCGCGTGGACTGCGTGGACTGCGGGACGTGTCAGGACTGTGCCGACGGCGACGAGGGTGCGGTGACGCATCGGGCGGGCCGACCCGACGCGCACCCACGGGTCGCCGATGAGTCACGTGTCATCAGCGGCTTCTGGGACGATGCAGACGTCGCGGACGAGGCGGTCGCGCTCGCCTCGATGTTGCGAGGGCTGGCTCTCCTGGTGGACGAGGTGCTGTCGGTGGACCACGAACCGGTACGCGCCGCGCTCAGCGAGGATGGCCGCATGAGCTACGCCCCGTCGCATGTGGACTCGGCGGCGCTGATCTAGGTCCCGGCAGGGCGGGGCCTCACCGACTCCGTCGGTTCGCCGGTCTGAGCTTGTCGTCCGTAGGGCCGAGCCCCAGACAAGGTGGATCGGGAACAGTGGACGGGACGGGACGGTGAGCGGCATGATCGAGGCTTCGACGGAACGACACGGCGAGGCGTACGCGGTGATCGGCGTCGACGCCGGCGGGACCCGGACCAGCGTGCGGGTGGGGCTGGCCGGACCCGTGGCGGTCGAACGCGCGGACGCGGAGCACGCGACGGCGGAGCACGCGGAGGCGCCCTCCGAGGCGAGCGGGCACCAGCCGTGGCAGGTCCTTCGCGAGGTCACGGTAGACGCGCCGTTGCACGGGACGGTGGGGCCGGAGGCGTACCCCGCCAGCGTGACCGGCATCCTCGAAGCTGCCGAGGAGATCCTCGACGAGGAGGGGCACCACGATGTCCCCGTCGTGGTGGCGATCGGCGCGGCGGGGGTCACGCCGGCGACACGCGACGACATGCAGCGGGCCTTGGTCGACGCCCTCCGGAGCGCGCTCGCGGGGCGGATCCGCGCGGTCGTCGCCTGCAACGACGTGACGGCGCTCCTGGTGGGGCACGCCGCGGACGGCGCGATCATCGCCGGAACGGGGTCCAACGTGCTGCTGCGCGTCGGCACGAGCGCACACCCGTCGACGATCACGGTGCCGGATGCGCAGGACCTGATCCAGGTGGGCGGCCAGGACTGGGTGGTCAGCGACGAGGGCTCCGGGTTCTGGGTGGGTTTGACGGGGATGCGCCAGGCTTACCGGGACGTGGAGGACGGGGTGGCCTCGGAGCTGGCCCGCCGCCTGCCGATGGCGTTCGGGCTGGGCCCCGGTCAGAGGCCCGAGCTGATCTCGCATCTGCAGGCCGCCGCGGTGGCCGGGCCGGACATGAAGCGGGGAGTCGCGCGGTTCGCGGTCAGCGTGTGCGAGGCCGCGCGGGCCGGGGACGCGGCGGCGCAGGATGTGGTGAGGGCGCAAGCGGAGGCTTTGGCGGACCGGATGGCGTTGGGCATGCGCCGGCACCTGGGGCCGCGGCGTTGGGATCGCGGGATGCGGTTCGTCCAGTGTGGTGGCCTGATCGGCAACGACTTCTTCCGTCGGCAGTTCGAGGAACGGCTGGCCATGCGCACCGGGGCGGGATACGAATGGCCGGTGGCGTGGATCCGGGTGCAGGACGGCCTCGATGCCGTCACGGCCATAGGCTGTGCGCTGGCAGATCCGCGGGGACGGAGCCGCCTGTGCTCACCGGCCGCCCGGCAGCCGCACTGGGTGGGGGTCACGTGACGCCGCGTGAGCATCCGCGACGACCGGGTCCGAGGGTTCCCTAGACTCACCAAAACCGTTTCATCCAGGCAAATCGCTTGAGTCTGAGGGGAAAACATGAGCAACGACGCATTCGACCCGTCCGCCGGAGAATCTGGCGGGTATCCGCCCCCGTCGTCTGGGCAAGGGTCGCCGAGCGGTTACGCAGCTCCGGGACCGGCGCAGGGGGCCACGCTCGCCGGCTCGCAGGGCGGCCCGTCGTACGGTCCGCCGCCGGGATCGTACGGGCAACCGGCCCCCGGTTCCGGGCCGAGCTACCCGAGCGGCCCGGGTTACCCGACCGGCCCGGGGTACGGCGCCGGCGCGCCCTTCTCACCCAAGGCCGAGGCGAAGGGTCTCTTCGCGAGTCTGTTCGATCTGTCCTTCCGGCACTTCGCGACGCCGCACATCGTGCGGATCGTCTACATCGTCGCCATGGTGGTGATCGGCCTGGGCGCCTTGAGCGCCATCTTCAGTGCGTTCGTGATGATGAGCCAAGGCGCGGCGGGAGTGGGATTGCTGTTGCTGATCGCGACCCCGTTCGGCGCCCTGCTCTACCTCGGGCTCGCGCGCATGACGATGGAGGTGTACGTGGCGATCTGCCGCTCCGCCGACGAGCTGCGCCGCATGAATGACCGGATGTCCGGACGGTGATGCTGAGTCGGTTCCGGGCCGCGCCCTCGTGCGCCGCCAGCGGTGGTCTTGTGGGCGGATCGGGGTAAGACTGGGTTATGCAGTAGGAGGACGGCTTTCGTCGCCGCCCCGCACCGACCCGCGGTCCTTGTGGCCGGTCCGGACCTGGAGGGGCGGATGTCGAGTTATCACGTCGTCGATTCTGTGGCACACGGCTTGGAGAGCGCCCGTCAGCGCACAGCGTGGTTGACCCGACTGGACGATGTCGAGCTCACCACCCAGCACAGCCCGCTGATGAGCCCGCTGGTGTGGGACCTCGCGCATATCGGCCAGCAGGAGGAGCTGTGGCTGCTGCGCGGCGGTGACTCGGCGCGGCAGGGCATGCTGGCCGCCGACGTCGAACGGCTCTACAACGCCTTTGAGCATCCGCGGGCTGGCCGCGCGTCGTTGCCGCTGCTGACACCGCGGGAGTCCCGAGGGTTCATCGCTGACGTCCGAGGCCGAGTCCTGGATGGCCTCGACGCGCAACGAGACGAGAATCCTGCCGCGTATTTCCCTTATGTCATGGTCGAGCAGCATGAACAGCAGCACGCCGAGACCATGACGGCAACCCACCAGCTATGCCAGAAGGACCCGGTGCTCGGCGTCGGCGCAGCGCTGCCGTCGGGCCGGTTGATCGGCCATGAGTCTGTCCTGGTGCCGGCTGGGCCTTTCGTCCTCGGCGTCGAGGGCACCGAGGAACCGTGGTCGCTGGACAACGAGCGGCCCTCCCACACCGTCGACCTGCAGACGTTCAGGATCGGCCGGGTACCGGTGAGCAACGGCGAGTGGCAGCGCTTCATTGATCACGGCGGGTACGAGCAGGCTCACTGGTGGTCGAAGGAGGGGTGGCGGCACCGCTGCCAGGCGGGCCTGGACGGGCCGTTGTTCTGGAATGCGGACGGCAGCCGCCGGCGGTTCGGCGTGGTGGAGCCGATCCCACCGGATGAACCGGTGCAGCATGTGTGCTTCTTCGAGGCGCAGGCATACGCGGCGTGGGCGGGGGCTCGGCTGCCCACCGAACAAGAATGGGAAAAGGCCTGCGTGTGGGATCCCACGTGGCGCTCTCGGCGTCGGTGGCCGTGGGGCGAGCACGCGTCGGTGTACGGGATGGAACAGTCCATCGGCGATGTGTGGGAATGGACCAGCTCACCCTTCGAACCGTGGCCGGGTTTCTCCCCGATGCCGTACGCCGCGTACAGCGCACCCTTCTTCGGTGGCAACTTCCGGGTGCTACGCGGTGGATCGTGGGCGACCGGGGGCCACGCCGTCCGTCCGTCGTTTCGCAACTGGGACCTACCGATCCGACGGCAGATCTTCTGCGGCGTGCGGTTGGCGTGGGATGTGTAGGCACCAGGCCTGGCTGGGCGGCCCGCGCACGGTGGCGTCGCTGGTGATCGATCCCGAGTACGGGTTGTTGCGACAGTCCTATCAGCCACGGAGGCAGTCGCACGGACTGATGAACGCCGACGGCTGGGGTGTCGGCTTCTTCACGC
>CAJDWQ010000027.1_pt1 | contig 20514 bp, 18 predicted proteins | sample 7391641 | NCBI WGS metagenome assembly CAJDWQ01 (sample SAMEA7055718, study PRJEB34461) | soil metagenome | biome: terrestrial ecosystem; feature: Peninsula; material: soil | place: Antarctica | collected 2016
AGGCTCGTCGCGGCGAATCCGTCCGAGGTCGAGAAGCCGCCGCCGCCCATCGCGACGATGTGTGTGGTCATGGACCCGACGCTATCTGCTCCGTTCAGAACATGGGGCGTTGGCCCCACGGGCGTGGTGCGCCTCACCCACGCGGCACCCAGCCGGCGCGGAGGTCAGTTCACGTCGTTCGGGTTGGCCGGGCTCTCTCCCGTGGACTTCGCGTAGTACTTGGTCCACTGCCGAGTCGCGAGCATGCGGGCCAGCGCGATCACCGCGCCGGACGCGCACGCCCAGAGGATCGCCTCCCACAGCTGCGTGTCTGGGTCCTCGGGGTTGGCCGGCGGGTCGGCGGCCATGACGACCTTCCAGCCCTTCTCCGACGCCGTCTTGGCCACCGCTGCCGCAGCGATCGCGGCACCCGTGCCGACCTCCCACGTCAGTGTGTCAGCCCGCGTGCCAGCCTGCATCGTCGTATGCCTCGGGTGGGCCCCGGGCCGCACGGACCACGCCGGCGGTGTACGGTGACCCCACTTGACAGGGGAGCGCCACCGGCGCTGAGAGTGCGGCACCCGCCGCAGACCCTTGAACCTGATCCGGTTTGCACCGGCGGAGGAAGTCGCGGACGAGATGAGCACTGCAGCCAGCAACCCCTCCGGAGGGCGCGCGAGCACCGCGCACGACCCGTCGCTCGCCCGCGGCGGACCCGGCGCGTGGCGCGCCGTGGACCTCATCACTTTGGCCATCGTCGGGGTCGCGCTGGGCGTGGCCTTCTGGGGCTGGGACAACTCGCTCTACCAGGTCTTGAACGTCGCATCCAAGGCGTTCCCGCCCTCGGGGGAGCTGCTGCTCGGAGTGTGGCTGCTGCCCGCCGTCGTCGGGGCGCTGATCGTGCGCCGCCCCGGCGCGGCCCTGCTGACCGAGCTGGTCGCTGCCGCGGTCGAGAACCTCCTCGGCAATCAGTGGGGCACCGGCGTGCTCATCTCCGGTCTGCTGCAGGCGGCCGGCGTCGAGCTCGCGGTCGCCCTCTTCGCGTGGCGGCGCTGGAAGCCGAGCGTCACGATGCTGGCCGGCGCCCTGTCGGCGGTGTTCGCGATCGTGCTCTACGAGTGGTGGACGTACGTCGCCGAATACGGCTGGGACTGGAAGATCGTCTACCTGGCCTGCGGCGTGATCTCCGGGATCGTCATCGCCGGTCTGGGCGGCTGGGCCCTCGTGCAGGCGCTCGCGCGGGCCGGAGCCCTGTCAGCGTTCCCGCCGGGACACGAGCTGCTCGCCGCCCGGGCCCTCGACCGTGCTCGCGGCGTCCAGGTCCGTGGGCTGACCTGGACGCCGCTCGGGGCGAGGGGGCCGATCCTCGACGGCGTCGATCTGGGCGTCGAACCGGGGGAACGGGTGTTGCTCGTCGGAGCCAGCGGCTCGGGCAAGTCGACGCTCCTGCGCGCCGTCGCCGGGGTGCTCGACGTGCTGGAGCCGGGCGATGCGCAGGGCGAGGTCTTGATCGGCGAGAGCCCGGCACGTGGCGGTGACGGGCGCGTCGGCCTGCTCCTGCAGGATCCGACGGACGCGCGGGTGGCCGGCACGGCGGGCCGCGACGTGGCCTTCGGCCCGGAGAACCTCGGCGTGCCCCGCGAGGAGATTCACGCCCGGGTGGCGTGGGCGCTGGAGGCGGTCGGATTCCCGTACGGCTCCGCCCACCCCACCGCGGCTCTGTCCGGTGGGGAGGCCCAGCGTCTCGCCCTCGCCGGGGTGCTCGCCCTGCGCCCGGGGGTGTTGCTGCTCGACGAACCGACCTCGATGCTCGACCCGGTCTCGGCGTCGAGCGTGCACGAGGCGGTCGCGCAGGCGCAGGCGGCGACCGGGGCGACCCTGATCGTGGTGGAGCACCGCCTGGACGGCTGGGTCGAGCGTGTGGACCGCCTCGTCGTCCTCGGTGACGGTGGGCGGGTGGTCGCCGACGGGCCGGTACGGGAGGTGTTGGCCGAGCGCGGCGAGGAGCTCACCGCCCGAGGGATCTGGGTTCCCGGCGCGCCCGCTCCGACTCCGCTCGCGGTGCCCCCGCAGCTCGTCGCCCCGTGGGCGTGTCCGGCGCCCGCGGCGGGAAGCCCTCTGATCGAGGCGCGGGACGTGGACGTGGTGCGCGCGGCGCGGCGCGGCCTGCGCGTGGTCCGGGCGGATCCCGGCGTCGTACGCGCTCTGACCGGGGTCTCGGCAACGATCGGCGGCGAGCGGCTCGCGGTGCTGTGCGGACCGAGCGGGGCGGGCAAATCCACCTTGCTCGGGGTGCTCGCGGGTTTGGACGCTCCGACCGGCGGGGTGGTGAGGGCCCACCCGGCGTTGGGCGGTCCACGGGAACCCCCGTACCGCTGGCGTTCGCGCGAGCTCGCCCGCGCGATCGGCTGGGTGCCGCAGCGCGCGGAACAGGCCATCGTGTCGGCGACCACCGTGATGGACTGCCTGCTCGCCACCCCTCGCGCGCTCGGGCTCTCCGAGGACCACGCGATGGAGCGCGTCGACGCCCTGCTGCAGGTTCTCGGCCTGGCCGGCATGGGCGAGCGTCAGCCGTACGACCTGTCCGGCGGTGAGCTGCGTCGTCTCGCGGTCGCCACAGGACTGATCCACGGGCCGGCCGTGCTTGCGCTCGACGAGCCGACGGTGGGCCAGGACCGGCTCACCTGGGCCGCGGTCGCGGGCGTCGTGCTCGCTGCGCGCAACGCCGGCGCCGGCGTGGTGGCCTCCACGCACGACGACCTGCTCACCGCCGCTGCCGACGAGGTCATCCGGCTGCGTGGCGGGAGGGTGGCATGAGCGCCGGGCGCAGCCCGTGGGGGATGGCCGCCCGCTGCGGGCCGCTGTCGCTGCTCGGCGGTTCGTTCCTGCTGGTGCTGGGCGCTCTCGGGATCTCCGGGGTGACCTCGGGCGCGGTCGGCGGCGCCGCCGTCCTCCTCGCCCTGGTCGTCCTCGTCGGCCCGACCGGGTTCCCGCCGATCCGGCTGCTCGCGCCCGGGATCGCGCTGGTGTCGATCGTCTGGTCCAACTGGCTGCTGTCGCCGAGCCGCGACTGGGCCGTCGGTTTCCAGGCGGGGCTGCGAGTGGCGTTCTTCGTGATCCCGGGGGTGGTTCTCGCGTCCTACCTCGACCCGTCGACCGTGGGCGACCATCTGGGTCAACGGTTGCGGCTACCGGCCCGGCCCGTGCTCGCGTTCGTGGCGGCGATGCAACGCTTCGAAGACCTGGGCGCCCAATGGGAGGAGCAGGTCCGCGCGCGGCGTGTCCGCGGCCTCGGGACGGGCGGAGGGCCGGCCTCGCAGATCCGCTACTACGCGGGGCTGGTCTTCACCTTGCTGGTCGAGGCCGTGCGAGGAGCAGGCCGGATGACCATCGGGATGGAGGCCCGCGGCTATTCGGCACCCCTCGCCGGCCGCCGAGCGCGCACCTGGATGGAACCCGCGCCGTGGACCGTCGCCGACACGGCGCTGCTGGTGCTGTGCGCCATCCTCGCCGTCATCCCCACGGTCGCCGGCCGCTGGATCCCCTCATGACGTCGGTCGGGCAGGTCACCGACGGCGTTCGATCAGCGTCGGCGTCCGGCCGGCGTCGGTGAGGCGCCGGTAGGTCTCGTGAGGTCCAGCGGCTGCGGCCACCGCCGAGGCCGGACCGTCAGGGGCGGTCCACCTCGGTGATCGTCAGCGCTCCGTAAGCGACCGCGTTCACGTGACCGCCGACCCGAATCGCCTTGTCCGCCGTCACATCCAGCTCGACCAGCGAGGGCCGCCCGACACCGAACCCCTGCACGACCTGCCAGGAACCGCTCTGGCCGTGTGCGGTCAGCCAGTGGCCGAGGTCACCGGCGCCGGAACCGGTCGCGGCGACCTCGATCACTCCCCCGTCCGGACCGTAGAACATCCGCGAGTGGATGGTCGACTCATCGTGGTGGGCCCACACGTTCACTTGCGGCTCCGTGTTGAGCAGCATGGCGTATGAATGCAGCATGCGAGCGTCCAGGCTGGCGCTTTGCACGTCCTCCGAGGTGGCCACGGGAAGCACGATGCCGGAGCTGCCCGAGTCGATCACCATCACTTCGTCGCTGATCGCCGAAAGCGGCAGGCCGACCAGCGAGGCTAGGATCTGCGGGCTCGAATTCAGCGTGTGGGACACGGCAGGGCGGGCGTTGACCTGCCAGTTGTCCACACCGGAGGCCGAGACGAGGGTGTCGTGCCCATCGCTCTGGTTGTGCAGCACCAACGCTGAGCGCGGGTTGTTGTTGAGGGCGTTGACCACATGCGCGGCGGCGAGGGAGGCACTTCCGGCGAAACGATTCTCGCCGTAGGAGGAGAACGAAACGATCTCCGCGCCGTGCCGTGACACGCTGGTCAAGAACACGGTTTCGGTGTTGAGCTGGCGCGCGATCGACCGCATCTGCTCTTCGTCGAGTCCCGAGGCTTCCGGGAACACATAGACCGGGTTTCCCGTGAAGGTGTCGTGGCACTCCGCAAAGACGTTGACGAGGCGATACGTGAAGTCCATCCCCGCAGCCTACCTGCCGACGGACCCTCGAACCCGGGCCCGGGCCATACGACGCGGCTGGCCGCGCGCAGGATCAGACCGAGGCGAGGCGGACGTCGGGAGCGTTCACCGCAACACGGGGTTATACCGCAGCGAGTTGGGGCTGCAGACGCACTCGGTCGCGATGGCGATGTCAGGGGCGATCAGCCCCTCTGCGCGGAGCTCCTGCAGCCGCGGCACCACTCGGTCATGCAGGTTCCACGGATCGATGGTGTTGAGGTAGATCTTCGTTCCTCCCTCGAACCCGGCCAACGTCGACACGCGCCACTTCAAGACCATGCGCCACGGCATCGGCATGTCCACGTCGATCGGCTGATGCTGCCACTCCTCGTTGCACGGCACTCCAGGGCCCGTGGCCGCGTGGCACGCGTGCGCCATGTCGCTGACTCCGCGGATTTCCGCGGCCGTGTGTTCCCACGGTCGGCATTGGGGGCTCTTGCTGTAGATCTCCAACGAGGGATAGCGGTGTCCGAAACCCGCGAACGCAATCGCGTACGCGTTCTCGGCCAGCACGAGGTTGTGATACCCCGCGTAGTCCACGGCCAGTTCGTTGTACATGTTGGGATTCGTTCGCAGGCGCTGCAGCTCCAACTGCGCCTGCACGCCGCGGTCATCGATGGCGACGAGCTGCTTGTGCAGGTGGTCGAAGGATGCCCCCGCCGGCTTCAGCCAGTTCTGGAACACGGCCACGTTGCGGGCGTACCGGTTCGTGGCGTACAGGTCCCGCATGGCCTCGACCGTGAACAGCGTGTACTGGCCGTGCTCTTCGGGAGTGAGCATGCCGGACGAGCACAACTGGTGCTGGTCCGTCGCCCCGTCGATGTAGTGTCGCCGCCCCACGATGACGTCATGCCCGCCGCCGAAGAAGCCGGCGGCGAGCTCCAGCTGCTCCGGCACGCTGAGCGTGCGCCACGCGGCTTCGGTGCGCCCGGCCGCGCCCCATTTCTGCCGCACGACCTTGAGTACGTGGGCGCGGCCCGCCTCGCTCGCGAGGTAGGCGCCCCGGTGGGCCTCGGCGCGCGGCGGCATCTCGTAGCCGTAGTTGGCGTGCCAGTAATCGAACGACAGGATCTCGAACAGGTTCGGGATGCGACGGAACTGGGCGACCTCGTCGAAGAGGTCTACGGCCGTCACGTGGGGCACGAAGAGCCAGTGCTCACCGCGGCGCACCACGCGCGACTTCTCCGGCGGGGTTTCCAGATAACGGTGTTCACAGAATGCGCAATACCGGCCGTGCTGCGAGAGGTCGAGCGGCGCGGGATCGGGCTGGCTGGTCCCCAACGGTCGGTTGCCGCGCCCAGGAACCGTCCAGACCTCCGTTCCGCTGAACGGGTTGATCTGCTTGACCGTACCGTCCGCCATCGTCATCAGCGGTTCGGCTTGGGGGGAGTGAGGCTGCAGCACGATCGAAGCCTAGGTCGGCAGAATGGCCTGCACGGCGAGGATCCGAGACTGGCTCACAGGCGCAGATCCGCCCGGTGCGTGCCGTGGGCGTCGAGCCACGCGAGCGCCTGTTCCATGACCTCACCGGAGTACGGGTTGGTGAACCCGGGCTCGATCTTCTCGCCGGTGACCGCCGCCAGCATCCGCTGGTCGGAGTCGGTGAGGTAGCGGAAGTCGTTCAGCACCGAGAAGCGGCCGGCGCTCGTACCCGTCGAGCCGGCGCGTACGGTCGGCGCCTGCGTCGGGGCGGATGGCGCTTCCTCCGGCCGGGCCGAGGTGAGCGGGACGAACGCGGTGCCGGGGCCGCTGACGGCGTCGGGCTGCCGACCGGACGCCGAGGGCGAAGTGGCTGGGATGCTCATGAGGCTCTCCGGAAGGGGGTTACGGACGAGGTCGTGCGATCACCCCATCGACGGATCAAGTGTCATTTCAAGGGAATCCGCAGACACCTCAGGATGGGTTCGACAGGCGCCGGCCTGCGGAGCGTGAGGCGATCGACGAGGGCGGCGTCACCCGACCTGAAAGCCCAGCAGTCGGCCGACGAACCAGGTCACGGCCATAGCCAGCGCCCCGCCGATGACGACGCGGGTGATCGCCGTCCGAAGCGGTGCGCCGCCAACGCGGGCCGACACCGCCCCGGTGAGCGCGAGCGCGAACAAGACGACCGCGAACGCGACCGGGATGCGCGCGGGGCCGCCGGGCGTCAACAGGATCGCCGCGATCGGGAGCAGCGCGCCGACCGTGAACGAGACCGCCGAGGACGCTGCAGCCTGCCAGGGACTGGTCAGTTGGTGCGGGTCTATGCCGAGTTCGATGTCCAGGTGCGCACCGAGCGCGTCGTGGTGAGTCAGCTCGGTGGCGACGGCGCGCGCGGTCGGCTCGGTGAGGCCCTTGGTCAGGTACAGCCCGACCAGCTCGTCGTATTCGCTGGCCGGCATGTGCGCCAATTCGCTGGACTCCTGGGCGATGAGCGCCCGCTCCGTGTCCCGCTGGGTGGACACGGACACGTACTCACCCAGCGCCATCGACGACGCGCCCGAGACGAGCCCCGCGACCCCGGCGGTGAAGATGGCGGCGGTGCCGGTCGGGTCGACGGCGGCGACGCCGACGACGAGGCCCGCCGTGGAGACGATGCCGTCGTTCGCACCGAGGACGCCGGCGCGCAGCCAGTTGAGCTTGCTGGCGGAGTGCCCGCCGTGCGGTTCGTACTCGATCGGGTGTCCGTAGCGTCGCCCGTGCGCGCGCCGAGGCGCCCTCGCGGACCCTTCGCGGCGCGGAGCGGATGGGTCGGTCGGGTCCACCGGCGCGGACGGGTCGGCCGGGTTCACCGGTACGGACGGCGCAGACGGGTCGGACGGTAGGGCGCTGTCGGGCATGCGTCGATGGTGCCAGCAGGAGGCGATCGGCGCGTGGCGGGGGATGCGTGGCCGCGAAGGGAGTCGGCCATACTGGGCGCGACATGCCCAGATCACGTTCCGTAAACCCTGATCAGCCCGACCACGCCCGCGGCGCGACCGCGAAAACCCCGCGCGAAGTGTGGGTCCTCGTGGTGGCGGCCTTCTGCGTGGCGATCGGGTACGGGATCGTCGCCCCCGTCCTGCCGGCGTATGCGGCCAGCTTCGACGTGTCCATCCAGGCGGCTTCCGCGATCGTCAGCGTCTTTGCGGCCATGCGGTTGGTCTGCGCGCCGGCCGCCGGGAAGCTCGTCGGGAGGCTGGGGGAGCGGGCGGTCTATCTGGCCGGGCTGCTCATCGTCGCGGTCTCGACGGGGCTGTGCGCGTTCGCGAACAGCTACCTGCAGCTCTTGCTCTTCCGGGGCGTTGGGGGCATCGGATCGACGATGTTCACGGTGTCGGCGATGGCGTTGCTCATCCGGCTGACGCCGCCGGCCATCCGGGGGCGAGTCGCGAGCCTGTACGGCGCGGGCTTCCTCGTCGGCACGATCAGCGGCCCGGTGCTCGGCGGGCTGCTTTCCGGGCTTGGGTACCGGGTGCCGTTCGTGGTCTATGCGTGCACGCTGCTCGTGGCCGCTGCCGTCGTGGCGTTCTCCCTGTCGGGGACGACCCTGCGCGCGGGCGCAGGCACAGAGGAGCGCACGGTCATGACGTTGCGGGAGGCGCTCGCCGACTCTGCGTACCGGTCCCTGCTCGTCTCCGGCTTCTGCAACGGGTGGGCGAACTTCGGGATCCGCGTCTCCCTGCTGCCGCTGTTCGCGGCCGCGATCCCCGGTCTGGGCATCGCGTGGGCAGGCGTGGCGCTCACGGTGTTCGGGATCGGCAACGCGGCAGCGCTCAGCGTGACGGGGAGGGCCGTCGACCGGCTCGGTCGCAAGCCGCTCATCATGGGCGGCCTGCTCGTGAGCGGACTGGGGACCGCGGCCGTGGGCCTGGCGCATGACGCCGTCGTTCTGCTGGTCGTGTCCCTCATCGGCGGGATGGGCGCGGGCGTCCTCAATCCCGCGCAGCAGGCGTGCGTCTCCGATGTGGTCGGCAACGAACGCAACGGAGGTACGGTGCTGGCCACCTACCAGATGTGCCAGGACGCCGGCGCCATCGCGGGACCGATCGTGGCGGGCGGCATCGCGGACGCGGCGGGGTTCGGCTGGGCGTTCGGGATCAGCGGTGTGCTGTCGTTGCTTGCGGTCATCGCCTGGGTGCCGGGGCGCGAGACGCTCCCGCACGTGAGCGCCGCGACGCTACCCGGCGTCTCGCGGCCCTTCGTGGACAAGCCGGCCAGCGCAGTCGAGGACGGCTGAAAGATTCAGTCCGTAGGTCGGACCGCCCTGGCGGGTAGCCGTCTCGAGGTTGGCCGCGCCCCGCTCCCATAGCCGCGCTGCACCCTCACGGTTGCCGCGCCCCGCGTGCGTGAGAGCGACGCAGAGCTGGGCCAGTCCCTGCCAGAGTGGGCGTTCGGCGGCCGGGCACGACTTCCAGCGGGCCTCCAGGACCTCGTGGGCGCCGAACGGCCGACCCTGGCCGACGAGCTCACGGGCGAGGGCGATGGCCAGGCGCGGCGACAACGGCTCCTCTGGGACGGGCGGCACGCCGGCGGAGTCGTACGGCAGGGGCCGCCCTAACGCATCACGCGGACGCTGTTGGCGGGCCCGGCCATCGGCGTCGCGATCGCGCGTCATGTCGGCAGCCTAGCGGCGCGCAGTCGACGGCCGGGATCGCGTCGGGGGCGCCCGCGTCAGCGCTTCTTGGGCGCGACCGATGGGGCGGGGGTGCCGGTCACGATCACGAGGGCGGCGGTGGTCTCGCCGACGTCATAGGCATCGATGAGCCACGGGTGCGTCGCGTCGCCTTTCACCAGGGCAAGTTTGTACGTGCGCTTGAGGACGTGCGGCGCGGGTTTGCCGGCGGCGTCGACCATGTGCGTCACCATCCCGGTCTCGAAGCCGAGCCCCAGCCGGTCCACGCCGTCGGGGCCCTTCGCCGTCCACGTGACCGGCGGCCCGAGCTCGAACTTGCTGACCTTCGCGCTCGCCGCGGGGTCGAATGTGAGCTTGTCGTTGTCCCACGCGAGCCGGGTCAAGGCGGACAGGCGCTGGCCCGCGGCCGAGGTCAGGGACTGCGTCTCGACGAGGTCGGCGACGTCCTTGTCGCGCACCGTCGCCAGGCCCGCGGAGAGGTATGCGCGCATCGGCGCGAAATCGGCGACCGTGTACGGCTTTCCCGCGGGTCGCCGAACCGCGAGGTCGGTGAAGGACTGGTCGCGCAGGATGCCGCCGATGCCGCAGTACGCCTCCGCGACGCTCTCGGCCCCGAAGGCCTTGACGGCCGCGTCTCCCGCCTTCAGCGTCGAGGCGATCGACGATGCTGCGCACGCCGGATCGATCCGGCCGTTCTCGTCGGCCGACGCGTTCTCGTTCTGGGTCGCGGGGTCGGAGGGGGAGGGCTCCCCGGACCGGGTGGACGCGTCCGCCGTCGCCACCGCGCTGCTGCTGTTGGGCGCCAGCGCAGCGAGGGCGCCGAGGTGCGGGAACGACAGGACCGCTCCCGCGCCCAGCACCAGCACTGCGGCGGCGCCGAACGCGGGTTTGCGCCAGCGGGAGCGCGCTCCGTCGTTCATGACGCGCCGGAGCAGGGCGCGCCGGGTGGGTTGGCCCGTCGCGCGCGCCCAGGAAGGTCGCGCCTGAAGCGCGCGGGTCGCCGGCGGTCGCCGACGCGTGGGCCGCGGGCACCCGTGCCTGTGCCTGTGCCCGTGCCTGCGCGGAGGAGGTCAGCGCCTCGCGGGCCGCCGCCACCCGGGCGGTCGGCGCGGCAGCCGCGGCGTGCGGCGCCGGGGGCGGTGAGGTGTGTTCCGCCTCGCCGACGCCCATCCGGGCGGCGGCGGCCTGGGCGGCAAGCAGTTGAAGGGCCGCAGCGGCGGCGGTGGGGTTGTCGGAGCAGGCCAGGTCGGCCACGGGCGACGTGGTGTCGCGCTTGCGTCGTGCGGAACGCGCGTCGTACGTGCCAGCCGTCCGCTGCGCCGCGGGCCGATCCGCCGGCGCCGGGAGTGCGGGCGTGGACTCCTCGATCTCGGCGTCCTGCACGTCCGGATGCTCGCGAACGCCATAGGGCAGCGGATCGTACGGACTGGGAGCCGCGGACTGCGCCCGTTCCGCTTCGTGGACGAGCCGGCGCCGACGGCGTTCGGCGCGGGTCTCGCCGGCGAACAGGTCGAGATCCTCGCTCATCGGTCCCTCCTCGGCGCGGGTCGGGGCTAGCCGTACCTACGGGTCCTCATCGGCTGCGCCGCGCGACCCCTGAGCCGGACGGGCCTGAACGCATACCGTTGGAGCGGCGACGTTCTCGCCGGGGGCGCCACGTTCCGCACCGCTGGCCGGCCCGTAGATTCGGTGGTTCCGGTGGATCAGGTGGCCCAGGCCGGCCAGCGGTGCGGAACGTGGCGACCGACCGCGACGGCGGCGATGTCGTGCAGTAGGGAGGTGCCGCGGTCGTAGTACGACTCGTGCCCCATGTTGAGCTTCGTCCAGGCCCGAGACCCGTCGGGATACGTGGCGAGGTGCGGCACCGGCGCCACGAGCTGCACACCCGGCAGCCTGGCGGCGTCCGGCCCGAAGATGCCGAGACGCGCGACCACGTCGCCGGTGCCGACCGCGGCGAAGGTCTGTCCCGGCGGGATCTTCAGGGTCGTGATGTCGTCCGTGAAGATCCCCGGGCAGCCGGCCAGGATGAACGCATCGAACGCGCTGGTCTCCCGCAACGCCAGCCCGAGGACAGAGGCGCCGTAGCTGTGTCCCGACGCCACCAGCCGGACCTGCGGACCCAGCGAGGCGCGCACTCCGCGCGCGAACCGCGCGAGCGACGGCGCCGCCTCCCGCGCGTACCGGTCGTCGACCGCCTCCCCGGGCACGAGCCAGTGCAGTCCGCTCGCGCCGAGCGGGCGGCGGGTTGCGACGTCCAACGGAGCCTGGTAGCCCATCCAGTCGACCACCGCGATCCCCCCGGAGCCGCCGCCGTCCTCACCCAGGATCCGGCCCGCTTCGTCGCGCAGGTTCGACATCCAGGTCGCCTCCCGGTAGAGGCGCAGGTCGACGGTGGTCGTGGTGCCAGGAACGTGGAGGATCACGGTGTGCGCGCGGGCCAGGTCTCCCAGGACGACAGCGGTCTTGAGCGGCGACCTGCGGGCGTCGAGCAAGTACAGGCCGCGACGGTCCAGAGGCGTCGTCACGTCGTCGAGGGCGGCGAACGACTCGTCCGGCATGACGGACTCGGGTACGCCCAGATCAGTACCAAGATCCGTGCTAGGCCCCGAACCAGGCCCCCAAGCAGGCACGGAGAACAACGCCCGCAGTTTGAGGAGCCCACGCAGGTCCGCGCGCGCGCGCTCGTCGGTGTCTCGGGGGTCGAGGATGCCTTCGTCGCGGGTGACGTCGTCCCGCCGCACCTGCGCGGCGTCGTCGCTGTCGGCGGCCGCGGCCTCATCGGTCATGGCGCCCATGCGGGTGTGGATCTCCTCCGCCAAATGGGTGATGTTCGCCTGGTGGCGCACCTCCGCGGGGAGCCCGTCGGCGCGCCCGCACCAGTTGCCGAGGCGGTGCGTCACCAGGTGCCGGCCGGGCTCGTCGAGGTCGTCCCACCAGAGGGCGACGGCGTAGGGGTCACCGCTCGGCGGCTCGGGCGGCAGGCGGGTTCCGCTCGTATCCACGAGCGGAAAGCGAGCCTGGGCCTGTCGGGCGTCCTCCCGGAGCAGGTCGGCGAGGCCGCCGGCCGCGTGCAGCATCACCCGAATCCGGCGGTGCCGCAGCTCGTCGCCCAGCGCGGCCTCCCGGCGTCCCCGCTGCTTGGCCCCGGACGGTGCGTCCCCTCGCGCGCGCGAATCGTGCGTTTGCCGCATGAAGCTCTCGTGTAACGCGGCGCATTGGGAAAGTACCTCGTCGAGCCGGCCCGCCGACGCCTGCAGTTCGGGCCCGAGGCGGGGAACGGGCCGGAGCTGATCGGGTCGAGGTTGGTCGGCGTGAGTGGCATCCGCCCCTGACACGTTCGTCTCACCCCCTACCGTCCTTCCGCCCGATCATGCCCCTCTGCCCGCAGAACGCGGCAAGGGCGTCACCGGATTCGGTCAAGTTACTCGCTAGTTAGTATTCCGCACCCACCCGCTACGCGCGAGACCCGCGGCCGCCGGGCAGACTGAACCCATGAGATGCGGGAATCAGGAGCCCCAGACGGCGCCTGCGCCAGGCCACGGGAGCATGACCGGCGAGCGTGAGGAGAACACATGAGCGCGTGGAGTCTGGCCGAGATGCCGGACCTCACGGGTCGCGTGTTCGTCGTCACCGGCGCCACGTCCGGGATCGGCCTGGTCACCGCTCGCGAACTCGCCGAGCGGGGCGCGTACGTCGTCCTGGCCTGTCGCGACGTCGAACGTGCTCGGGAGGTGCGGGGCCGCCTTGCGCCGAACACCGAGGTCCGACGACTCGATCTGGCCGACTTCGACGCAGTCCGCGCCTTCGCCGAGGAGCTGTCGGATTGGCGGATCGAGACGCTGATCAACAACGCCGGCGTGTTGCTGCCCACGCTGGAGCGGACCTCGGACGGTCGAGAAGTCCAGTTCGCCACGAACGTCCTCGGCCACTTCCTTCTCACCCAGCTCCTGCTGCGGCAGCACAACCTGACCGATCGCGTCGTGTGGCTGACCTCTGGCGCGCACCGCGCGGGGGGGCTGGATCTCGACGACGTCGACTGGCAGCGCCGTCCGTACCGGATGTGGCAGGCGTACGGCTCGAGCAAGCTCGCGGACCTGATGCTCTCCTACGAGCTACAGCGGCGTTTCACCGGTTCCGGGTCACACCTGCGTTCGATGGCGGCCCACCCAGGGTTCTCGGGCACGCGCTTGTTCGACCGGCACGGCGATTCGCTGCGTGACCGCATGGCCGGCCACTTCGTCCGGTTGTCGACGCGGATCCCGGCCTTGGCCCAGCCTCCGGACAAAGCAGCCCTGCCGGTCCTGTTTGCGGCGACGGTGCCCGATCTGCCCGGTGGGACCTGCGTCGGCCCCGGCGGATGGGGAGAACTGACGGGGGATCCGCGCCCCGTGGGATCGAGCGCTCTGTCGCACGACCGGCAGAAGGCGGCCCGCTTATGGCGGATCTGCGAGAAGCTCACGGGTCTGCGCTGATCCGCAGGTCGCGATTCGCGGTGGCGGTGAGCCGGTGTCGATGCGCGGGAGCTGACGCGCCGGCCCTGGCTCGGCCGCCCCGAGTCGCCGGCTCAGTCGAGCAGACTCAGCCGGTAGCGCAGGAACGAACCGTAGCGGCGCAGCGCCTCGTCGCCGGCGTCCCGACAGACCGGTGACTGCTCGTCCAGCGCGAAGAAGTCGTGCACCAGGTCGCGGAAATGCAGGTGCTCCACGGCGATGCCGCCCGCGCGGAGGCGGTCGCCGAACCACAGGCCGTCGTCCCGCAGCGGATCGTGCTCGGCCGTGACCAGGAACGTCGATGGCAGCTCGTCCAACGCCGCGAACACTGGGCTGATCGCGGGGTCGAACCGATCCGCGCGGCTTGGGGCCCACTGGTCCACGTACCATTCCAGGTCGGCGCGCTCCATCCCCCACCCGTGTCCCTTGTCCGTCACGCTCGCCGATGTGAGGGTGAGATCTAGTTGGGGAGTGAGAAGCAGCAGGCTGGTGGCGGGCTCGGCCTGCCCGACGCGGGCCTGGTCGCGCAGGCGGATCGCGGCCGCGGACGCCAACAGACCCCCCGCGGTGTCGCCCGCGAGCCCCACGCCCGCGCGCTCGTCGCCGCCGAGGAGACCGAGCATTGACCCCGCCCAGCGGACCGCCGTGTCGGCGTCCTCGACGGCCGCGGGCGCACGGTGTTCCGGGGCGCGCCGGTAATCCACAGCCAGCACGGCGACGTCACCGTGCACGGCGATCCGGCGGGCGAGGCGGTCATGGGTGTCGAGGTCACCGAGCACGAAGCTCCCACCGTGCAGGTAGACCACCAGCGGGCGCGTCTGAATCACCGGGCGGATCAGGCGGGCGCGCAAGTGCCTCCCGAGGTCGTACTCGGTCACCTCGGCGACCTCCGGCCCCGGGACCGCCGCCCGGGCGCGCGCCTTGCTGACGAGACGCAACCGGGCCACCCCCAGCGTGGCGGCCAATGCGTGGGTGACGGACGTGCCATCGATCCACGCGCGCAGCGGCGCGTCGATCGATGAGGCGACGACGTCGGCGCCCCCCTCTCGGCTCGACGCGTCGGGGCTCACGCGTCGAGGTTATCGAAAGGTGAGTGGCGCCGTTGCCGGCGTTGAAGTGCGCGCCGCAGCCATCGGCGTGCGGCAGGGGCCGGCGCGCGAGGGCCGCCGCAGCCGCCCCAGGCCCCATTGTTCCCGCCCGTCTACGATCAAGTGATGCTCACCGGGGTTGCCGTCCTGTTCTCCTGCACCCGGGGCGGTCCGTGAACCCGCCGACCGACTTCGCACAGGCACTGGCGGAGGCCATGGCCGAACGCGGGCTAGGCCTCGAGAGGATCCGCTACCACCTGGCGCGCCGCGGTTATGACCTGTCCGTCGCCACGCTGAGCTACTGGCGTTCGGGCCGCAGCCGCCCCGAGAGGCCGTCTTCGATCGCGGCGGTCGGCGCGCTGGAAGAGATCCTGGAGGTCCCGCGAGGCCGGTTGGCCGGCCTGATCGTGCCCCAGCGGGGTCCCGCCGAGTCGGATCGTGAGCAGGTGTTCCCGGACACGGGGCCTAGTGTCCTGCCGGTCGATGGGCGGATGTCCGATGCGGTGCGTCGGATGGGCCTGTCCGGGTCCGACGGGCTGACCCGGGTCGGCGTCCACGACATCGTGGAACTCGACGAGGCGGGCGTGAGCGTGCGGCACGCGGTGCGAGAGCTGGTCCAGGCGCAGGAGGACGGGATCGAGTCGTATCCGGTGTGGTACGAAGTCGATGGAACGCCCACGCAGCTGGGCGTGGAACCGATCCGGCGCATCACCATCGGTCAGACGGTCCTGGAGGCGTCCCTCATCGTGGCGGAGGTACGGTTCGAGACACCGCTGCGTCAGGGGCAGACGGTCGTGGTGGAGTACGTGTTTCACTGCCTGCGAGCCTCGCCCATGGAGGGGTGGGACCGGACCCTGTTGAGCAGTTTCCGCGAGCTCTACATGGAGGTCCGTTTTCCTCAAGGGCTGGTCCCGCGCAGTCCGGAGCGTTACGGCGTCGGGGACCAGGATTCGTGGTCGGCACCGACACGCGTCCGCGCCGGACGACTGCACCATCTCGTCACCGAGTTCGGCCCGGGACGGTACGGTCTGCGCTGGTCCTTCGCCGATCCAGGAGAGCGTGGGATCGGCTGACGTGCATCGGGGCACGCGGACTCTCGGCAAGGAACGGCGACGGCTGGCGTTATGCTGAAGTCCACCGTGCGCCCTCGAGCGCGTCGCGGGCGGGGACGGTCGGGCAGTGGTTCGAGCCCGATAGGGGGGAACATCGATGAGCGACCCGGTCGAAGCAGAGCAGACCCCTCGGGCACCCGGCGCGTTCGCCGAGTTGGCGCTGGGCGCGATCGCACTGATTCTCGCTTTGCTCTCGTTCGCTTTCCCGGTCGGTTGGGCCGCCGTCGCGGCGGGGACCTTGGGCCTGGGGCTGGGGGCCATCGGCATCCGGCGCCTACCGGGCGGTCGCGTCCCCGGCTCTTCGTTGACCCTCGCGGGGGTGGCCGCGAGCGGCGTGGGGCTGCTGCTCGGGCTCATCGTGGCGACGGGCCTCGTCGGGGGCGGGGCGTCCCCGACGGGACCGTCGCTTCCGGCCGACGCCGTCACCGCCGGGACCTCCCCGACGGAACCGTCGCTTCCGGGCGGCGGCGGGGCCGCGCCTGGTTCGACCACACCGGCGGTCCCCGATGTCTTCGCCGGGACGCCGCAGTCGACTCCGGGCAGCGCCACCGCGAACGGCCAGACGGCCGGCGGCGACAGCGCGGTCACGTCGGGCGGCGCCGTTGGGTCTGCTCTTGTCGCAGGCACCGACCCGGGCTGGTCCCACGCCGATCACCCGGTCGCCCTCGGCGAGACCGTGCAGCTCGTCACCAAGAAGGACCAGGTGGCGGTCGACGTCACCGTTACGGACGTCCGGCGGGACGCCTCGGCCGTGCCGGCCACGCTGCTTCCCTCCCAGGGACACCGGTTCGTGGCGGTGTCGTACACGGTGCGCGCGCTGGGGCCGACGACGTACGAGCAGCCGTCGAACGCCTCACTGTGCCGCCTGTTCTCCGCCGATGGCACGGCGCACCGCCCGTCGTACTTCATGGCGGGCAACGGTCCGGCGCTGGACGCCTACCCCTTGGTGGCCCCGGGCACGGCCGTGACGGGATGGGTGCTCTTCGAGATCCCGATTACCTCTGTGCCCTCGTCGGTGTCGTACTCACCGACGGCGGAATGGCGTCTTTAGCGCGACCGGCCCAGCCGGACTCCCAGCCTTCGCACCAATAGTCGGCGGCGCCGACGCGTCGTAGGCTCACCAGGTATCCCTGCTCGTCGGCGGGATCGATCCAGTCGACGCGGCCCGCGGGCGCGGGCACGTCGGTGGAGGGGGCGTACGCGGTGGTGAGGCACACCAGCCGGATCGCGCCGTCCCAGCGTGGCGTGTGACGCGCAGAGCAGGTCGCGTCGGTGGGTTCGTCGCTACGGGTGAGCCGGAGTCCGCGTCCGGCGGCGGCGCGCAAGAGGGCGATCAGGGCGGCGTCGTCCGGGTGGTCGAGCCGCACGAGGTGGTCGGCGACGGCTTGGCGGATGCGTCGCTCCTGATGCTCGACAGCGACCCCGGTGGCGTGAATCAGACGAGCCCGCGCTTGGCCGGCGGGGTCGAGCGCGTCGTACCCTTCGATCAGTTCAGCCAGGATCTCGGCGGGTGTGTCCGCGTGCACCGAGGCGCCGGCGGGCAGGCCGAGGACGTGTGACCATTCGGTCCCGTCGGGACGAACGGGCAGGTAGCCGCAGCACCCGGCGTGGTGGTTGACAATCTTCACCCGATCATTCCCGCAAGCGAAGAACGCCCGCTGCCGTCGTACGCGCGCTCAGCGTCGCGCGGCTGCGCACGTGGGGCAGCCTTCGCTGAGGTCGCGGACATACCCGCCGCCCAGGTGCGGTAGCCGCCGTCGAGGTTGCGGACGTTCCTGCCGTGCTGGGCGAGTAGCAGGGCGGCGACGTGGCCGCGCAGGCCGACGGCGCAGTGCACGATGAGGTCGCCCTCCGGGAGCGCGCCGAGGTGGTCGCGCAGCTCGTCGACGGGGACGTTGACCGCCCCGGGGATCGGCTCGGCCGCGCACTCATCGGGAGTGCGCACGTCGATGAGCTGGGCCCCGGCGGTCAGCGCCGCCTCGAGCTCGTGCCATTGGATCGTGTCCGTCATCCCGGTCGTCATGTTGTCGGCGATCATGCCGAGGAGGTTGACCGGGTCCTTCGCGGAGCCGAACTGCGGGGCGTAGGCCAGCTCCAGGTCGGCCAGGTCGCTCGCCGTGAGGCCCCCCCGCATCGCCGTGGCGATGACATCGATGCGCTTGTCGACGCCGCTTGGTCCGACACCTTGGGCGCCGAGGATCGCGTCGGTCTGCGCGTCGATCAAGAGCTTGAGGCTCATCTGTCGGGCGTCGGGGTAGTAACCCGCGTGATCGGACGGGTGGGTGTGGATCACCCGGATCGGTCGGCCCGCGGCCCTCAGGCGCTTCTCGTTCCAGCCGGTCGCCGCGACTTGCAACCCGAAGACGCCGACGATCGAGGTGCCGAGTACCGGCGGGGCGGTGGTGTGGCGGCCGGTGATGACATCAGCGACGAGGCGGCCATGCCGGTTCGCGGTCTGGGCGAGTGGAACCATCGTGGCGCTGAAGTCGATCGCGTCACGCTTTTGTGCCGCGTCACCGACCGCGAAGACGCACGGGTCGCTGGTGCGCTGCGCCTCGTCCACGACGATCCCGCCGCGGGCGTTGACCGCAAGCCCCGCGTCTGCGGCCAGCCTGCCCTCGGCGCGCACGCCGATGGCCGCGACCAGCACGTCCGCCGTCACGTCCGATCCGTCGTCCAGGGTCGCCAGGCGGCCCTCGTACGACGTGACCTGTGCCCCCGTTCGAACCGTGACGCCTCGCTCGACGAGGCGTGCTTGCACGAGTGCGGCCATCTCCACGTCGAGCGGGGCCAACACCTGATCGGCGAGCTCGGCGACGGTGACCTTCAGACCCCGTTCGACGAGGTTCTCCGCCAACTCCAGACCGATGAACCCCGCACCCATGACGAGCGCTGTGGTGGGTGTGGGCGCGTCGATTTCCGTGCCGAAACCGGCGACCGCCGCGAACAGCCGGTCGACGTCAGCGATATTGCGCAGGGGCAGCGCGCGGTGCGCCCCGGGAAAGTCCGGCACGAACGGTGCCGCGCCGGGGGAGAGGACGAGGGCGTCGTAGCGCTCCCGCGATTCCCGGCCGGTGGAGAGGTCGAGCACCCTGACCTCACGGGCGTCGCGGTCGATCCGCAGGACCTCGTGGCAGGTCCGTACGTCGATGGCAAAGCGGGCCCGCAGGCTCGCCGGCGTCTGTAGCAGGAGAGCGTCCCGGTCCTCGATCACCCCCCCGAGGTAATAGGGCAGCCCACAGTTGGCGAACGAGACGTGCTCGCCGCGCTCGAAGACCACGATCTCGGCCCGCTCGTCGCGGCGCCGCAGTCGCGTGGCGGCCGACATGCCACCCGCGACGCCGCCGACGATGACGACCTTCAGCGGCCTCACCATCTCGTCGTCATCGTCATCGTCATCGTCGTCATCGGCCGAGGAGGCGAGGTCATCGCCCCAGCAGGCGAGCGAAGAACCCGCCGGACGCACCGCTGCCGCTCCCGCTGGCGGAGAGCGCCGCAGCGGTCGTGGTGGCGTTGCACGTGCAGCGTCGGGCGGTCGGAACGCCAGTCATGATCTGGTCGACGTGTTGACCGCAGCCGGCCCAGGTGGTCTTGCGGCAGGACGGGCAGGTGACGGCACGGCACATGTGGGTGCTCCTTCGAGACGGTGGGTGAGGGGTCATCAGAAATCATACCCCTGGGGGTATCAGTCACCAAACGCCGCCTTGGCTCAGCCGCCGCCGCGGGGAGCGACCCGCCGGTGCGTCCCCGCGTTCGACAGGTCACTTCTCGGTCAGCGGGGTCGGCGCGACGGACAGCGCGGATCCCGCCGCGACGGCCGCGCGGATCGCGCGGCCGACATCGGGGTCGATCGAGTCCCAGTACCAGAAGGCCCGCTCCAGCACCTCACCCGTGACGCCCTCGAGCACATGCCCGGAGACGTTCGCCACGAGACGTTCACGCGCCGCGTCGTCCATCACGTCGCGCACCAGCGCGCCCGCCTGGGCGAAGTCATCGTCGTCGGGTCGCAACGTGTAGGCGGCGCGGACCATCTCACCGTCGGCCTCCCAGCCGTCCTCGACGCGGCCCTCGTAGTCGGCGTACGGGCGTCCGGCCGAGTTCGCCGCGTACGTCGCCTGGCTCCCGCTGTGCTGATAGCGCATCGGGCCGTCGAAGGTATAGCGGTTCAGCTTCTCGGCGATCTCGGGCACCGGCTGGTTCACCGGCAACTGCTCGAAGTTCGCACCGAGCCGCGCGCGATGCGCGTCCGCGTACGCGAACACGCGCGCCAGCAGCATCTTGTCCGGGCTGACGCCGATACCAGGCACCAGGTTGCTGGGCGCGAAACCCGCTTGGTCGATCTGCGCGAAGAAGTTCGCCGGGTTCTCGTTCAGGGTCAGCTTGCCGACCTCGATGAGCGGGTAGTCGCTGTGCGGCCAGATCTTCGTCAGGTCGAACGGGTTGACACGGTACGACTTCGCCTCGTCGTAGGGCATCACCTGCACCTTCAGGGTCCAGCTGGGGCACTCGCGGCGTTCGATCGCGTCGAAGAGATCCGCGCGGTGGTAGTCGGGGTCGGTCCCTGCCAGCGTGTCCGCGTCGTCCTGCGTCCAGTTCTGCACACCCTGGTCGGAGTGGAAGTGGAACTTGACCCAGAAGCGCTCGCCGGCGTCGTTGATCCACATGTACGTGTGCGA
>CAJDWQ010000045.1_pt1 | contig 20013 bp, 20 predicted proteins | sample 7391641 | NCBI WGS metagenome assembly CAJDWQ01 (sample SAMEA7055718, study PRJEB34461) | soil metagenome | biome: terrestrial ecosystem; feature: Peninsula; material: soil | place: Antarctica | collected 2016
TATGCACAGCCCAGACCGGCTCGGACTTTTGTTGGCGTTTCTGAATTGCCATACGACGCTACCGTAGAGATTGAAGCTATCGCCTATCGTCCCGCTCCCGAATAGTTCGCCCACTTCGAGGCCCGCACGCCATGGCGGGCTCGGCACCTGAGGCGTCCGGCCGGTGACGACGGCTAGCGGCGCAGCGCCTGGCGCTTGACCCAGCCGTAGGCAGCGGTTGCCAAGAACAGCACAGCCCCCACGACGGCCAGCCAGAACAGACTCTTGATGACCACGCCGACGATCATCAACACCACCCACACCACCAACAGGAACCCAACCACCTGCAGCACATCTACTCCTCTTCTGCACCGATACCTAAGCTGAGACTACCAACTGAGCCGCAGCACGATCGCGGCCAACGGCTCGCTCGCGCGGCGGGGCAGGAGCGAGGATGGCGCTTTGAGCAACCAGGCATGATACGAGGAGACCCCACCATGGAAGCAACTGGCCGGACCGTGGCCATCATCCTGGCCGACAACTTTGAGGACTCCGAGGCGACGAGCCCGATCGAGGCCCTGACGGATACGGGCGTCCGGGTCACCGTCCTCGGACAGCAGAGCGGGGTGATCACCGGCAAGAAGGGCGCCGAAATCGAGGCGACGGCCACGATTGCGGGCGCCGACGTGGACGCCTTCGACGGGCTGGTCATCCCCGGCGGCGGATCCCCCGAGAACCTGCGCATCGACGAGGCGGCCGTGGATTTCACGCGCCGGTTCATGGCCTCCGGAAAGCCGGTGGCCACGATCTGTCATGGGCCTCAACTCCTCATCTCCGCGGGCGTGCTCGGGGGACGCACGCTGACGTCGGTGAACAAGATTCGCGACGACATCGTCAACGCCGGCGCTACCTACATCGACGAGCAGGTCCACGTGGACGGCAACCTGATCTCCTCGCGTGTGCCGGGCGACCTCCCGGCCTTCAACGCGGCGTTGCTGGCGGCGCTGGGCTCCTGATCGCCAGCGGGCGTCGCCCGACGCGGAAGGCCTTCGGGCGTCTCGTCGCGTGGCCGGTAGCTGCGTCAACCTTCTTCATCCCGCGCGATAGCCGCGAGCGATGGTGGACCGGGAGGCCCGGGCGTCGAGAGGCGCTCTAGGCTCGTGAGGTGGAACTCGGCCGAGACGACGCATGTGCGCCGCACGACCGGATGCGGGAAGACCGGGCGCCCGAAGATCAGCTGTCGCATGACCGTGTCTGGACCGTGCCCAACCTCTTGACGGTGCTTCGGCTGGCGGGCGTGCCCGTCTTCCTCGCCCTCGTCGTCACCGGACGCGACGGTTGGGCGCTGCTGGTGCTCGCAGTCTCCGGGATCACCGACTACGTGGACGGCGCGCTAGCACGGCGACTGCGGCAGGTCACGCGGCTCGGGCAGCTGTTGGACCCCGTCGCCGATCGCCTCCTCATCCTCTCGGCCATGGTGGGGCTGCTGGTGCGCGGTCTGCTGCCGTGGTGGTTCGTCGCGGCGCTCCTGGCGCGCGACCTCGCGGGCTCGATCCTGGTGCGTCGGGTACGCAGCGTCGGTTACCGGGGGATGCCCGTGAACTTTGCGGGCAAAGCCGCAACGTTCAATCTCTTGTACGGCTTCACGTTGTTGCTCCTCGCGTCCTGGCGGCCCGACTGGACGGACTGGGTGTTGCCGGTGGCCTGGGCATTCGCGTGGTGGGGGCTAGCGCTGTACTGGCAGTCGTTCGCGATGTACGTCGTTCAGGCCCGCGCGATGCTCACCACCGCGGCGTCGGAGCAGCCGGGTCCAGCTGGGCGCGAACGCCGGCGACATGACTGACCACCACCACCCCGCGACGATGCGTCGCCCGCTGACCACGAGACACGCGTCGACGGAATCCTCGACATCGATCCCAGACGTCGATCCCAGACATCGAGGCAGACCGCGCTGTGTGAGCTGATCTCGGGCTCCACGTGCGCATGAGTGCTGCCGACGATTTGTGTCATGGGATAGTCTGAAGGACCGCGTTGACCATCCGATCGCGGGTGAGCCAGGGCTTTCGCCGACACGTGAACCAGACAAGGAGGTGACTCCCGTGAACGACCCATCCCACCCGAGCGAGGGGCAGCCGCAGGATCGTCGCGACGAAAGCGCGCAGGACGCCCGTGCGGAGACGCCGCACCGAGCCGCGCGGCCGTCGGACCCGTCGACGATGCGGTTCGCGGGGATCGCGGACCTTGAGGCTCAAGTCGAGCTAGACCGAGGCCTGTCCACGGACGACCACGCCACCATCGACGCGCTTCGACCCGGCACGGCGCTGCTGCTGGTGCTTCGGGGTCCCAACGCGGGCGCCCGGTTCCTGCTCGACGCGCCCCTGACCACGGTCGGTCGCCATCCGGATAGTGACATCTTCCTCGACGACGTGACGGTGTCGCGCAAGCACGCGCTCTTCGAACAGGACGGCGATGCCTTCTTGGTCCGAGATGTGGGCTCACTCAACGGGACGTACGTGAACCGTGAGCTGGTCGACCACATCTCCTTGCGCACGGGTGACGAGGTGCAGATCGGCAAGTTCCGGCTGATCTTCTACACCTCGCCTCGGGCCGACGGCTGAACGACGAGGTTCACGCCGTGGCCGAGGTGGCGCCTGGGGCGGCTTCGTCATCCACGACGGGCAAGGTGACGATCGGTGCGGTGCTCAAGGAGCTGACGCCTGAGTTCCCGGACGTCAGCATTTCCAAGATTCGCTTCCTGGAGGCCGAGGGTCTTCTCACGCCCGACCGGACCCCCTCGGGCTATCGCGTGTACGGGCCGGACGACGTCTCACGCCTTCGCTACATCCTGATGGCCCAGACGGAGCGGTTCTGGCCCCTCAAGGTGATCCGGGAAGCGTTGGATGCGATGGACCGAGGGTTGGAGGCGCCGCCGCCGGACGCCTCTCGTGCCCACGTGCCGCAGCCCCCTGACGATCCTGACGTCCCCGTCGCCGACTACTTCTCCGCGGATCTCGGGAGGATGCGCCTCACTGGCGAGGAGGTCTGTCGCAGCAGTGGCCTGGATGCATCCACGCTGGACGCTCTGGTCACCTACGGGCTGCTGCGCCCCAGTCCCGACGGCTTGTACGAGGCGAGCGCGCTGCCCGTGGCTGCGGCGGCCGCCGCCCTGGGGTCGTACGGCATCGAGGCCCGGCACCTGCGCCCCTTCCGGACCGCCGCCGAACGTGAGATCGGCCTGGCAGACCAAGTGCTCGCTCCGGCGCGACACCGCGGAGACGAACGGGCCGAGGCCATCCAGGCAGATTTGCTGCACCAGTGCTTGGCCCTGCATGCGGCCTTGGTGAAGGCAGGCTTAGCGGGGCGCTGAACGGCACCGGACGGCAGAAGCACGACGACCACGCCGTCGTTCTCGCGAGGGCGGGAGAGCGCAAACGGCCGGAAGGGACGTATCGTAAGTGGCGTGAAGGATCTCGATGTCCTCGGTGTGCGCGTGGAGATGCCGACGAATCAACCGATCGTGCTCTTGCGGGAGCGGGAGGGCGACCGTTATCTGCCTATCTGGGTCGGGGCCGCAGAGGCGGCCGCGATCGCGTACGCCCAACAGGGCGTCACCCCCCCTCGGCCGCTGACGCACGATCTGATGGCGAGCGTCATCACGGCGCTGGGTCGCTCGCTCGCGGAGGTCCGGATCGTGGAGCTGCGCGACGGGGTCTTCCACGCCGAGCTGGTGTTCGACAACGGCGTACGGGTGAGTTCGCGCACCTCGGACGGTATAGCGTTAGCTCTGCGCATGGAGGCCCCGATCCGGGCGGTCGAAGATCTTATGGACGAGGCCGGGATCGCGGTCACCGAGGACGAAGACGACGAGGTTGAGCGATTCCGGCACTTCCTCGACCAAGTCTCCGCCGAGGACTTCGAGACGGGGCAGGGTCTTGGACCGACCGACACCCCCGATCCGACGGAATAAAGCCGGCCTCAGGATCACGACCGGCGGGCTTAAGCCTAAGCCTTCAGTTTAAGGTGATGTTATGCGACGGGGACACTTCCCCTCAGCGTGTCGCGTGTGCGGTCGTTGACCCGCGTGAATGAGACCCGTAGCGTCGGTGTGTCGCCACAGGTGGCGGGAACGGAAGCGCGGGCACGGAACGAAGGAGAAGCCGTGGGCGAGGCGAACGAAGTGCAAGCCGGCCGATCGACCGGAGCTCAAGGGGTTCTGTTCGACGACGACCTCCCGCAGCTGGACGCGTCGGCCGGCTATCGCGGCCCGATCGCTCAGCGCGCGGCGGGAATTACCTACCGGCAGCTCGACTATTGGGCGCGCACGGGGCTGGTGGAGCCGTCCGTGCGCAACGCCACAGGCTCGGGGACGCAACGCCTCTACGGCTTCCGCGACGTGCTTGTCCTCAAGATCGTGAAACGGCTGCTCGACACCGGTGTTTCGCTACAGCAGATCCGTGTCGCCGTTGATCACCTGCATGAGCGGGGCGTGGAGGATCTGGCGCAGATCACGCTGATGAGCGATGGTGCGTCCGTCTATGAGTGCATGTCGAGCGACGAGGTCATCGATCTGGTCCAGGGCGGTCAGGGGGTCTTCGGGATCGCCGTCGGGCGCGTCTGGCGTGAGGTCGAAGGGGACTTGGCCCAGCTACCCACGGAGCGCATCAGCGACGAGAGCGAGCCCTCGGAGCACGGCGGCGACCAGCTCGCGGCGCGGCGCCGGGCCCGCCGGACCGGGTGAGGCTGCCGATCTGACGGGCCTCGACCACGCCGAGGCTTGGCGCAAGAACCGTCGCGGGCCGGTGTGTGTGCGCCGACCGGCCAATCGGGATCACGACTCCTTCGTGGCATGACCCTGCCGTCATAGCCCGAGGCTCGTCATGGCTCGATCAAACGTAACGTTGTAGTAGAAGTACAGACAATCCACGACGTTGTTGAGGGTTCAGTGCGCCTGGGCTGACCGCCGTGGAGGGTGGAGACCGTCACCGGAGCCGATCGACGCACGGGGTGTGGTTTGCTTCCTCCGTTATAGACAGCCGGCGCGAGTGAATAGCCCGAGCAGGGGTGGCGAAGAACCATGGGTACCGAAGTGCACGGCGCGACGTGGAGCAACCAGGAACGGCTGCGGTACCGAGAGAAGGTGCGCACCGACCTCGACGTGTTCGAGCAGATGCTCGCCACGCACAGCTTCGACGCAGAGTCGCCGACGACCGGGTTGGAGATGGAGCTTACGCTGGTCGATGCAGGCATGAGGCCCAGCCGCACGAACGCCGCTGTCCTGGCGAACCTCGACGACCCTGCGTACGTCCCCGAACTGGGGACCTTCAACCTCGAAGTCAACATCGATCCGCGGGTCTTTGTCGGCGACGAGGCGTTCGCGCTCGAGCAGACGCTGAGCGACCGTCTGTCCCAGGTGCGCGCCGCCGGTCGCCCGGTTCAGGCACGCCCCGCGCCGATCGGCATCGTGCCGACGCTCAACTCAGAGGATTTCGCACCCGGTTGGATGAGCGACTCCACCCGCTACCAGGCCCTCAACGACGCGATCATGCGCGCCCGGGGGGAGGACATCCTCATCGACATCGATGGGCCGAGCGGGGAGCGGCTGGAGTTCTACAGCGAGACGATCGCCCCGGAGGCGGCCTGCACATCGCTGCAGCTGCACCTGCAGGTCGCGCCGAGCGGGTTCGCACGCGCGTGGAACGCGGCTCAGGCGATCGCCGGACCGCAGGTCGCACTCGCGGCGAACGGGCCGTTCTTTTGCGGACGTTCCCTATGGCACGAAACCAGGATTGAGCTGTTCAAGCAGGCGACCGACACCCGCTCGATCGAGCTCGCGAATCAGGGCGTCCGCCCGCGCGTCTACTTCGGGGACCGGTGGATCACGTCGATCTTCGACCTGTTCGAGGACAACGTCAGCTACTACCCGGCGCTGCTGCCCGAGACCACCGACGAGGACCCGGTCGCGGTGCTGGAAACCGGCGCCGCCCCTCAGCTGTCGGAGCTGATGCTGCACAACGGTACGGTCTACCGCTGGAACAGGCCGATCTACGACACTGCGGGAGGGGTGCCCCACCTGCGAGTCGAGAATCGGGTGTTGCCCAGCGGGCCGACTCCGGTCGACATGGTCGCCAACGCCGCCTTCTACTACGGGCTGGTGGCCATGCTCGCCGAGGAGCGCCGACCGGTGTGGAGCCAAATGAGCTTTTCCGCCGCGGAGTCCAACTTCCTCGCGGGCGCTCGTGAGGGCATTTTCGCTCGCATGTACTGGCCGGGGTACGCGTCCGTCACCGTGGAGGAGCTGACGCTGCGCCACCTCCTGCCGATGGCCCATCAGGGCCTCGCCGCCCGTGGCGTGTCGGCGCGGGCCGTGGACCACTATCTGGGTGTTATCGAGGGCCGCTGCCTGCGCCGACAGAACGGGGCTGCGTGGCAGATCGATGCGGTGCGCCGCTACGAGAATCGGGGCTTGGACCGCGCCGAGGCGCTTCGGCAGATGCTCGCCATCTACCTGGACCACGTCGAGAGCAACGAACCCGTCCACACGTGGCCATTGCCGCGCGCCTGATCGGCAGGTCGGCACCCCGTTCCCGGTATGCGCTGGCAAGCCCCGCCGCATCGGTGAGCCACTAGGGTTGAGCCACGATTTGTCGATCTGGTGGGAGCTGATGCACCGTGACCGTACGTCGAGTGGCCCTGCTCACCGCAGGTGGGTTCGCCCCCTGCTTGTCCTCCGCTGTCGGAGGTCTCATCGAGCGGTACACAAAGGTCGCGCCCGACCTCGAAATCGTTGCCTACCAACACGGTTACCAGGGCTTGCTGAGCGGCGACTCGATCGTGATCACCCCGACCATCCGCGAGCGGGTGGCGCTGCTGCACCAGTACGGCGGGTCACCGATCGGTAACTCGCGGGTCAAGCTGACCAACGCACCGGACCTCGTCAAACGCGGTCTGGTGCCGGAGGGCGTCGACCCGCTGGCGTACGCGGCCAAGCGTCTCACCGACGACGGCATCGACGTGCTGCACACCATCGGCGGCGACGACACGAACACGACGGCCGCCGATCTGGCGGCCCACCTGGAGGAGACGGGCCACCACCTGGTCGTCGTCGGCCTGCCCAAGACGATCGACAACGACATCATCCCGATCCGGCAATCCCTCGGCGCAGACACGGCCGCTGAGCAGGGCGCGCGCTTCGCGTCCAACTTTATGGCCGAGCACAACTCCGGGTCACGGATGCTCATGATCCACGAGGTGATGGGTCGTAACTGCGGTTGGTTGACCGCGGCGACGGCCCGCAAATACCGCGAGTGGCTCGACACGCGCGAGTGGCTCCCCCAGATCGGGTTGGACCGGCGCGGCTGGGACATCCACGGCGTCTACGTGCCTGAGGTCGAGATCAACATCGAAAAGGAGGCCGAGCGCCTGACGAAGGTGATGGACGATGTCGGGTGCGTCAACCTCTTCATCTCCGAGGGCGCAGGCGTTTCCGACATCGTCGGCCTGATGGAGAAGCGCGGAGAGGACGTGCCGCGAGACGCGTTCGGGCACGTGCGCATCAACGAGATCAACCCGGGCGCGTGGTTCGGCAAGCAGTTCGCCGAGCTTCTTGGCGCGGAAAAGACGAACGTGCAAAAGTCCGGGTACTTCTCGCGGTCGGCGCCAGCGAACCAGTTCGACCTTGACCTCATCCGCTCGATGACGGACCTCGCGGTCGACAGCGCGCTCGCGGGGCTCTCCGGCGTGATCGGTAACGACGAGGACCGCGGCGACGAGTTGCGGCCGATCGAATTCTCCCGGATCGCCGGCCACAAAGCGTTCGACTATCGCCAGCAGTGGTACGTGGACCTGCTGGCTGACATCGGCCAGGGCTGGCCCGAGCGCCAGCACCCCGGCGGCCAGTAGGCGCCGCCGAGCGGCACGGTTCTCGACATCCCCACCCGAAGGGCCCGGTCTCATCAGAGATCCGGGCCCTTCGTCATGCGCCGACCCGGTCACTGCGCTCGCGACAGATGAGCGCGTGACGAGCGTTTGCGTCGCCGGGTCATGCCGGAGCAGCAACTGGTCCGATTATGAATTTCGTTCAGCCGCAGCGATACTCGCTTAGAAGTGCTCAGGTTCGCCCTGCGCCTGCCGATCATTCCCCGTGAGCCATGTGCACGGACGACGGATCCGTCCGATCCGTACCGGCACGTGGAGTGATCCGTGGCGCCTCGGCGTCTCCACAACCGCTATGCAAGGAGAAACATCGTGCGGGTGCGACGCCTGTCATCCCTCCTCGGGGGGGCCATGCTCGTCCCGAGTTTCGTGATCTTCCCCCTGGATTTCAGCGCAGCGGCGCCTGCGCCGACGCCGATATCCGGCACTGAGTCCACGGCCGACATGGTCGACTCCGCGAGCGTGGAGGTGGCCGACGCGGCCCACGCCCCCGAGGATGAGATCCGAAACGCCACGGACCACAACTCCCGCGAAAACCTGGGTGCCAAGACGCTGCCTGACCACGACGTCAAGGTACATAAGGCGACCACGCCCCAAGATGTCAACCCGACACTCGCCGCGGTCGGCATCACCTGGGACAAGGGCACCTCGGACGGCGCTCAATCTCAGTACCGAGTGTACGAAGACGGCCGCTGGGGGGCCTGGAACAACGCCGAGTTCCACCCGTCGGTCGGCCCGGACCCGTCGAAGGTCCCCGGCGTCACCCGGGAGGGCAGCGACCTCATCTTGATCACCGGCGCCACCAAAGTGCAGGCTCGCGTCCTCGGGGGCCCCGGGCAGGTGCCCGCTAACCCGAAGGTGACCGTCATCGACCCCGGCCGCTCCGACGCGGATGCCACCCCCGGATCTACCCCGGCTGGCTCCGCGCAGGCGGCGGCGCAACGACCGCAGGTTCTGACCCGCGCGCAGTGGGGCGCCGACGAGTCGTGGCGTAAGGGCACCCCAGAGTCGAACAAGGTCCAAGGCATCGTCATCCATCACACCGCGGACTCCAACAACTACACCTCAGACCAGGTGCCCGCGATGATGCGTGGCATGTACCGCTACGCGACCCAGACCCTGGGCTGGGACGACATCGCGTACAACTTCATCATCGACCGGTGGGGACGCATCTGGCAGGGTCGAGCGTGGCTCCACCCGGACCAGCCCGTCTGGCCAGCGGCCACACTGAGCAATAACGACCGCACGATGGGCATTTCCTTGCTCGGAAACTATGAATCCGAGCCGTTCTCCAGCGCCGCCAAGGGCTCCCTGGAGCGCCTGATCGCGTGGGAAGCGCAGCTGTTCAAGGTGAACCCGCTGGGCTCGACGCAGATGTTCAACAACAAGACGAACCGGTACGAGACGATGCCCGCGATCAACGGACACCGCGACACCTATTTCACGGCCTGCCCTGGCGCGAATGTCTACCCGGCGATCCCGTCCATGCGCACCAACGTCTCCAGACTCATGGCGGCTAGCGGCAACAGCGCCTCCGGTTCGACGGGCGCGAGCGCCCTGTACAGGTTGCTCGATCGCGACGTCGACGGGATGAACGACTCCGACATCCTCGGACGCGACGGCAGCGGGCAACTCACGCTCGCGAGCCCGACCGGAAAGGGCCAGATGACGCAGATGGAGCGTTACGGCGGTGGCGGCTGGGACGCTTTCGACGTGGTCACGATCGGCGGGGACTGGAACGGCGACGGCCGCCCGGACGTCATCGCTCGCAAGGTGACGACCGGCGAGCTGTTCCACTACCCCAGCAACTCCTCCGGCAAGCTTGGCTCGGCCGTCCGGATCGGCGTCAATTGGAACGGCATGCAAGCGATCGTCGCACCCGGCGACTGGAACGGCGACGGCATCCCGGATGTCATCGGCACGACTCGGGGGACCGGCGACATGTACTTCTACGCCGGCAACGGCAAGGGCGGGTTCGCTGCAGACGGGCGCAAGATCGGTCACGGCTGGAGTGGCATCAAGTCCATCGCGGCCATCGGGGACTGGAACGGCGACGGCAAACTGGACGTGGCCGCTGTGACCTTCTCAGGTCTCGGCGTTGTCTATATCGGCGATGGAAAGGGCGCGTTCACCACCCAGTTCACGCAGAGCGGCAGCTGGAGCTCGTACACGACGTTGACCGGCGTAGCGAACGCTTACGGCGACAAGCGGAACAACCTGGTCGCCGTCGACGGCAACGGCACCGCCCATCTGGGATCGCGTGCGGGCGACAAATCCACCACGTGGCGAAAGGTCAACACCTCCTACGCGGGGTACGCCGTCTACGGCGGCTGAGCAGATTCGGGCACGAAAAGCAACCCCCTCGCCTCGACGCTGAAGAGCGAGGGGGTGGCCCGTCAGGTCGAGACCGAGGCCACCCGCGCGGGATCAGGGCAGCTTCGCGACGGTGAGCAGGAGCGTTGAGTCCTCCAACGCCTCGAGGCTGTGCCGTGCCTCGGGCACGAAGATCATGTCACCCGAGCGCCCCTCCCAGGACTGCTCACCTTTCACCATCCGGACCCGCCCGGACAGCACTTGTACGGTGGACTCCCCAGGGTTTTCGTGCTCGGCTAGCGATGACCCTTTGATCATGCCGATGACCGTCTGACGCAGCACTCTTTCGCTCCCGCCGTACACGGTGTCGGCGGCGTGTCCACCACCGGCCGTGCGGGCCGCGTCGAGCTGTTGGTGAGCCAGTGCCTCTAAAGAGATCCGTTGCATGCGATGAGTGTGGCCCCTGGGACGCACCGCAGGCAAGGGAATCTGCCACCACGTTGTGGCGCCAGAGCAGCCGCGCCGCACGCTCTCATCGGGTGGGGGAGCGCCGGCGAACGCACGACCCGGACCATCGACAGGGCGTTGCGACGGTGGCAACATGGCCAGGGCTAGGACCACGGCCACCTTGAACGATCCGCCTGGTCCGCGGGTGGGCTAAGACGAGTTGCTCAAGGCTGGGTGCGTCGGAGAGTTCCTCGTCTGGAGGCGTCACGATGATCTCAATACGACACCGGGACGGGTGAACCATGCCCTCCATCGCGCGCGGTTCGGCAGCGCCGCAGAGCGTCGAAACCGTCCCGCCGCACGACACCAGCAGTGAGCCGCCCTCGCGGACCACGCCTCCCGGAATCGGCCACGGCGCAGACGTCATGGTGATCTTCGGTGTCACCGGTGACCTCGCCCGGAAGATGACCTTCCGGGCCCTATATCGCCTCGAGCGCCGCGGGCTATTGAACTGTCCGATTATCGGCGTCGCCCGCGATGAGCTGTCCACCGATGAGCTGCGTGAGCGTGCGCGTCAGGCGATTAGCGCCGTCGAGGGCAGACTCGACGACACGGTCTTCGACCGGCTCGCCGCCCGCCTGTCCTACCTGCACGGCGAGGTCGGCGGGGACGCCCTCTATCAGCAGCTGGCCGCCCAGGTCGGGCGGTATCGCCAGCCGCTGTTCTATCTCGAGATGCCGCCATCCCTGTTCGCCACCATCGTCGAGCATCTCGGGACGGCGGGTCTGCTCAAGAACGGCAAGGTCGCCGTCGAGAAGCCGTTCGGACACGACCTGAGTTCGGCGCGCGACCTCGACGCCCGACTCCACCAGGTCCTTCGCGAGGATCAGATCTTGCGAGTGGATCACTTCCTGGGTAAGGAACCGGTCATCGAACTGGAGTACCTGCGCTTCGCCAACCTGGCGCTGGCCGAGATCTGGGATCGCAAAAGCGTGTCCTGCATCCAGATCACGATGGCCGAAGACTTCGGCGTGGTCGACCGTGGCGCGTTCTACGATTCCGTGGGGACGCTTCGCGACGTGGTCCAAAACCATTTGCTGCAGGTCCTGGCGCTGGTCGCGATGGAACCGCCCGCTGGGGCTTCCGCCCAAGAGCTGCGGGACAAGAAAGTCGACGTGTTCAAAGCGATGCCGGCCGCAGACCCGCACCACTACGTGCGCGGCCAGTACGTCGGTTACACCGACGTTCCTGGCGTCGCCCCCGGTTCCGTCACCGAGACCTTTGTCGCGCTGCGCGTGCAGATCGACAATTGGCGCTGGGCGGGCGTTCCCATCTTCATGCGCGCCGGCAAGGCGTTGCCCGCGCGGGTCACCGAGGTCCGCTTACTCCTGCACCGCACGCCGCGGCTGGCGTTCCTGCGCACCCAGACACACGTCGAGCCGAACCAGATCGTGCTGCGGATCGACCCCTCCCCGGGCCTGCGGCTGCAGATCGCGGCCCGCGGGGACGATTCGTGGCGACCCGTTCATCTGGACTCCTACTTCGCCCACGAACTCGGTGAGCCCCTGGAACCCTATGAACGGCTGCTGCATTCCGCCCTGGTCGACGATCCTGCGTTGTTCGCCCGCGAGGACAGCGTCGAGCAAACCTGGCGCATCGTGCAACCGTTGCTCGATGCGCCACCAGGTATCCATGCTTACGCCCAGGGTTCCTGGGGGCCGTCCGCGGGCGACGCCCTGGTGCGCGGACATTCAGGCTGGCAACCGCCTTGGCTCGAGGCTCGTACGTAAAAGACGCTGAACCACGACACGACGATGGCACCACCGAGCAAGGAGGACGCATCATGCAGTTGGGAATGATCGGCCTGGGGCGGATGGGCTCCAACCTCGTGCGTCGACTACTGCGCGACGGCACACACGAATGCGTGGTCTTTGACGCGGACGCCGCGGCCGTGAAGGCACTGACCGAGGAAGGTGCGACCGGGGCCGAGTCGGTGCAGGACCTGGTCGCCAAGCTCACCGCGCCGCGCGCGGTGTGGGTGATGGTTCCCTCCGGCGGGATCACCGACTCCGTCATCGACGAGCTCGCCAAGACGCTGGAATCGGCTGACACCATCATCGACGGCGGGAACTCGTTCTATCGCGATGACCTACGGCGCGTTCAACAGCTCGCGACGCGCGGGATCCGGCTGCTGGACTGCGGCACCAGCGGCGGCGTGTGGGGATTGCAACGTGGCTACAGCCTGATGATCGGCGGCGAGAAGGACGCGGTCGCGCAGGTCGAGCCCGTGTTCGCGACGCTGGCTCCCGGGGTCGAAGCCGCCGGGCGCACCCCGGGCCGAGACGGGGAGGTCGCGCCCTCGGAGCAGGGTTACCTGCACTGCGGGCCCAGCGGCGCCGGGCACTTCGTCAAGATGGTTCACAACGGCATCGAGTACGGCATGATGGCCTCCATCGCCGAAGGTCTCAACATCCTGCACAAGGCGAACATCGGCACCAGCAGCTCTGAGACGAGCGACGCCGAGACCGCGCCCCTGGGCGACCCACGGTATTACCGCTACGACCTCGACCTGGCCGAAATCGCCGAAGTATGGCGACGCGGCAGCGTCATCGGATCGTGGCTGATCGACCTGACGGCTGCTGCGCTGCGGCAGTCGCCCGATCTAGCCGACTTCGCCGGACGGGTGTCGGACTCCGGCGAGGGCCGATGGACGGCGATCGCCGCCATCGAGGAGGGCGTGCCCGCACCAGTGCTCACGGCTGCGTTGGACTCCCGTTTCGACTCTCGTGGCCTGGACGAGTTCGCGGACAAGGCGCTGTCAGCGATGCGCAGACAGTTCGGCGGACACGACGAGAAGCCGCCCGCCTGACCGGCCCACCCACTTCGCCCCGGTTCCGGAACGCCCGCCGAGAATGGCCTACGGCGCCTCAGGGCGCAGCGCCGTCGCGGCGAGCGTGTCGACGATCCACTGGATGTACTCCTCGTCCGACCAGCCCTGACGGCGGCGCATCGCCTGCACTTCCGGGGCGAGCAGCATCCACACGATGTCCCTGGTTCGTTCGACGGTCACGTCGTCGCGCAGGAAGCCGGCTGCACTCCAGTGGCGAGCCAGGCCGAGGGTGCCGGCTGCCCGTTCCTGCTCGATCGTCGAGATGAACTGACCGAGTTCGGCGTCGGCGCCTTGGGAACGGCTCGCGATGAGGACCAACGACCCCACCCTGGCGTCAATCTCCAGCGCCAGTTCGGCGTAGGCCCGCGCCGAGCCGGCCGCCGTGCGCTGAGCCCGAACTCGCTGGATCTCCGGCCGGTCGGCCAGCGGCACCGGCGCATCGTCACCAGCCAGGACGACGTCGTACACCGCTTTGAGAAGTGCGGCCTTGTTGCCGAACGACTTGTAGATGGTCTCCTGGGACACCTGTGCGTCCTCGGCGACGGACCGGATGGTCGTCCGCCCGTACCCATCGCGCAGGAACGATCTTCGTGCCGCGTCCACCACCCGGCGCCGGGTGGCCTCAGCGCGCGACGCGCCACCGCGGAGGGGTTGCTGACGCTGACGGCTCTTAGCTCGCTGCAGGACGTCGCCAGGATCGTCCATCCCGCGGCCGTGAACCGGGAGAGCGTTCACGAACCACCCGCCGCCCGCGTTCCAGGGCCGGCTGGATTCGCGGCCACCGGCGAGTGGCTGCGGGCTGCCTTCACCGACATCCGCTTCGCCGTCGATGAAGCTCTCAGCGATGGCGACCTGTTGGTGACCCACGGGACGATGTCTGGCCGGCACACTGGCCCCTTCGTCGTCTACGCGCCCGACGGCAGCGTCGAACGCGTTTTCGCCCCCACAGGACACGCGTTCAACGTCACCCACACCCACTGGCTGCGGTTGGTGGACGACCACATCGTCGAACACTGGGCCAACCGCGACAGCACCGGGTCATCGCGCGCCGCTCTCGCGCTGAGGCGGGCCTCGTAAGTCGGCGCCGTCGGCCTCGGCCCCAGCCATGGACGGTGAGCTCGCAACTGTTACGAGATCGCATCGTCGCTCCTGCGGTGATCGAGAGAATGCTCTGCTCACCCACCGACGGGTTGGCGCCCCACCGGCCGAGCTCGTGTCGTCGGGGCTGCGCGTCGCCCATCAGGTGCCAGACCGTGAGCCCCCGGGCGCTGAGGGTGTTGGCGATGAGCAGGCGATGGCACCGCCAGGGCATGGGCTCACCGCACATGATCGCCAGCCGGCGCTCGACGGCCATCGCGACGAGGTCGTCGATGGCCTGCCGGTACGGCGCGCTCAACGTGTAGTCGGCGTAGTTCTTGAAGCTGACGTTCAGCCAGGCGGCGTTGATGGACGGGTCCACAGGTTGGCGGGCGCGCCGACCTCCGAGCTCGGCTACATGTACGTAGTCGATGCCCGCATCGGCCAGCCAGAGGGGCATGTGGTCGCGGCTGAAGTGCGGGCTACGCCGGGAGCCGGGCTGGGCGCGCACGTCGGCGACCAGCTGGATCCCGTTTTCGTGCAGCGGGTGGACGAACGCGGCTTCCGGACACGTCCAGTGCCCGATCGTCCAGACATCGGGCTGTTCGACCGGGTGGGGGAGGGCATTCCCCTGCTGTTTCCTCGCGATAGTGGGCCTCTTTCGTTCCCGCTATTGTGGCCCGCACCCTCGATCACCGCGACGGCCGGTTCGATCAGCGTTGCTCCGGGCGGAACTGTCCTCTCCGACCCCCGGGACGGTGATTCCCACGGAACGACCGAACCCCCGGTGGCGGCGGGCCCCTGCGCACGGCACCGTGTCCGCTATGAACACTCTCACCGGAGCGCAATTCACTGACGAGGGACTGACCGGCTGGTCGTTCCTCGCCGGCGGCATTCAGACGCGCCTACGTACCGGCGATTTCGCGTCGGGCATGGCCCTTCTCTGCCGAATCGGCGAGGCCGCCGAGGAGATGAACCACCATCCGGATCTCGATCTGCGTTACACGCACCTCGACGTCCTTCTGACGAGCCACGATGCTGGCGGGGTGACGTCTCGTGACGTGGTGCTCGCGCGTCGGATCGGCGAGCTGGCCGCAGAGGCGGGAGTCGGCCTCGGCCCCCGCGTGTAGCGCACCAAGCTCGCCCTCGACACGCCCGATCGGCCGCAGGCCACGTCGTTCCGGGCCAACGGTGCCGCGTCGCGGCCTGCGCTCGCGGGAGGGTGTCGAGAAGGCGACCCATACTGTGGGGGTGCCAAAAGCTGCCTCCCCCGCCGCCCCCACGCCAGGCGCCGACCGGGGACACCTGACGCGCTACGCCTGGTTGTCCGTCGCGACCGCCGTCGTGACGATCACGCTCAAAACGGGCGCTTACCTGCTCACGGGGTCGGTCGGTCTGCTCTCGGACGCTGCCGAGTCGGTGGTCAACCTCGTGGCCGCCCTCGTGGCCGTCGTCGCGTTGACCGTGGCGGCCCGGCCGGCCGACTCGATGCACCCCTTCGGACATGCGAAGGCGGAGTACTTCTCGGCGGTCGTCGAGGGGGCGATGATCCTCGTCGCTTCCGTCTTCATCATCTCGTCGGCGGCGCAGCGGCTGCTCGACCCTCAGCCTTTGGAAAACGTGGGGGGCGGCCTCGGGATATCGGTGCTCGCCTCGGTCCTGAACGGCGTCGTCGCTACCGTTCTCATCCGGGTCGGCCGGGCCCACCGCTCACTGACGCTCGTCGCCGATGGGCGCCACCTCCTCACCGACGTATGGACCTCCGCGGGCGTCGTCATCGGGGTCGCGCTCGTGGCGGTGACCGGGATCTGGCGGCTCGACGCGATCGTCGCGATCGTGGTCGGGGTCAATATCCTTTTCACGGGCTACCGTCTGATCCGCGAATCTGTCGTCGGCCTCATGGACACCGCCTGGGATGAGCATGAGAATGCCCGGCTGGCGGGCCTGCTCGCCGCCTTCGGCAGCGGTGAGGTCCGGTTCCACGCGCTCCGCACCCGACAAGCTGGTCATCAGCGGTTTGCGGAGGTGCACGTGCTGGTGCCGGGGGAGTGGAGCGTCCGACGCGGCCACGACCTCATCGAGGACGTGGAGGACGCGGTGAGCACACACATGGAGGACGTACACCTGTCGTGCCATCTGGAACCGTTGGAGGATCCTCGCTCGTACGACGACTATCCGGCACAGGTCAACCTGCCGGGAGGAAAGGAGATTGTCCCCGACGGACCGGCGACGGCCGACTGATCGAAGGCCGGTCTCTCACCTGGAGGCGGCTTCGACCGCGGCGTGCACGCCGCGGGGGAGCCTGTTGCGCCCGCCGGGCGCGAAGCCCTGCAGGGAGTGGGTCTGGGTGTAACCGGAATCCAGGTCCATGATCGTCACCTTGACCAGGCCGTTCGGGTCGATCGTGTAGGTCTCCTCGATGAGGGGGCCGGCCTCGGAACGTTCTACCCGGACCGCGCGCAGCTTCTCGGCCGCCGCGCGACGCGCCATCGAGGGCCCGACGTCGGCGACCTGCAGGTCCCGCAAGAACGGGAACACCACCTCGGCGAACGGCATGATGTCCCCGCGAGGTTCGCCGCGCTCGTCCACGTCGCTGTATTCCACGAACCGGAACCACCCCACGTTGTGGGCCGCTCGATAGCGCCGCGTCACGCTCGCGTGACCGGTGGACGGCAGCGTCGCGGCCCGGTCCAGCAGAGCGTCGAAGGAGAGACTCTGTCCCGCGGACGCCTCCCGGAAGACGCCGAAGCCGCGGGACAGACGATCGCGCAGAGAGTACCCCGCGTCATCATCGGCCGCGATGGCCAGCCCGATCGCGGTGGAGGCCGCGGGGTACGGCGACCGGTGCACGCGGCGACCGAACCGCTCGCGCAGCAGCCGGGGTACGAGGGGCAGCCCACTCGCGCCGCCCACCAGGTAGATGCCCGCGATGTCCGTGAGGTCCGGCTCGCCATCGTCCAGGCCACCGATCAGGGGGGCCATCGCATCGATGCTCGCCTCGACCAGGAAGCGGGCGGCCTCATAAAACTCGTCGACGCGCACGACCACCGCGTCCTCGCCCACTCCGAGCGCCACCCGCTTGCTCTGCGGCGCGAGGTGCTCTTTGGCGTCGCGACACTCGTCGACGAGGTCACGGTAGGCCCGGCGCGTGAGCGTCGTCCGGGAGGCACCCGCCTCCTTCAGGGCGCAGGCGACCAACACGTCGTCGAAGTCGTCGCCGCCGAGGTGATTGACGCCCAGCGAGCCCAGCACGTCGTGGCTGGTCCCGTCGACGCTGACCAGTGAGGCATCGAACGTGCCGCCTCCGAGGTCGTACACGATGACGCGCGTACGGCGTGAGGTGACCGTCTTCCCGCGGTGATGCGTGTACTCGAAGCCGGCCGCCGACGGTTCGTTGATCATGCCGGCGACATGGAACCCGGCTCTGCGGAACGCCTCCAGCGTCAGGAACCGTTGCGCTCCGTGCGCGTGAGCCGGCACCGCGACAACAGTTTTGACCGGGGTCGTCACCGCGATGCGGTCGGTCAGGCTGGATCGGGTCCGCAACGCGGTCCGCAGCGCGTCGAAATAGCCGATGAGGACGTCCAGGAGCCGCACGCCCCGCCCCCCGACCTCGATCGTGGTCCGGGCGCTGACCCCCGGGTCGGCGAGCACCCGCTTGAACGAGCGAACCAGCGGGGCGCCCTGGCGGGCGGCGGCCCACGCCTCGAACCCGTAGAGCAGGTGGCCGCGCCGCAGCGCGACCATCGCCGGGAAAAAGTCGTGGGCGTCGTCGTGCTCGTCGAGGAACGTGACGACGGGGTAGTTGCCGCGGTCCGCGTACGCCACGATCGTGCGTGTGGTCCCGAAGTCGACGCCCAAGTCCATGTGGGCAGCCTAGTCGGGCCGCCGGAGAGCAAGCGACCACGGCGAGCGAGGCCGTGCGGCGGCAGGTGTCAGCGAACCGCGAACGGCGAGAGCGGCGCTGGGAAAGGCCGGACCGGCGGCGATCGGAGGGCTGCTCAGGCTGGGGGGACGGAGAGATAGAGTCGCAGGCGTGCCTGGGACGATCGGTCGACAGCTCCTGCGTGTGGCCGGGGAAGCCGTGGCGCTGGTGTTCGCCGTGGCGGCGGCGGGTTGGATCATTGAGGGCCCCATGGGCGGGTTTACGCGCGAGGCCAGCGTCAACCGGTGGCTGGTGCGACAGCGGACACCGGTCGGGGACCGACTCAGTTGGGCGGTGTCGACGTACTCCGACACGGTCCCCACGATCATGCTGGCGTGCGAAGTGGCGATGCTGCGCCGGCGGCGCGGCCGGGACGCCGTACACGCTGCGCTTCCGGTCGCGGCCATCGCCTTGGAGACGGCGGTGTTCATGTCGGCTGCGGCGATGGTGGGCAGGGCGCGCCCGGACGTGGCTCGGCTGGACCGTCCCGCGCCGACGTCGAGCTTCCCCAGCGGGCACACGGGAGCAAGCACGGCGCTTCACCTGGTGCTGGCCGACGGCCTGGCGGGCTCTGGTCGTCGCGGGGCCCGTCCTGCCGCGTCCCTCGTGCGCCTGCTGGTGCCTGCCGCGGTGGGGTGGTCGCGGCTCTACCGCGGAATGCACCACCCCACGGACGTGGCGGTGGGGCTGCTCGCGGGCGCCTGGGCGGGCCGCGCCGTGCGGCGGGTTGCCGCGAGAGCGGGGGAGTACGGGCAGTGCTGAGGTTGTACGGGGAGCTCTTCAGCATCCGCGGAGCGGTCGCTTTCAGCGTCACCGGCCTGTTGTCGCGGCTGCCGATCTCTCAGTTCAACATCGCGATCATCCTCTTGATCAGCGCGACGACGGGGAGTTACGGCCTGGCCGGTCAGGTCGCGGGCGCGGCGGCGCTGGCCGGGGCGATCGGCATGCCGCCGATCGCGCGGTTGGTCGACCGGCTCGGCCAAGCCCGCGTGACCCGTCCCGTCATCGTGGTCGGGGCGACCGCGTGGTGTGGGTTCGCATACGCGGTCGGTCAGGACTGGCCGACCTGGACGTGGTTCGCGCTGGCGGTCGTCGGCGGGGTGTGCGGCCCCAACATGGGCGCGATGGTCCGGGCCCGCTGGGTCCACGTCCTGCCGGACGCGACGCTGCAGCGCAGGGCGTTCGCCTGGGAGTCATCGCTGGACGAGATCGTGTTCGTGGTCGGCCCGCCTCTTGCGGCCTTCCTGGCGACGTCGATCGCGCCCCCAGCGGGCGTGCTCGTGGCGGCGGCCATCCTCCTGGGCGGCGGATGGGCGTTCACCGCGCAGAAGTCGACCGAGCCTCCGCCCGCGGCCGATCGCCCCCGAGGTGGGAAGCGCGGCCTGCTCTCACCGGCGTTCGTGGCCGTGGCCGGGGTGTTCTTCTGCTGCGGCACGATGTTCGGGGCGAT
>CAJDWQ010000081.1_pt1 | contig 19537 bp, 15 predicted proteins | sample 7391641 | NCBI WGS metagenome assembly CAJDWQ01 (sample SAMEA7055718, study PRJEB34461) | soil metagenome | biome: terrestrial ecosystem; feature: Peninsula; material: soil | place: Antarctica | collected 2016
GTGGTGCCCCTCGGGCCCCGTCCCGCGACGCCGCGCCCGGACCCACTCCAGCAGATGTCGCTGGCCCGCGCCAACATCCTGGCTCGGCTCGGCTCGTTTCGCGACCGGGCCACGGTCAGCGAACTCGCTCGCGCCTGCGAGCAGCACCCCAACACGATCCGAGAGCACCTCGACGCGCTGAGCGCCGCGGGGCTCGTCTCGCGCACGACGGCGCCCGCCCAAGGTCGGGGGCGTCCGGCCGTCCTCTACCGCGCCGAGCCGGTCGAGCCGTACCGGCCGCAGGTGCGCGAATACGCGATCCTCGGCGTCGCGCTCGCCCGGCAGGTGCAGGCGAGCGTGGCCGACCCCGCTCGGTTCGGGTTCGACGCGGGGCTCGCCTACGGGCGCACGCTGTGCGATCCGGAGGAACTTACGCTCCAAGCGGCCCGGCGGTCGTGTTGCGCGATCTTCACCACGCACGGATTCGACCCGCAGCAGGGCGTCGACGGACAGGTACGACTGTGCCAATGCCCGGTCCTGGAAGCCGCCCGCGCGGTCCCGGAGGTCGTCTGCGCCTTCCACTGCGGCATCGTCGCGGGGATCTTCGACGCCCACGGCGCGCGGGAGGACGCCCCCTGGATCGAGTCGTTCGCGGTGGCCGGTGCGTGCCTGGTCGTGGGGTCTCTCGCCGACGCGAACGAAGACGTGAGGGAATCTCCTGGCCGGACAGCACGGACCGCTGACAGACTGGCCTGACCACGTCCGGGACGGACGGCCGCCACGGCCGCGAGCGACACCCGCGACGTGCCGGCGCTCTGGCGTGCGTGCTGGTGCACCCGATTGTCGATCTGTATCTGTCGAGCTGTGAAGGAGCAATCCGTGCTGGTCCGCGAGATCATGACGGCTCCGGCCGTGAGCGTTCGACCCGACGCCGAGCTGGAGGAGGCCCTGAAGATCATGGCCGAGCGGAGGATCTCGGCTCTGCCGATCGTGGACGAGGCCGGCCTGGTGGTCGGTGCGCTGTCCGAGGTCGACCTGGTGAAGCACCTCCTCGAGCCGGATCGGCGCGCGCACGACATCCCGCCCACCGAAGGCCGGCCTCTGGCCGCAACGGTGGGGGAGATCATGCACGAGCCCGTCACGACAGCCGAGGGCGTCGACGTGGTCGACCTCATGGGGGCGCTGGCGGGAGATTCGCACGAGACGCTGCCCGTGGTGCGCGAGGGTCGACTGGTCGGAGTCGTCAGCCCGGGCGACGTCCTGCGCGCCCTGTGGCGCTCGGACGACGACCTCTTCGGCGACGTCGTCTCGGCGTTCCATGGCTATAACCAGGACGGATGGGGCATCGCGGTGCGACACGGTGTCGTCGAGCTGACCCCGCTCGCCGAGGGACTCGACGTCGATCTGGCGCTGACGATCGCGTACGAGGTCCTCGGGGTGCGCCGCGTCCACCACGTCCCTGCGCGGGATTGAGCGACTCCGCAGCGCTCGCGTGCAGGGCGCGTGCGCGGTGCCGGGTGATCCCCCCGAGTGATCACCCGGCGCCGCGTCGCGTGTCGCGCTCGCGAACTTAAGCGAGGGCGTAACGCGCTCTAGGCGACCATGCGCGAGGCGTCCTGCGCGGCGAGGTCGATGCCGACGAGGTACGCCAGGGCCAGGTCGAGCAGGTCACCTGAACAGGGGTTTCCCTGCGGGCAGTGCTGCTCGTAAGCTGAGTAGACGTCCTCCAGGTACGGGATCGTGATGTCCGCACCGTCCTGGAGCGGGCCGGCGAGGCGGTCCATCGCGATCTGGAGCGTGAAGAAGCTGACGCGCACCCCGACATCGTCAGCGCCGGCGGTGAAGACTTCCCCGGTCACGATCTCGATCAGGGCGCTGTCGGAGTCTGTGAGACCACGCAGGTCGTGTGGCCCGGCATAAAGCCAACGCAGGTCACCGGTGATGGGACGGTCGATCGCGACGGATGCGGCGCTGATCAAGGGGGATAGACCGTACGACGTCATGAGGGGGACTCCTTCCCGGCCGCGGGCGGCCGTAGCTACCGCCCTATCGGCAGGAGTCGCACCCCCTGAAGCCGTCGAGCCGGATTCCTAGCGCCACCTTTTCGCGGGCGCCAAGCGCCTTGCAGGGCGGCCCTTGGACGACCCGGGACGACCCGGGAGGACCCCGTTCAGGGCCTCAGCGACTCCCGCGGGGGGCGCGCTCGGGCACGCGGGGTCCGCCGGCCCCGCCGGCGCCGGTCCGGGCGTCGCTCGCGGCCTCGGAGCCGGGGACCCGGGCGGGGCCCGAGCCCTCGCCGGAGGATCCGGTGGGCTCCCCCGGCGAGGGCACCCCCGGATCGTCGAGGACCTCCTGCACGGCATCGCCTGCCTGGTCGTGTTTGACCTGCTCCGGAGTCACGGAGGAGCGGACCGCGAGGACCACGTTGTTGACGATCGCGACCATGGGCACGGCCACGAACGCGCCGAACACCCCGCCGACGAGCGTGCCGCCGGTGACGGTGGCGAGGATCGCGAGCGGGTGGATGCTCACGGCCTTGCCGAGGATGTACGGGTTGAGCAGGTTGCCTTCGAGCTGGATGACCAGGAACAAGGCGATGCCGATCACGAGAGCCGTGACCGGGCCCTGCATCACGAGGGCGACGAGCATGAGGATGGCGCCGGCCACCAGCATCCCGACCATCGGGATGAGCGAGCCGAGGAAGAGCAGGACCGCGAGCGGGACGATCAGGTCCATGCCCGCGAACACCATGACCGGCACCATGGTGAGGGCGTTGATGAACGCCAGCAGGATCGTGCTGCGCATGTAAGCGACGAGCGTCCGCCATGCCACGGCCCCACCGGTGAGCACGCGCGACTGCTCGCTGGCGGGAAACAACCCGACCACCCAGCGCCACATGGTGCCGTCGTCCAGCAGGAGGAACAGGAGGGAGAACAGGCACAGCAGCGATCCGGTCAGCACCGTCACCAGGCTGGTCGCGGTCGCCACCGTGCCGGAGATGACGTCGCCGCGGGTGTTGGTGAGGATCTGGGCGAGTTGCGTCGAGGTCTGGTTGACCTGTTCGGGTGACATGTGCGCCGGCCCGGTCTCCAGCCACTCCAGGATCGACAGCCCGGCCTTTTGGAGTTGCGATGTGATCGTGTCCATGTTGTTGGTGATCTGGGTGATCACGAACCACATGAGCATCCCGACCGCCCCCACACCGACGAAGAACACGATCGGGCCCGCGATCCAACGCGGCGCGTGATGGCGGACGGCGGCGTCCACCATCGGCCGCAGGATGGCGCTGAGCATGATGGCGACGATGATCGTGATCGAGACAAGGCTGATCTGACTGAGCAGCCACACGAGCACGTACAAGAACGCGACGATCACGAGGAACCGGGCGGCGAAGGTCGCGGCCATGCGCATGACGTCCTCGCCGACGGGCGCCGGGTGCGGCGTCGTCACGTCGCCCGGCGGGTGCTCCCGCGGCCGCCGCATCCGCGGCAGGCGGGGGAGGCGTCGCTTGTCGGGGATCTTGGGCACGGTCACGGGGTTACCGTACGTCGCTGACGTGGCGCCTGTCCGAGGGGCGCGCCCCACGAGGGGAGGCTCAGCGGGTCTCCTCGGCCGCGAAGCGGCCGGCGACCCGCCCGGAATACAGGGAGCCACCGAGGAAGGCGCCCTCGAGCGAGCGGTGACCGTGCATGCCACCACCCCCGAAGCCCGCCACCTCCCCGGCCGCGTACAGGCCGGAGAAGACTTGCCCTCCCGGCTGCAGCACCTGCCCGCGCAGGTTGGTCTCCAGACCGCCGAGGGACATCCGGGCGAGGATGCGCAGCCGTACTGCCACCAGCGGCCCGGCTGACCGGTCCAGGAGGCGGTGCGGCGGGCTGACCCGCACGAGCCGGTGGCCGAGGCGGGCGCGGGTCGCGTGGATCGCCATCGCCTGCGCGTCCTTGGTGAATCGGGTGGCGATTTGCGCGTCCCGGGCGCGCACGACGCGGTCCACGGCGACGGGGTCGAGCAGTGGGGAGGAGGTGAGGACGTTCATCTTGGCGACAAGGGAGCGTACGTCGTCGGCGGCCACCCAGTCCGAGCCGTGCCGCACGAACTGAAGCAGCGACCTCTGCGTGCCACCGGTGAGGAGCCGGGCGACGTCACCGTGGCGCCGCATGGTCAGCTCGGGGTTCTGCTCCGAGCCGTTCAGCACGTACTCCTTCTCCACGATGCGTCGGGTCGCCACGAACCAGGAGTGCTCGTGGCCGGTGCCGCACAGGTGCGTCAGGGCGCCGAGCGTGTCGAAGCCCGGTAGGTGCGGGGGCGGCAGCCGCGTTCCGGTGGCGTCGAGCCATAGGCTGCTGGGGCCGGGCAGGATGCGGATGCCGTGGCCGGGCCAGACGGGCTTCCAGTTGGCCACACCCTCGACGTAATGCCACGGACGGTCCCCGTTGACGAGGCTCGCCCCCGCTCGGGTGGCGATCCCTTGCACGCGTCCGTCGACGTGGGCGGGCACGCCCACCACGAAGTCCTGGGGGGGGTCGCCCAGGTGGATCGGCCACCGTCGCCGGACCAGGGCGGGATTGCCGCCGATGCCGCCCGCGGCGAGGATCACCGCGCCGGCCGACACGCGGAAGTCGCCCACCACGTCCCGGTTCGTGGCGACGCCGCGTGGCCGATCGTCGTCGGCCAGGATCGCGCCGGACACTCCGGTCACGCGGCCGCCGGTCAGCACGAGGTCGTCGACGCGGTGCCGGAAACGAATGTCGACCTGGCCGGTGCCGACGGCGGCGCGGACGCGCTCGACGAAGGGCTGCAGAAGGCCGGGGCCGGTGCCCCACGTGACGTGGAAGCGGGGCACGGAGTTGCCGGGGCCGGTCGCGGTGCCGTTGCCGCGTTCCGGCCAACCGACGATCGGGAAGAAGCGGACGCCCATCGCGCGCAGCCATGCCCGCTGCTCGCCGGCGGCGAACTCGACGTACGACCGGGCCCAGCGCCGCGGCCAGTAGTCGACGTTGCGGTCGAATTCCGCGTGTCCCTGCCAGTCCTGCCAGGCCAGCTCCACGTCGTCACGGATGCCGAGGCGGCGCTGCTCCGGGGTGTTGACGAGGAACAGTCCGCCGAGCGCCCAGGCGGCCTGCCCGCCGAGGCTCTGCGGCCCTTCCTGATCCAGCAGGACGACGCGACGCCCCGCGTCGACCAGCTCGCACGTCGCCACGAGACCCGCGATGCCGCTCCCGACGACCACGGCGTCGCCGGGCACCTCCTGCGTCATCGGGTCGTTTCGCAGTACGCCCACAGGGCCGTCGTGGCCTGCTGCAACGGCGCCCCGTTGACAGCCCGGTCGTTGGAGTAGTCCCCGACCACCTTCTTGAGCTGGGCCGAGGTCGCGCCCGTCAGCGTCACGAGGCGCGCGTCGCCGCTCCCGGAGACGATGCCCGGGATCGCGTCGGCCGCCCGGCTGAGCGCCACGTTGGCGGTCTGGAGTTCGGCGCGACTGTCCTTGCTGTTGGCGGCGTTCCACGTGGTGATGGCGTCGTTGACCATCGGGTACATCTGGCGGCACGCGATGTTGGCTTTCGTCGAGCCCTGCGGCACGATCGGCGGGGCCGAAGAGGGTGTGACACCGGGCGCCGTCGCGCCCGAGCCCGGCGGCGGCGTGGAGGGGTCCGCTTCGGCGGTCTTCCCCGACGTGGTGGACCCGGTCTGCATGGCCTCGCTTTGGGTGGCCTCTGTCGAGGGCTGGTCCCCCGAGGAGCACGCAGCTCCCGCGAGCATGACCAGGCAGCCGACCAGGACGACGAGGCCCCGGCACGGTCGCACGGGGTGCGGGCGAGCCGGGTGCGGGCGAGCCGGAAACCGGCTCGCGACGCGGGGAGGCATAGGTACTCCTCACGAGGTGTTCAGCGCGGGCGCCTTCAGGATGGCATGCCGTGACGCAGATGGCGTGCTGCGGCACGGTACGACGGCGACACGGCATGACGGCCCTGCGCGGTCTCTCAGCGGGACCGCTCCAAAGTCAGCTCCACCCGCGCGAGGCGCGCCGTGCCCCCGGGCCCCGGCACGAAACCCGCCCGCGCGAGCGAATCGCGGAACTCTGCCAACCGAGCGTCTTCGGCGGCGTCGACGCGGACCGCCGCCTCCTCGTACTGCCCCAGGGCGTGCGCGCCGCCGGGCGTCAGGGACGGGAACGACACCGTGGTGCGCTCTCCCCCATGGCCGCGACCGGGGAGCCTGCGGTGAGGACGTGGCTGACGCGGTACCGCTCGCGAAGCGCCGGGTGGCCCGCGCTCGCGTACGCGGTGAGCCCGCCCTGGCTGTGCCCGACGAGCGCGACCCGGGCGCCCGCCGGCACCCCCGCGGCCGCGAGCACTCCCGGCAGAGCCTCCATCTCCGCCGTGGTCTGACCGGCCACCAGCTGGAGGTTGGCTCGCATGTCGCGCGGCTCGTCGTCGGCGTACGGCGTGATCGGCGGACGCAGCGAGGTCGTGCCGGGCAGCGCGACGACGTAAGAGGTCTCGCCGGCGGCGGACGTCACCGTAAGCACGTCGACCCGTCCCGGCGTCGGGTCCCCGTGAGCCAGCTCCGCGTGCCCGTCGATGGCCCGGATCAGGTCGGCGACCCCGGTCGGGACCGGCACCGCGCCGAGGTCGCGCGCGGGCCCCAGGATGATCGCTCGATGCGGGTAGAGCCCGGCGAGCGCACCTCCCGCCGCGTCGGACAGCGAGTCGGGGTCGGCCCCCCGCCAGGGGCCGCGCTCCCGCGTGCCGGTCAGGAGGTTGGCCAGGTATCCGGCGGCGATCGCCGTCGCCTCCAGGGCGTCGTCCACCTGCGCGACACGACTCACGACTTGGCTTTCGGCGCCGTCGTACGCGGCCGCGGCGCGGGCGACCCGTAGTCCGAGAGCGGCCAGCCGGGCGGAAACCACCAGCGCTTCTGGCCCGCTCAGCTCGCCGAGCCCGGCCACCGCGGCCGCCGGCCCAGGGCCGCCGGCGGGCCCACGCGCCGCCGACGCGAGGAGCAACGACGGCTGCATCCCCGCGTGAAGAGCCGCCACCGACGAGGCAACCTCGGCGACCTCCCGCGCGGCCGCGCTCAACGCCCCGGACAGCAGGTGCAGGTCGTCCACGTCGACATCGATGCCGCCGACCACCGTCAGGCCGTCGTCCATATCGCGACTCCATCACCGGCCAGGGGACATGAGAGGGGACTGGAGAGGGGGCTGTCGCGGGGACAGGCGGGGCGCGGCAGCGCGCGCGAGCACCGCGGCGACCCCATAGAGCTCGCCCAGACGGGAGAGCTGAGCCAGGCAGTCCCGCGCTTCATCCAGGAACGCTGACGCCGCCCGAGAACGCCATCGCGCCCCCGCTATGCGGCCGGCCAGCCGGTCGCGGATCGCGCTCAGCGCATCGGCCTGCTCGGTGAGCCGCCTCGCGTGCGCGACCAGGTCGTCGGCGATCCTGGCCTGCGCCACCTCGACCAGGCCAGTGCCCCCGAGCCGTTCAGGGCCCCCAAGCAGTACGGGGCTTCCGACCCGCGTGCTCGCCACGTCCATCGCTGCCTCCTCGCAGTGCGTGCATCGTGCACCGGCCCAGCCCCACGGAGTTGTCCCGCGGCGCTGTCCCACAGCCCTGGCCCACAGCCGTGACCCTCGGGCCCGTCGATGTCAGGTTGCCGCCGCGCAGGTCGCCCCGGGGGGTCCGTGCACACCCGGAGCGATCGAGCCGTCGCGCGGTGGGGGATGTGGACGGACCCACCCCGGGGCGACGCGCGCGGACCGGCAGGCCGTCGCGACACGTGGGCCCCGAGGTGGACGGGCCGGACGGGAGACGTTTGAATGAGGAACGCTGTGACGGCGATGTCGGGGACCCTCGGCGGCTCTCGTCGAGCGCGCGGCCGGGATCCTCGGCCGCGACGGACATCCTCGGACAGGGGGAAGACGCCCATGACCCAGCCGCTGCAAGCGCCCGCGGAATCGGTGCTCACGCTGGAGGCACCCGCGCCGACCCAGGCGGTCGCCACGACGGCGGCGCCCAGGTTGGCGCCCGCGGTCGACCCGGCCGTCGTCCCTCAATTGGACGCGAAGGTCGACCACTTCCTCACGGCCCTCGACGAGGTCGCCGCGAAGTCGCCGGCGTTCGACGCGCGCGCCGCGGACATCCGTACGATGGGCGACCGCGACATCCGATCCGCCGCCGAGTCGTCCAACCGGCTGCTCAAGTCGCCGGTCAAGGCGCTGAAGGACGGGCCGGTGAGCAAGGAGTCCCCGGTCTCCAAGACGCTGCTCGAACTGCGCCGCACCGTCGAGGATCTCGATCCGGGCCAAGCCAAGGGCACCAAGAAGATCCTCGGGATGATCCCGTTCGGCGGAAAGCTGACGGACTATTTCCGCAAGTACGAGTCCGCGCAGTCCCATCTCGACGGCATCCTGCACGCGCTGCGCAGCGGTCAGGACGAGCTCGCCAAGGACAACGCGGCGTTGAACCTGGAGAAGCAGCAGCTCTGGGCGACGATGGGCCGACTGAACCAGTACGTCTACATCGCCGAGCAGCTCGACGCGCGGCTGGCCGCTCAGGCATCGGCGTTGGACGCGACCGGCGACGCCGCCGATCAGGAGAAGGCGACGGCGCTGCGCCAGGACGTGCTGTTCTACGTGCGCCAAAAGCACCAGGACCTGCTCACCCAGCTCGCGGTGTCGATCCAGAACTACTTGGCCATCGACATCGTGATCAAGAACAACCTGGAGCTGATCAAGGGCGTCGACCGGGCCACGACGACGACGGTGTCCGCGCTGCGGACGGCCATCATCGTCGCCCAAGCTCTCAACAACCAGCAGCTCGTCCTCGAGCAGATCACCGCGCTCAACGTGACCACGTCGAACCTGATCGAGTCGACCAGCCAGATGTTGCGCGACAACTCGGTGGCCATCCAGCAGCAGGCCGCGTCCGCGACGATCGGGCTGCCGCAGCTGCAGACCGCGTTCCAGAACATTTACGCCACGATGGACGCCATCGACACGTTCCGCGTACAGGCCCTGGATTCCATGGCCGCGACGATCGGGGTTCTGGAGTCCGAGGTCGCCAAGAGCCAGACCTACCTGGAGCGGGTCAGCACTCAAGACGTGCGGGTCGGTTCGGGCGCGTTGGACCTGAGCGGCCCGGCGGGGCGGTGAGGGCGCCCACTCGGGACGTCGGGAGGCAGGCGACGGTGTCGGTCTTGCTGGTGTCGGTGGTGGACGCGGCGGCGGTGGCGGCGGTAGACGCGGCAGTGACGGTATGGAGGTGAGGAGGGCTGATGGCCTTCGGTGACCTGTTCGGCCGGCGGGAGGCCCGCGAGGAGCCGCCGTCCGAACGGATCACGCTGCCCGCGCCGCCCGGACGAGACGACCTCGGTGCCGCCCTGGACCAGGTGGACGCGATGGTCGCCGGTGGCGCCGTCCCGAGCTGCGTCGCCGCGCGCGTCGAGCGCGTCACCCATGTGGTCCGCGACACGATGCCCCGGCTCGACACGCTGCGCGGCAGCACGCACGGGTACTGGGTGGTGGCGACCGCGACCGATTACCTGCCCGAGGCCCTGAGCGGATACCTGCGCCTACCCCGACGATTCGCCGATACGCGACCGGTCGACGGGGGGCGGACCTCGCTCATGGTGCTGGTCGACCAACTCGACTTGCTGGGCGCGACGATGGACGACGTGTTCGACGCGGTCTGTCGGGATGACGCGGTGGCGCTGGTGGCCCACGGCCGGTTCCTGGCCGAGAAGTTCGGGCACGCCTCGGACGGAGGGAGTCTGATGGTCGACCTACCCGTCCCCGCGCTGCAGCCGACCGTCCCCGCGCCGCAGCCAGTCTTTCCAGCGCCGCCCGAACCCGCAGGGCCGCGTGAGGCACATGAGCCGCTTGTGCCCCAGGTTCCGCTTGAGCCCCCGACGCCCGGTGCGCCGCCGGTGCCGCTTGAGCCTCCGGCGTCCGCTGCCGAGCCGACGCCCGAGGCGCCGACGACTGACGCCCCGACGCCCGACGCCCCGACGCCCGACGCCCCGACGCCCGACGCTCCGACGCCCGACGCTTCGACGACTGCGGCGCCAGCGCCAGCCCCGGCGCCTGCCTCGACCTCGATCCTCGACCTCGACGACATGCCCCGGGATGGTCACCCGTGAGCGCGACGCTGCCCGAGGCGATCGACGCCGCCGTCGGGGTCGCGCGCTCGGCAGGGCTCGACGAGACGGCCGCGCGCCAGGAGGCGCAGGCGCTGTCGGCGGCGGTGCTCGAAAGCGGTGGCCCGTCGAGCGTGCCGGCCTCGTGGGCGCAGGCGCTCGGCCTGGCGACCTCTGATTTCTTCGGTGCGGCGCCGCGTGGCCGGCGTTTCGCGTCCGGCGCGACGCCCGGTTTGGCTCGTCTGGTCGCCGAGCGGCATCCGGCGGCTGCGCGGTACGCCACGGCGCTGGTGGAGGTGGCCACGGTCGCGTGCACCCTGGACGGGGCCCCGGTTAGCGCCGTGGGACGCGCCAGCGTGACCGGTCAGTCCCAGCTCGCGGCAGCCGGGGTATCCCCCGGGGGAACGCTCGCGGGACCGGGACAGGCTCGCTTCCCCGGCGGCGATTCTCTCGCGGGCCGTGATCCCTTCGCCGGCGGGGATCCCTTCGACCTGTCGGACCTGCCCCGCGCCGGAGCCGTCCCCGGCCTGGACAAGGCGCAGCTCGACGCGCGGTCGGTGATCGACCAGCTCAGCGCCCTGCAACAAGCGACGCGGGACGTCTTGAGTCGCGGCTTCCCCTCCTGGGGAGGCGACGTCGGCGGGGGCCGGCCCGGTGGCGGGACCATGGCCCCGATCGACCCCAGGGCCGTCTCGCCGGCCACCCCGCCGACCGACCCGGGGGCAGCCTCGCCGGCCGGGGTGGCCGCACACGACCAGGCGGGCGCGACGCCGCCCGTACCGGCGGAGAAGCCGGCCCCTCCGGATCGCTCCCTCGACGAACTGCTGGCCGAGTTGGACGAGCTCGTCGGACTGTCCGCTGTCAAGCGCGAGATCCACCGCCAGGTCGCCCTGCTCCAGATCGAGGCCAAGCGCCTCAAGGCCGGGCTGAAGTCGGCCGCCCTCACGCGGCACCTGGTGTTCGTCGGCAACCCTGGCACGGGGAAGACGACGGTCGCCCGGTTGGTGGGCGGGATCTATCGGGCGCTGGGACTGCTGGAGAAGGGCCAGCTGGTCGAGGTGGACCGTTCCGAGCTGGTGGCGGGGTATCTCGGGCAGACGGCCCAGAAGACGACCGAGGTCGTCGCGTCGGCGCTGGGCGGGGTGCTGTTCATCGACGAGGCGTACGCGCTGAAGGGCGACCAGTACGCGCAGGAGGCCGTCGACACCCTCGTCAAGGAGATGGAGGACCACCGCGACGACCTCGTGGTGATCGTCGCCGGATATCCCGCGCCCATGCAGGAGTTCATCGATTCCAACCCGGGGCTGGCGAGCCGGTTCCGCACCACGATCGACTTCGCGGACTACACGGACGATGAGATCGCCGCGATCTTGACCCAGCTCGCCGACAAGAACGACTACGACTTCTCGGGGCGGGCGCTGACCCGGTTCCGCGAGATTCTCGCCGCGACCCCGCGTGGGGAGGCGTTCGGCAACGGCCGGTTCGCGCGCAACGCCCTGGAGGGCGCGATCGGCCGCCACGCGTGGCGTCTGCGCGACGTCGAGGACCCCACCCTGGAGCAACTGCGCACGCTGGAGCGCGTCGACCTGGAGGACCACCCCGACGAAGAATCGCCCACTCCCGACCCGTCCATCGATGACGGGGCTGCCGACGCCGGTCCCATCGACGACGGGGCTGCCGACGACGGTCTCGACGACGACGAGGGGGCACCGTGAGCGCCGCACCCGCGCCTGCGGCGACCCCGGGTCCCCCGGCCCAGGGACTCTCGACCCAGGGAACCTCCACGCAGGGACTCTCGACCCAAGGAATCTCAAGGCGGAGCGCGCCGACGGAAGCGCGGGTTGCGCGGCCGGGCGGCGTCGCCCGCCGGGCACGGACGACCCGTGGGCTCCGGCCGAACAGCACGCCGGATCGGCTCCGTTGGTCGCGTGGGCTCGCCGCGGCTGCCTGCTTGATCCCCGGGATCGTCGGCATGGTCGACATCGCGAGCGCAGCTGGCGCGCCAGTTTCGTCGCCCACCCAGACGTACGCCGGGATCCGTGCGAACGAGGCCAGGTTCGAGGCCGAGGCCGCCGTCGCTGCCGCGCCCGGATCGACCGGGCTCGACGCCGCCAGCAAGGCGCTCACGGACACGAGCGTGCAGCTCGGGGCCACCGCGCTGCTCTACCCCGACAGGGCGGCCCAGCTCTATGCCGTCGGCGATCAGCTGGCGCAGCGCCAGTCGGCCCTCGCGACCGCCTACGGGCAGCGGAACTCGACCAGCCCGGGTCTGCCCGCGCCGGACGCCGCGTACAGCGCTGCGCTCGCGACGCTGGACAAGCCGCCGAACCCCTCGTCGTCGCTGGGCGTGGCGCGGGTGGCGGGCGGGGGCGTCCTGGCGGGCCTGGTCCTGCTCGGGGTGTCCCTGTGGATCGCCCCCCGCAGCAAGAGAGTCGTCAACGCGGGCCTCGTCGGCGCGCTCGTGTTGACCGCCGGGGCCACCGCCGTCGGGGTCGACGTGCTCTCTCGGTCCGGTCCGTCGGCGCGCGTGGACGACATCGTCCGCGTGCGGGCCGAGGGCGCTGCGGTCGTGGCCGCGGAGGCGAGCGCCCTGCAGCGCGGCTCCGCGGTGTCCGACGTCGTGGGCCGGCGGGCCCCGCATCTGGACACCGCGCAGCAGATCGTTGATCGCGACGGGAGCTCGGGCGCCCAGATCTCCACGGCGTGGCAGGAGTTCACGCGCGCGAAGCTCACCGACCAACAGCTGGGGGGCGGCGTCACGCAGACCACGGCGACGCTCGTGAGCCGACGATTGAAGGACCTCGACGCCCTCAACGCCACCTTGTCCCAGCAGGCCCGCGCCGCGGGCGAGGGCGCGGACTCTCGCCCGCCGCTGGTCGCGGGGTACGGGGTGTTCGTGCTCAGCCTCATGGCGGGGGCCGCCGCCTGGACCGGCGTGGGCCGGCGCCTGTCGGAGTACCGATGAGGCGCGGGGGCGGGGTATGAGCACCCAGTTCGCGGTGGCGCCGACGGCGCCCGGGAGCCTCGGAGAGGATGTGGCGCCCGCGGCCCTGCTCGCCTATCTCGACGCGCTCGGCACCTGGCGGGATCGGCGCCACGCCGAGCTGGACGTGCTGGACGAGGCCGCGCTGCACGCTCCGGATCGTGATGCGCTGACCGCCGACGTGTTGCTGTCGATGACGCTGTGGAAAGCCGTGTCCGGACGGCACGACCTGCTGGTGGCCACGTGGGATTCCGGTCGGGTCGGGGAGAGCGAGCGGCGCCGTATCACGACGCTGATCTGGGGAGGGCTGGAGGGAGCCGCGGGCGGCGGGGCCACCGGACGGGACTCGGCGCTGGCCGTGAGCCTGCCGGAGGCGTGCCGCCTGTCGGATTCGCTCGCGGCCTCCTTGCGTTCCCGGTTGCGCCTGGAGGGCAGCGAACCGGACGTCGAGGCTCGCGTGCGCGACCTACGGGCGCAGGTCGAACGCATCCGGGACCAGGTCGAGTTGGTCCCGTCGGCCGCGCGAGAAGGCGCGCGGGCCGTGCATGCGTCACTGGCCGCGCGGGTCACGGACCTTGCCGAGCGGGCCCAGCGCGGAGCCGACGTCGGCGGGTCGCTCCCCGTGGTGGAGTCCGACGCGGCCCGCGCAGAGCGGGATCTCATCGTCGGGGCAGCCAAGCGCGTCCAGGCGCGACAGGGCGCCGTGCGCGCCACCGCGCTGCGGGCGGATCTCGACGCGCGGGCCCATGCCGTCGCCCGTTTGGCCGCCCGGGCGGTGGCCGAGGTCAGCCCGGCCCCCCGCCTGGCGGTCCCCGACCCGGACGCGCTGGGTGAGGTGCCGACCGACCCGGACGGTGTGCGCGACTACCTGGCTCGTCTCGACCGGGTGGGCCAGGCCCTCGACCAATGCCAGGCCGCCTATTCCGGGGCCCTGGAACGCCGCGACGAGCTGGCGGGGCAGGTCGAGGCGTACGCCGCCGCGTCCGGCGCCCTCCCCGACCCGGAACTCGTCGACGACCTGTCCGATCTGCGCGGACGCGCCGACGCCGCGCTGGCGCGGACGCCGACGAACCTGACCCGCCTGGCGGCGCTCGCGGCCGCGCAGCAGGCGTACCTGGCGGCCGCTCGGTCGACCTCGGGTTGATGATGGCCTCGGAGGGGTTCGTCCATGAAGTGCACCGAACCGGGATGCACCGGCAGCTACGTCGACGGTTACTGCGACGTCTGCGGCTCGCCGGAGGCTCCGGGCGCCGCGACCTCGTCCACCCCCGCGGGTTCCTCTCTCCCGGTGGGTCCATCGCCTCCCGCGACCGGGTCCTCCACCCCCGCCCCCGCCCCCGCCCGGGACCCTGCGCCGCCTCCGGAGAACGTGAGCGCGGCGTCCGCGCTCGGCCCCCAGGTGGCCGCGGTCACCCCCGTGCCGCGCCTCGGCCACGCCGGCCACACGCTGCTCGGGTCGGCGCGCGGCACGCGGGCGACGAGACGGTTCGGGACGGCTCTTCGTACCCGCGATTCCTCCCTCGGCGCGGGGCTCTTCCACGTCCCGTCCGCGCCCGTCCCCGACCCCGTTCAGGCCGTCCTGGCCGACCCCCAGGTGCCCGAGGACAAGCGCACGTGCCCCAGCTGCGGCGCCCCCGTGGGGCGCACGCACGACGACCAGGTGGGGCGGGAGGAGGGCTTCTGCCCGCAGTGCAGCAACCCGTTCAGCTTCCGCCCGAAGCTCGCGGCCGGCGAGCTGGTCGCGGGGCAGTACGAGGTGGCGGGCTGTCTCGCCCACGGCGGGCTGGGGTGGATCTACCTCGCCCGCGACCGCAACGTGTCCGACCGCTGGGTGGTGCTCAAGGGGCTGCTGAACGCGGGCGACCCCGACGCGGTGGCGGCCGCCATCGCCGAGAAGGAGTTCCTGGCCGAGGTCTCCCACCAGCTCATCGTCGAGATCTACAACTTCGTCACGCACGCAGGTGCCGGGTACATCGTCATGGAGTACGTCGGCGGCACCTCCCTGAAGGAGTTGCTGAAGGCGCGGATGGCTGCGGCGGGGCGTTACGACCCGCTGCCCGTCGGGCAGGCGCTCGCCTACGTCTTGGAGATCCTGCCCGCCTTCCAGTACCTGCACGACCGCGGCCTGCTCTACTGCGACTTCAAGCCCGACAACCTCATCCAGACCGGCGATGAGATGCGCCTGATCGACCTGGGCGGGGTGCGCCGGATCGATGACCTCGACTCGCCGATCTATGGCACGGTCGGCTACCAGGCCCCCGAGATCGCCGAGGTCGGGCCGTCGATCGCGAGCGACATCTACACGATCGGGCGCACGCTCGTCGTGCTCACCAGCGAGTTCCGCGGGTACCAGTCCACGTTCGCGACGTCGCTGCCGCCGGTGAGCAGTGTCCCCGCGTTCGTCGCGCACCCCGAGTTCTATGCCCTCATCGCGCGCGCCTGCGCCCTGGATCCCGACGACCGATTTACCTCGATCGAGGAGCTGCGGGTGCAGCTGCACGGCGTGCTGCGTCGCGTCGTCCGCGACGAGCGCGGCGCTCCGGCGGCGTCCCAGACCCGTCCGTCCCTGTTCTTCGACCCGCCATCGACCTCGGGGGAGGATCTGGGCTGGTGGGAGCTGCCGGCGCTGCGGCCCGACGAGCACGACCCGATGATGGGCTGGCTGTCGACCGTTCAGGAGCAGGAGGTGTCGCGGCGGTACGCACAGCTGGCCACGGCCCCCGTGCTGTCGGCGGAGGTCCTGCTCGAACAAGCCCGCACGGGGGTCCGCGGAGCCAGAGAAGATTTGGTGGCCAAGGCGACTCAGACCCTCCTCGCGCAGGACCCGTGGGACTGGAGGGCCGTGTGGCTCACGGGTTTGAACGCGCTGTCCCGTGATGAGCTGGCGCAGGCCCGGGCGGCGTTCGCCTCGGTGGCGGCGCAGGTGCCAGGCGAGCTGGCGCCGGTCCTGGCGGGGGCGCTGGCCGCGGAGCTCAGCGGCGAGGCGGTGGCCGCCGAAGCGGCATACCTCACCTGCTTGCGGACGGATTCGGCGTACGTGCCGACGGCGGCCTTCGGGCTCGCGCGACTGCGCGCGGCCCGTCAAGACCCGCGCGGCGCGATCACGGCGCTGGAGCACGTGCCGTCGAGCACCAGGGCGCACCTGCGCGCGCAGTGGCTGCGCGCCCAGCTGCTCGCCCGCCTCGACGACCCCGGCCTGGAGACGTTGTCGCAGGCGTTGGAGTCGGCGCAGGCCGCCAACCTCGATCGCGCGGACGCCGCCCGCTTCCGCGCCGACGTGCTGACCCGCGCCCTGGAGGTCGTCGGCAAACGCGCCCACGCGAAGGTGCGCATCGATGGGGTGCCCGCTCGACCCAAGGACCTGCGCCTGGCGCTGGAGAGTTCGCTGCGGGAGCTGGCGCACTTGACCCCCGACGAGCATGCTCGGGCCGCGCTCGTGGACCGCGCCAACACCGTCCGACCCTGGAGCTTCACATGATGCGGCCATGCGGACGGACGATCGCGGCGACATCGCCGACGATCGCGGCGACACGGCCGGAACTCGCGTCGTCGCGGGCGCATCCGAGCAGGTCCAGGACTCCGGCCGGGACGCAGGCGGGATGCTCGTGCTGGGTGCACACCTGGCACCCCCGGCACACTCTGCTCACTCGGCGCACGAGGGGCAGCCAGGCGCGTCGTCGCCCGAGGCGCCTGAGGGCGCGACAGCGGGCGCGTCTGAGTGCCGGGATGGGCCGCTGCAGATCGATGTCAGCTTGCCGCTGCCGACACTTCGAGATCGCGGCCGGCCCGTGGGTGGGCGGTGTGTGCGACCGCGGCGTCCGGCACGCGGCCAACGAAGACGCCGTGGCCCTGCACGCGGAGCCGTCTGCCGGCGGCGGGATGCGAGCGGCCATGGTCGTCTGCGACGGGGTGTCGACGGCGCCCCGGTCCGCGCACGCCAGTCTCGCGGCGGCCCGGGCTGCCGTCGGCGTGCTGTCCGCTTCCCGCGCACGGGGACTGGGCGTCCGGGAGGCGCTGATCGGGGCGCTGGCCCAGCGCCTGGAGGCGGCCGCGGACGCCGCCAACGAGGCGGTGGTGGCGGTGGGTGAGCTCCCGCCGGGTCCGGACGACGCGCCGCCGCTCGACGGGTACGAAGGCGGCGGGCCGTCCTGCACGTTCGTGGCGGCCGCGGTCGAGGACGGGCTGGCGGTGATCGGAAACGTCGGGGACTCGCGAGCGTACTGGTTCCCCGACGAGGGGAAGCCGCTGCTGCTGACCGTTGACGACTCGTGGGCCGCGGAGGCGATCCGGGCCGGCGCCGACCGGGCCGAAGCCGAATCGGGCCCGCACGCGCACACGATCACCCGCTGGCTCGGTCCGGATGCCCCCGACCACACGCCGGTCACCGCTCCGCTGGAGGTCAGCGAACCGGGTTGGCTTCTGTTGTGCTCGGACGGGCTGTGGAACTACGCCTCAGAGCCCGACCGGCTGGCCGCGGTGTTCGCGCAGGCGGCAGCCGAGGTGGCCGAGGTGACCCAGGTAGCCGACGTGGACCCGGTGCGGATCGCGCAGCGGCTCGTGGAGTGGGCGATCGAGCAAGGCGGCCACGACAACATCACGGCGGCGCTCGCCCGGCTCATCCCGGCGCCCCGCGCATCGGACGTCGACGCGTTCGACGTACCGTCGCAGGAGCCCGAGACGACGGGCGAGACGTCGGGCGAGACGTCGGGCGAGGCGAGGATGGAGCAGCCGCCCGGGGTCCAGCCGGCCGGTGACCGGCCGGCTGTTCCCGAGCGGCGCGAGCAGGGCTGAGGAGGCCAGCAGCGATGGCGGACTTCACCGCAACCGTGTTCCAGAACGAGTTCCTGCCCCAGGGGGGCACCGACGCGCACGCGATCGTGACCATCGCCTGCTCCGGGGCGGGTGGCGCGGGCCAGAGCGGCGCCGGCGACGCCGGCGAGATCATCGTGGTCGACACGTCCCGCTCGATGGAGGCGGCGGGGGTGGCCGCGGCTCAGTACGCGGCCTCGGCGGCGCTGGACCAGATCCTCGACGGGGTGTATTTCGCGATCGTGGCCGGCAATCATCAGGCGCGACTGTGTTACCCGGACGGGTTCTCCGCGGCGATGGTCCGCATGAACCCGCAGACGCGGGCGTCGGCGAAGCAGTCGCTGACCCAGTTGCGCGCGGACGGCGGTACGGCGATGGGCACCTGGCTGCTCGCGGCGGCGCAACTGTTCGACACCGTGCCGTCCCTGGTCCAGAAGCATGTGATCCTGCTGACCGACGGGGAAAACCAGCACGAAACATCCGAGCAGCTCACGCGGGCGATCAACACCGTGCGGGGCTCCTTCCAGTGCGATTGCCGCGGGCTTGGCGCGGCGTGGCAGGTCGACGAGGTGCGGCGCATCGCGCAGGCGCTGCTCGGCACTGTGGACCTGATCCCGCGGCGGGAGGACATGGCCACTGAGTTCGAGTCGCTGATGCGCACATCGATGGGCCGTGGCGTCGCCGAGGCCACCCTGAACGTGTGGGCCCCTCAGGGGGCGCAGGTGCTGTTTGTGCGTCAGGTCGCGCCGACCCTGGAGGACATCACGGCACGCAGACGTGAGGTCAACGCGTTGACGGGTGCCTATCCGACGGGCGCTTGGGGAGACGAGACGCGGGACTACCACGTGGCGGTGCGGCTGGCGCCCAAGGCCATGGGTCAGGAGCAGCTCGCCTCACGGGTGCAGCTGATCGTGGGCGGCCAGATGGTCGCTCAAGGGCTGGTGAAGGCGAAGTGGTCCGGCGACGCCGGGCTGACGGCGCAGATCAGCCCGGAGGTGGCGCACTACACGGGGCAGACCGAGCTGGCCTCGGCCATCCAGGCCGGCCTGGCCGCCAAGGCGGTCGGGGACGACGTCACCGCCACCACGAAACTGGGCCGGGCGGTGCAGTTGGCCGCGCAAACGGGAGACGCGGCGGCGACCGACCGGTTGAGCCGCGTGGTGGACATCGAGGACTCCGGGACCGGGCGGATCCGGCTGCGCCGCGACGTCGACAAGCTCGACGAGATGGCGCTGGACACGGCATCCACCAAAACGACCCGCGTGCGCAAGTGAGCCGTACCTGCCCAGAGGGTCACGACAGCACCGCCGAGGACTACTGCGACGTCTGCGGCGTCCCCATGGTGGGGACGGGTGCGCCCGGTCCTGGACCGAATCCGCCGGCGGCGGTGCCGAACCCCGCGCTCGGTGTCGCGGATCGCCAAGCCGGGCCGGGTGCCGATGGGGTGGACCCCGCGCCGAGCGCGCGGAGCTGCCCACACTGCGGGTCCTCGGTCCGGGCGGCCTCCCTGTTCTGTGAGAGCTGCGGGTACGACTTCACGACCGGCGCCTTGCCGCGGCCGTTGGCCGAGGGCCTCGCGGCGATCGACACTCGGGTGGCTCCGGCCGTGCCGACGCCGACGCCGACGCC
>CAJDWQ010000064.1_pt1 | contig 19425 bp, 20 predicted proteins | sample 7391641 | NCBI WGS metagenome assembly CAJDWQ01 (sample SAMEA7055718, study PRJEB34461) | soil metagenome | biome: terrestrial ecosystem; feature: Peninsula; material: soil | place: Antarctica | collected 2016
CCGCGATTCCATAGAGCCGCAGCGCCTTCGGCGTACTGCCCCCGCTTTGGTCCAGGGCGGCGATGAAGCCGGTGTCGGTCTTGATCCTGTCGAGCATGTGCGTGTTCACGATGCGTCCTTCCCAACGTCGTGGCCCCGCCGCATCCGGACGCTGTGCGCGCCCGATCTGGTGCGATGAAGGCGGACAAGGCGCTTGCCCCATCCCGTGGGTGTCGTTGTCATCACGGGGCCTCCCGCGGTCGCGAGGACTCGGCCATGTCGGTTCATGCGGTGGTGATGAGGTCGATGGGCCGTGCGGCACCGTGGAGGCGGTGGTTGACTGCTGGTCATGGTGGCGGCGTTGGTGCTCTCGGGGTTATGCAAACGATTTGGCGCGAAGATCGCTGTGGACCGACTGTCACTGGGGCTCGTCGGACCCAACGGGGCGGGCAAGACCACCGCGCTGTCGATGGCGACCGGGCTGCTGCGGCCGGATTTCGGGACAGCGAACGTTCTGGGCCATGACGTCTGGACGGACCCCCCGGCGGCGAAGGCCCTGATCGGCGTGATGCCGGACGGGATGCGGCTGTTCGACCGGCTGTCGGGACGCGAGCTGCTGCGATACGTCGGAATGCTGCGCCGGATCGACCCCGGCGTGATCGACGCCCGCAGCCGGGACCTGCTGGACGCGCTCGCGCTGACCGAGGACGCTGACATGGTCGTCGCGGATTACTCGGCGGGCATGACCAAGAAGATCTCCTTGGCCTGCGCCCTGCTGCACGCCCCGCGGCTCCTGATTCTCGACGAGCCGTTCGAATCGGTGGATCCGGTCTCGGGTGAGGGCATTCGGGACATCCTGCGCAGTTACGTCGCTTCCGGGGGCACGGTCGTGCTGTCCAGCCACGTCATGGAGCTGGTCGAGGCCCTGTGCGACGGGATCGGCGTCATCGCGCAGGGCCGGGTGCTGGCGGTGGGACCGACGGGTCAGGTGTGCGCGGGAACGCCGCTACAAGAACGGTTCCTGCAGCTGGTGGGGGCGCCGTCGGGGCACGCAGGAGGTGGCTTGGGGTGGTTGCGGTCCTCGTCCGGCTCAAGCTGAGCCTGTTGCGCAGATCGTTCACGCGCAGCGGGTGGGCCGCCTTCGGGATGGTCGTCGCCTACCTGTACGCGCTTGGGGTGGTGGTGCCGCTGACGGTGGGCTTGGTCGTCCTGCGCGACGCCACCGTCGACGTGGCGCGGGGGCTCAGCGTGTCGGGGTTCGCCGCGTTGAGCCTCGGCTGGCTTCTCTTTCCCCTGCTGCTGTCCGGCGTCGACGAAACTTTGGATCCGGCGCGTTTCGCGTTGCTGCCGGTGCCGGCACGACGGCTGCTGCCCGGCCTGGTCGTGGCCTCGTTCCTGGGGGCGCCGGGGATGGCGCTCATCCTGTTAAGCATCGGGTTCGTGGCGACGTGGTCGCGGGGCCCGGCGGAGGTCCTCGCGGCTCTAGCGTCCGCGGCGCTGGGCGCGATCACCTGCGTCCTGTTGAGCCGGTCACTGACGACCGCGCTGGCGGGCCTGTTGTCGACGCGGCGCACCAAGGAGTGGGTCGCGGTCATCGTGGCGTTCTTGGCGATGTTCGTGGGACTCGGCGTTCAGGCCGCGACATCGTGGTTGCCCCGTCTTCTGCCGGCATCGACGGAGCCCGGTGAGATCCTGGCGCGCGTCGCGAGCGTGGTCGCGTGGACCCCGTTCGGGTGGGCCTGGTCGGTGCCCGGCGACGTCGCGGCCGGGGCGTACGTACTCGCGGGCCTGCGCCTGGCGTTGGCGGTCGCCCTGGTGGCCGCCCTGCTCGCGTGGTGGTCTCGGGGGCTGGCGCTCGCCCTGGTCAGCCCGCCGAGCGGTGTCGGGGGCGCGCGACGCGTGCGCGTGGGGCGCGGGGTGGAGCGCGTGTTTGGCGTCAGCCCCCAGGGAGCGATCGCCACCCGGATCGTTCGCTCGTGGCGTCGCGACGGCCGGGCTGCCAGCCAGATGGCGTCGCTGGTCTTCCTGCCGCTCGTCATGGTGTTGCCATCGACGATGTACGCGTCCGACGGGCGCCGGTGGAGCATGCTCCTCGCAGTGGGCCCCTTGCTGGCGTTGTTCGGCAGCCTCAACGCCTCGCAGAGCCTGGTCTTCGACGGGACGGCCAGCGCTTTGCACGCGCTGACGGGAGTGCCGGGCCGGCTGGACCGATGGGGCCGCGCCATGGCGTATCTGCTCCTGGTGGGGTCGATGTCTCTGGTGGCTGTGGGCATCTGCCTGGCCCTCTCGCGGGAGTGGAGGTTGGCGCCCGCGCTCCTCGGTCTGACCCTGTCGGTCACCGGGGTCGGCATCGGTGTGGCGTCGTGGGCGAGCGCGCTGCACCAGTGGCCGGTGCCGCCGCCGGGTGGGAACGCGTTCGCCAAGAACAGCGGCGGCGGGGCCGCGGGGTTGATCGTCACCGCCTTGCTGATGGCCGGCACCGCACTCGGTGCCCTGCCAGCGGTAATCCTCACGGTGTTCGCCGCGCTGGGGTCCAGCACGGCGGGTTGGACCGGCCTGCTCGTGGGACCGGCGATCGGCGCCGCGGCCTTGTGGTGGGGGTGCGAGCGAGGGGGCGCGGCCCTCGACCGGCGCTGGCCGGAGGCGCTCGCGGCGATGTCCCGCTGAAAGATCCCGGCAAGAGATCCCGGTGAGATGTCGAGCTGATCATGGCGTGGCTCGGCGACCTGCCGAGCGCCGCACCGGATCGGCGCCCGCCGCCGCACGGCCGATGGCAGGATGACGGCGTGAGCGAAGAGCGCGAGGTTCTGACGTGGGAGATCTTCGGCGCCGCGTCTCGCGAGCTGGCCCAGATGGTCGTCGACTCCGGGTTCGAACCCGACATCCTGCTGTCGATCACCCGCGGGGGAATGCTCCCGGCGGGGGCCATCAGTTACGCGCTTGACCTGAAGGCGCTGCACATTATCAACGTCGAGTTCTACACGGGCATCGACGAGAGGCTGCTGGAGCCGGTGTTCTTGCCGCCGCTGCCCGCGACGCAGGACTTTTCCGGGCAGAAGGTGCTGATCGTGGACGACGTCGCGGACACGGGGACGACGCTGGCGCGCGTGCGCGACTTCTGCGCCCCGCACGTCGCCGAGGTGAAGGTGGCCGTGCTGTACGAAAAGCCTCGGTCGCTGGTGAAGGCGGAGTACGTATGGCGCGCCACCGACCGGTGGATCGCGTTCCCTTGGTCTGCGCAGCCACCGGTCCTACGACGGCCCGGAAACCAACCCGCAAACCAGCCCGGAAACCAGCCCGGACCCCGCTTGGCGGGGGCTCCGGATCGCACGGAGCCCGCCGTGACGGGCCGCTCGCATGGCGAGAAGGGCGTCCCACGGGACAAGACGCCTCAGTAGGCTTGCGCCTATGAGCGCACCGGCAACCATCCCGGCAACCATGAATATGGCGAGCATCCCCGGGGACGGGATCGGCCCCGAGGTCATCAACGCAGCGACAGCAGCGTTGGACACGCTCGCAGCGGCCGGTGCCGGTCCGCGGATGAGCGTGACCGAATACGACCTGGGGGCGCGTCGCTGGCACCGCACAGGTGAGTGCCTACCACCGGCCATCTTGGAGGAACTGCGCGGGCACGATGCGATTCTGCTCGGCGCCGTCGGCGACCCGACCGTGCCCTCCGGGGTCCTGGAGCGGGGACTGTTGCTCACCCTACGCTTCGCGCTTGATCATTACGTTAACCTGCGCCCCGCCAAGCTGTACCCGGGAGTGAAGAGCCCGCTGGATGTCGCCCAGGTCGCCCCCGACGGCATCGATTTCGTCGTCGTCCGGGAGGGCACCGAAGGCCCGTACACGGGCAACGGCGGCGCCCTGCGCGTCGGTACCCCCGCCGAGATCGCGACCGAAGTGTCCATCAACACGCGGTACGGCGTAGAGAGGGTCGTGCGGTACGCGTTCGAGCTGGCCTGCACCCGCGAACGCGCCCACCTGACCCTGGTGCACAAGCACAACGTGCTGTCTTTTGCCGGGCACCTGTGGCGTCGCGCCGTCGAGGAGGTCGGGCGGGAGTTCCCGCAGGTCACGACCGCCTACCAGCACGTTGACGCGGCGACGATCTTCCTCGCCAACGATCCGGGCCGCTTCGATGTGATCGTGACCGACAACCTCTTCGGCGACATCATCACCGACCTCGCGGGCGCGGTCGTCGGCGGCGTCGGTCTGGCGGCCAGCGGCAACATCAACCCGACGCGCACGGCTCCGAGCATGTTCGAGCCCGTCCATGGCTCCGCGCCAGACATCGCCGGGCAGGACAAGGCCGACCCGACCGCCGCGATCCTCTCGGCGGGCATGCTCCTGGACCACCTCGGCTTCGCCGAGGGCGCCGCCCGCATCGAGGCGGCGGTGGCGGGTGATCTCGCGACCCGCGCCGGAAAGCCGGAAGTACGCGGCACGCGCGCCATCGGTGAGGCGATCTGCGCGCGGTTGTGAGGCTATCCGCGCGCGGTTGTAGGGCTCCTGCGCGGCCGTAGGCGTATGTTCGTGAACTGACCGTTACAACGCAGGAGCACGACCCATGACCATGAGCTTCCTGGTGCGACCGCACCGAAATCCGTTGCCCGCCACGGAGCGCGCCAAGGTGCTCGCCGATCCGGGTTTTGGGCGCCACTTCACCGATCACATGGCCTACGCCCGCTGGGAAGTTGACCGAGGATGGCACGCGGACGTCATCCGTCCGTATGGGCCGTTCGAACTCTCCCCGGCCGCGGCGGCGCTGCATTACGCGCAGGAGGTCTTCGAGGGGCTGAAGGCCTACCGGCACGCCGACGGATCGATCTGGTCCTTCCGCCCACAGGCCAACGCGGAGCGACTGCAGCGCAGCTGTCGCCGCCTGGCGCTGCCGGAGCTACCGACCGAGGACTTCCTCCACTCGCTCAAGGCCCTCGTGCTCGCGGACTCGGAGTGGGTCCCCGCGTTCGGTACGGGCGAGACCAGCCTGTACCTGCGGCCGTTCATGTTCGCCTCCGAGGCCTTCCTCGGCGTGCGGCCCGCCAAAGAGGTCACATACGCCGTGATCGCCTCGCCCGCGGGCGCCTATTTCCCCGGCGGCCTGGCTCCGGTGAACCTGTGGCTGTCCTCCGAGTACGCGCGCGCCGGAGCCGGTGGCACCGGCGCTGCCAAGTGCGGCGGGAACTACGCCAGCTCCCTGGCCGGGCAGCTTCAGGGCATCGAGCACGGCTGCGAACAGGCCGTTTTCCTTGACTCCTCCACGCAGACGCACATCGAGGAACTCGGCGGGATGAACCTGTTCCTCGTCTACGACGATGGGCGGCTCGTGACCCCTGAGCTCACCGGCTCGATCCTGGAGGGCGTGACGCGCACTTCGATCCTGCAACTTGCGCGCGAGATGGGGCTCACGCCGCAAGAACGCCAGGTGCCGATCGCGGAGTGGCAGGAGGGCGCCGCCTCGGGAGCGATCCGGGAGATCTTCGCGTGCGGCACGGCGGCGGTGATCACGCCCGTCGGGGAGTTGCGCTGGGAGGGCGGCTCGTGCGACCACCGCCGGGGCGGCACCATCGAGGGAGCGGGCGAGGGGGTTGGCGAGGTGGCGCGGTCCCTGCGGGCGAAACTCCTGGACATCCAATACGGTCGCGCCGAGGACACCCACGGGTGGATGGTTCGGCTGGTCTGAGGCATGACTGGTGATTTCTGATGCCTGAAGGACATGTCACCCATCGCATGGCGCGAGTGTATGTCGAGCAGTTTGGCGGCACGCTGACGCGCAGCAGCAGTCCGCAGGGGCGGTTCGCCGAGTCCGCGGCGCTCCTCGACGGCAGGGTCCTCGATGGGGCCGAGTCCATCGGGAAGCATCTGTTCGTCACCTTCGGCGCCGATACCGTTCACATCCACCTCGGCATGGCCGGCAAGTCGTTCGTGCACCACGACGCGCTCGTCGAGTCCGTCGCAGAGGAGAGCGAAGTACACCGCGAGCGGGCCCGTCGAGAACGCCCCGTGACCGCGGCCGTGCGCTGGCGCCTGGAGAACAACCACGCGTGGTGTGACCTCGTGGGCCCGGCGGCGTGCGAGATTCTCGACGAACAGCAGGTGGCGGCCATCGCCGCCCGGCTCGGTCCGGATCCGCTGCGCGCCGACGCTGACCCGTCGTTGGCATGGGGCCGGGTCCACCGCAGCGACCTGCCCATCGCTGCGCTTCTCATGGACCAGAGGATATTTGCCGGTGTGGGCAACATCTTCCGGGCGGAGGTCCTCTTTCGCGCCGGGATGGATCCCATGCTGCCCGGCACAGGCGTCAAACGCCAGGAGTTCGACGCCCTGTGGGCCGATCTCGTGTGCCTGATGACCCAGGCCGTTGAGCACGGCCGTATCGACACGGTCCGTGAGCAGGATTCTCCGGAGGTGATGGGCCGGCCCCCACGTGTCGACCGGCACGGGGGGGAGGTATACGTCTACCGGCGCGCCGAGATGCTCTGCCACCGATGCGGCACACGGGTGCGCACCGTGGTGCTCGGAGGCCGCAACCTGTTCTGGTGCCCGCGCTGCCAGCCGCTGTCGCGGCGCTCCGCCGCGGTGCAAGCCCGCCGCGCTGCCCGCGCGCGGTGACGTTGCCTTCGGTCGGCGACCCGGATACCCCGGACGCCGCCGAGCGGCGGCGCAACGCGACTCGGCGAGCCACGATGGGGGGGCGGTCCGCACGTTCACATGGCCCACGCCGAGGAGACTAAGGTGGCCGGGTGATCGGCGACCAGCAGAAGACCGACGCCGTCGGCCGCGAGCGCGTGCCCGTTGTGCGGATCCCCCGGGAACCGCCCCAGCGGCTCAAAGAAACGTGGCGGCAGGCTCGGGTGCGCCGGATCGACGCGTCCCTGGCGGCCGCGCAGGCCCGGCCCACGGGGGGCTGGGTCGTCGTGGGGGCGTCCCATGAGCTGCGCCCCAAGCTGTCGCTGGCTCGCGTGGTCGGGGGCGAGGAGTTCGTGCTGTGGCGCGACAGTGACGGGACAGTCCTCGCGGGATCCGGGGCCTGCCCACACATGGGCGCGCTGCTGGACAGGTGCCCGGTCGTCGGAGACGCGGTGCGGTGCCGCTGGCACGGGATGGCTCTTGGTCCATCGACGCGTCCGCGCTGGGACACCCTGATCGCCCATGACGATGGGGTCTTGCTGTGGTTGAGACGCCCCAGCGACGGACACCGCGCTCTCACCGACGCCCCTAAGCTCCCGCGACGACCCGATCCGCGCACCTCGCTCGCCGCGGTCATCTCGCTCGCAGGCGCGTGCGAACCGCAGGACATCCTCGCCAACCGACTCGATCCCTGGCACGGGGCCTGGCTGCACCCCTACGCATTCTCCGACCTCGTCGTCGATGAAGAGGCCAGTTCGCCGGACCGGCTCGTCCTCGACGTGGCCTTCCGGCTCGGAGCCACCTTCGCCGTTCCGGTGCGCGCCGATTTCACATGCCCGGACGCCCAGACGATCGTCATGACGATCCTCGCCGGTGAGGGAGCTGGCAGTGTCGTCGAAACGCACGCGACGCTCCTCACCGCACCTGGCGTCCATCCTGCGCGAACGGTGATGACCGAGGCCGTCATCGCGACCTCGGACCGCCCTGGCTTCGACGCGGCCCGCAACCTGAGCCCCGTCGTGCGGCGGGGGATGCGCGCCGTCGCCCGGCGACTGTGGCGCGACGACCTGGAGTACGCGACCCGGACCTACGCATTGCGACGTCGCGGTCGCTGACACGTCGCGCACCCCAAACCCTGCGTATCGAGACCCCGCGTATCGGGACCCCGCGTATCGAGAGGACGCCCATGGCACAGCAGGAGTTCGTCGTCCGGCTGGACTGCACGCTCGACCGACTGTGGGAACGACTTGGTGACCCTGAGGTGGCTCGTGAGCGGGCGGCGACCGACTCATCCGGAGGGACGTCCACGAAACGGCACGAGATGATCGGGGACAAGGTCCACGTCGAATACGAGTCGACGCTCCCCGAGAACTGGCTACCGGGCGCGGCGCGTCGCCGGATGGGTCGCCTGCCCCGCGTCGTGCGTCGCGAGGAGTGGTCCCGCGACGACAGCGCTGTCACCGGCGTGATGCAGGTCGACGTCGTCGGCATCGACGCGCAGGTGGAGGGTTCGATGCGCTGTGAGTCCGAGGGCGGTGGCTGCGTCGTGCGTCAAAACGTCGTGGTCGTCGTACCCTTGCCGATCCTCGGGCGGATCATCGAGGCTGCGATCCTGCACCGGATCGGCGAGGCTGCGGCTCAGGAAATGCGCTGCCTGGAGTGAGGACGCGGACCCCGCCGAGCAACCGGGCGAAGGACCCCCGCCAGAGGCACGCTCCATACCCCCTGACCCGCTAGGCCCCGCCGGGCGAGTAGGAGGTCTGCGGCCATGATGCCGGTCGTGGCGGCTCGTTCCATGAGAGCGAGCGGTAGGTCGCATCGGATCCCGTCCCCGGCGAGCACGACCCGGGGGTCGGGGGTCTCGACGCCCGGACGGTCTTGCCATGGGTCGGGAGTCACGAGTGGGCAATCCGACTCGACGAGCCACTCTTCGTGGACGACCTGGGCGCCGGTGAGCTCCGGGTGGAGACGCTCGAGGTGGTGGCGCAGCGACCGTCGTAACGCCGACTTGTCAACGTCCCCGTTGGCGTCCTGGTCGACGGCGTAGGCATGCAACTCGACGACGCTTCCACCGGAGGTCGCGGCCCACCGGGCGGCTTCGTCCTCAAAGAGGTGGACACAGCTGATGTTGTCGAGTTCGCCATAGCCGGCGGTCCCGAGGAAGGGCGGCGTGCCTGCTCGCACGGGGGAGTTCAGCCACATCCGCCACACCGCGAAGGGCGGGGCGATCCGCAGGCCAGCAACGGCCGCGCGCCACGCTTCGTCACCGAGCCACGACGCGTCGGCCACGAGGTGTTGCAAGGGGGCGACGTCGGTGGCCAGGACGATGGCGTCGCACGTGATGACGTCGTCGCCGCCCGAGTCCGAAACGACGACCTCGAGCCGACGATGCGCTCCGTCCTGCTCGGAGGAGGTAGCGCTCGGGCCGTCGCCGGCGACTGATTCGCGCAGGGCGCTCACCCGCGCGCCGGTGCGGATCTGCGCACCCTGCTGGTGCAGATAGCGCCCGAGCGGCTTCCAAAACACCCGGTCGTAGTCGCCGTCGGGGACGTCGAAGAGCAGGCCCTCGGATGAGCCGAGGAAGTAGGTATGAAACATCGCGACCAGTTCGGCGCCGGAGAAGTCGCTCGGGTGCGCGAAGAAGCTGCGGGCGAACACCTCCAAGGCCAGGTGTCGCGCGGCGGACGGGAAACGCAGGTCGTCCAGGACGTCGGCGGCGCTGCGACCGTCGTAGTCGGCGAAAGATGCTGGGTAGCGCACGCGAAGCAGGTCCAGGGCGCTGCGTAGGTCGACCCGCACCAGCTGGGAGAGGGGGAAGCTCCGGCTGCGCGCAGCGAATGTGGCGATGCTCCAGGGCGGCGTCCGGGGGATGCCCGCGAACGAGTCACGGTAACCGAGCGCGTGGACGAGGGGGTAGTCCGTCAGGGGCCGTAGCCGTCGCGCAAGAGGGTCAGCGCGGCGCAGGATCGAGCGCAGGTTGTAGTACTGACGGAAGAAGGCATGGAAGCCGCGGCTCATCGTCGCTTCGTCTGTCCCGTCGACCGTCACGGGCCACGAACGCAACCGTCCGCCGAGACTCTCCCGAGCTTCCACCACCGTGACGTCCAGGCCGCGTTCGGCCAGGACGACGGCGGCGGACAATCCGGCGATGCCGCCACCGACGACGACGACATGGGAGCCCTCCGCCGTCACAGGGTCGTGCGGAAGCGGGGGATCGTGTTGTACCGCTCGACGGTCGCGGCCAGGCACCTCGGCGTGGGGGCCGCCGTGGGGGCCGTCGTGCCGGCGTAGCCACCTCATCGCGGCCGCCGCGCGCTGATCGTGTGGACGACGAAGCGTTCCCAGCCGCGCACGGCGGCGATGTCCACGTCCTCGAAACCGGCGCGACCCAGGGCGAGCGCGACCTGCTCGGCCGACTCGAACTGCACGACGCTGCGCCACAGGTAGATGAAGAGCCCAGGCTGACGTGTCAGCAACGCCGACAGCGGGATGATGACCGTCCACGCCAAGAGTGACCAGGCGGCTCTCGAGATCGGGTTCGTCGGTCGGAAGTAGTCGTGGACGACGAACGTACCCCCGGGTCGCAGCGCCGCTCGCACGTCGCGCAACAGTTGCTCTTGCTCGACGACGTTGCGGAGCAGGTAGGCGGCGAAGACGCCGTCAACATCACGTGTCTCCGGCAGATCCGAAAGATTCTCGGCACGGGCCTGGACGAAGCTCACGGTGGGGGGCCATTCCTTGGCGCCCGCCTGGTCGACCATCCCCGCCGAAGCGTCGACGCCGAGCACGACGTACGGACCATGGCGGTCCAAGGCTCGGGTCAAGGCGCGGGTGGAGGCCCCCGATCCGCAGCCGAGGTCAAGAATGCGCACGACCGCCCCACCCACCTGGGCTCAGGCCGACGAGGGTGTCGTAGCGATGGGAGATGTCGTCGAAGGCTTGTGCCACGGGATAGGTCATCGGCGTCGTCCTCGGTCGGTTCGGTCGGTCCGGTCGGTCCGGTCGGTGGCGTTCTGCGCCGGCGTTGGGGCGGGTCGGCCCGCGCGGATCCACAGCAGGATCGCGCCGGTGACCATCGAGAAGCCGAAGAGGAAATCCTCGACGGGAATATCCCACGGGACGCGCCATCCCGTGATCTGCTGTGGCGCGTAGAGAACGATGGGGGCCGAGAGTTTGGTCAGCCAGCCGTCGACGAGCACCTGGAAGAAGCCGACGATCGCCATCGAACACCAGTACTGCAGACTGCGGAAGATGCCCGTGCGCAGCACGAACAGCTCGGCGGCAATGATGAACAGCACCGACGCAATGGCCAGGACGGTGTACTCAGGCATGATCGTCCCGCCGGCGCAGTTGAGTCAGGACCGACCCGACGGCCTCGTAGGTGAGCAGGCCGCAGATCGGGATGACGATGAAGAAGACGAGTTCCTCCAGGGGCACCTGGGCGGGCAGGATGATCCCGGTCGTATAGAGCGAGCTGTACCACCAGTGACCGCGTTCGATGCCGACAGCGTCCCAGATCGTGAAGATGACGACGACCGGAAGCAGAGCGGCGAGCAACCTCAGGGGTCGGCGATAAACACGGGCACGCAACGCGAACTCCAAGGGTGCCGTCACCGCAAGGCAGGCACCCATCAGGAGAAGGTACTGGTACTGGTCGTTCACTGACGTCCCTTCGTCGGTGTGGTCCGAGCCGCGTGCGCGTATAGCAGCGCGGCTCCGTGCGTCCCGGCATCGCGGACCGCGAATTCGGCCGCGACGCGGGCTACGCTAACGGCGATCGCCGGATCGTCCCGGATGTCGTGGATCGCGCGCCGGATCCGTGCCGGAGTCCGGCGGCCCCGCCGCAAGGAGAGTCCACAGCCGCTCCACTCGATTCGACGTCCGATGTCGGCCTTCTCTTCCGTGTGCCCGACCTGAAGGACCGGCACCCCGTGCGCGAGCGCGGTCGTCACCCCGGTCCACCCGCCGTTCGTCACGAACACCGACGCCTTCGCGACGAGAGCGTCGTACGGGACGTACGCGGCCGCATGGACGGTGGCCCGACCCGTCGGGATGGCTCGGACCTGCCGCGCGCCGCGTTCGGACCCGGCCGCGACGACGAGAGTACACTCCTCGTCCGCCATGGCCCGGACCGTCGGATCGATGAGTTCGGCGACGTCACGTCGCAGACTGCCTTGCGTGATCGCGACGACGGGGCGTCCATCCCGTCCGAGGTCAGCGCACCAGGCCGGTACGGCCGTACCCGGCGGCCGCCGATACAGACTGCCGAGGAAGTGGATCCCCGGGGGGGTCGGCAGGCGGCGCGGGTACTCAAGGGCCGGAACCCCGCCCTGCAGGTGCAGGTCGGGGCAGACCCCCGCTGCGAGCACGGCACCGTGTTCCGGCGGCAGGCCCAGCCGCGTCCGGGTCATCTGCAGCGATCGCGCGGATTCTGCGAAGACGAGGTCGCTGACGTGGTGGACGACGGCGTTGCGCAGGCGATACGTAGCCCCAGTGCGGTACGGCAGTCCTGACCCGAACGGCGGGGTGTCCGGATCCCGGTCGTGCAGCGGCCCATCACCGTACGTCGCCCAGGGTAGACCAGCGGCCTGTGCGGCCAGGCCCGCTCCGTAGGCGAGGGTATCGGCGAGCACGATATCGGGAGAGGTGCGCTCGATGATGCGTAGCACGTCGCGGGCGCGGCCCTCAGCGCGGCCGACGATGTGGTCGGCGTACCCGCGGCGCACCTGCGCCAACGACCCCATGACGGGGACGCCGCCGCTATCCCGGTCGGGATCCCAGGCGGCCTCGACGTCGACTGGCTCGGCCCCCAGGGAGGCGATCGCGTCGTGAAAACGTCGGGGTGCGTGCCATGTGACCGTGTCCCCAGCCGCCGCGCAGACCGCGGCGAAGGCGGCGGCGTTCAGTGTGTGCGCCGGGATCGGGGTGGTGCTGAGGAGCAGGTGCACGAAAGCGGTGGACTCCTATCGAGGCAGGTCAGGACGCAGAGATCGAGGTCATGACCAGCAGCCTATGCGGCCGGTCGTAGGCGGGCGGCCCCCTCGCACCCGGTGAAGGTGCCGGCGAAGGTGCCTTGTGCTGGTGCTAGCCGTTCAACGCGGCGACCCGCTGCGCGGCGAGCCGACCCGAGATGAGCACCATCGGCACACCGACCCCGGGCACCGTCCCCGACCCTGCGAGGACGAGTCCCGGTCGGCGCCGCTCGACGTTGGGGGGCCGGAACGGTCCGGTCTGCCGGAAGGTGTGGGCCAGCGCGAACGGCGTCCCCGCGGCCATACCTTGACGGTCCCAGTCGACGGGGGTGATGAGGGCCTCGGTGACGATGTCCGTGGGGTAGCCCTGCGCGTCGAGGAAGGCGAGCAGCTCCTCCCGGATGAGGGGAGTCTCCTGTGCCCAGTCGATCCGGCCGACCTGGAGATTGGGGACGGGCTCCAGGACGTAGATCGTGCTGTGCCCCTCGGGGGCCGCCCCGGCGTCGTGCAGGGACGGGAAGGTCACCAGCCGCGAGGGGTCACGCATCCGGGTTCCGGCCTTCAAGAGGTCGTCAAAGGCCTGTGCCCAGGCCTGCCCGAAGTGGATGTTGTGATGGGACGTCGGTTCCTTCGGCACGCCGCGCACCCCGAGGTGCCAGACGACGGCCGAGGGTGAGTACGCCCCGCGGACCGCGGCCGCAGGAGGCGTGAGGTCGGGCATGAGCCGCTTGTAGGCGGTTGCGGTGTCGAGCGTGCAGACGACGGCGTCGGCAGGCAGTTCTTCGCCGTCGCTCGTACGCACGGCCCGCACGGCGCCCGTGGGACCGGTGAGTACGGCGCTGGCCTCCTGCCCGTAGCGAACGTCGACGCCCGCAGCGGAGGCGGCCCGCGCCATCGCGGTGGGCACGGCGTGCATCCCACCCTCGGGAAAGAACACGCCGGCGATGCTGTCCATGTACGTGATGACGGCGTAGATGGCCAGCGCCTGGTCCGGGGCGAGACCGGCGTACATCGCCTGGAAGGAGAAGAGCCGGTGCAGCCGTGGGTCCTTGAAACGGGCCCGGACCGCCCGGCCGAGTCGTCCGAAGCCACCGAGCCGCACGAGGCGGGCGGCTGCCCCTGGTCGAGCGAGCAGGTCCATGACGGAGTCGAAGTTACGCTCGATGAAGTTAGGCATCTCTACTTCGTAGAGGTCCTCCAGCCAGGACACGAAGGGCGGGAACGCGGCGGCGTCGCGCGGCCCGCAGACCGTGGCGATCTCCTGACGCATCGCCTCGGGGTCGGCGCGCACGTGCAGCGTCGACCCGTCGGCGTAGACGGCCCGATAGGCCGGGTCCAGCCGGTGTAGCCGCAGCTCCGACTCGAGACTCGAGCCCGCGGCCTGAAGCGCGGCGTCGATGAGGTGGGGCATCGTCAGGACGGTCGGTCCGGTGTCGAACCGGAAACCATCGGCGGTGAGTAGTCCGTTGCGCCCCCCCGGCTCGGCTTCTCGTTCCAAGACGGTGATCCGGTCATACCCTCCGGGTACGAGATGGCAGGCAGCGGATAGCCCGGCGAGACCGGCGCCGATGACGACGACGTTGGTCATCGACGCGCACCGATGAGCGGGTGGGACATGGTCGATCTCCTGTCGGTCCGAGGCCGGACGTCATTCGTGGGTGGTCGGGGAAGGTGCATTGTGGCTGGGCTGCGCGTTACCCCGAGCAGTGGGGTCGCGGCTTTCCGAGCCACGCGAAGCCGAGGCGCGCGAGGCCGCGACCGCCTCCGCCGTGGTCGCGGCGCCCAGCGCGGGCGACATGATCGCCGCAGGCGGCAGGTGGGCCTGATCGGCGGCGGGCCAGAGTCCAGGCTCGTCGCCGAGCTTGGACAGCTCGAGGATTTGCGCTTGACACCACGGTGACAGCGACGCGATGTCGCCCGCGCTCGCCTCCCGGTGGAAGCGCTCCCACGACACCCACGAAACGTCCTGGACCTCGGCCGGATCGGGATGCGGCTCTGGCGTCGAGGTCCGCGCGGTGAACACGGGGCACAGTTCGTTCTCGATGATCCCGTCCATGAGCGCCCGGTATCGGAAGCGCGGCAGGACCAGGCGCAGCTCCGTGAGCTCAAGGCCGAGCTCGTCGCGAGCCCGCCGGCGGATCGCGTCCGGCAGGGGCTCACCTGGCTTGGGATGTCCGCACAGGCTGTTCGTCACGACCCCCGGGAAGCTGCGCTTGGCGGCCGCGCGCCGGGTGACGAGCAGGCGCCCCTCCTCGTCGAGGACGTAGCAGGAGAACGCAAGGTGCAGCGGAGTGTCGTCGTGGTGCACGACCGACTTGGCGGCGGTGCCGTAGGCGTGTCCGTCGTCCGTGAGCAAGACGACCTCGCTGTCGTCACGCCAGCCGTCCAGATCGCCATCGCCTCGGTCGTCGCGTGCGGGCCAGGCGGCGAGGGCAGCACGGTCGGCGCGGACGGCGGACTCGGGGTGACGGCGAAGAATCATGCGTGCGGCCGTTCCCGCCTTGACCCGCGTCGGGACCGCCAAGCGGCCGGAGAAGACGTCGTAGTCGGCGTCTTCGATGAGGTCGAGAATGCGCGCGTAAAGGATCCGAGCCGTGACCACACATCGCCGGGACCGCGCAGGGAGCAAGAGCAGTCCCTCGTCGGCCTGACGGTAGAGGCGTCGGTTGCGGGCGATCTGGAAGCTCATGAAGTCACGCCACTGCGGGGTCACGCAGCGTTCGGAAAGGTCCACGCCGTAGTAGGTGAGTTCATCCGCGGGCAGGTAGACCCGGCCGCGCTCGAGGTCTTCGACGACGTCCCGCAGGAAGTTGGTCAGTTGGAAGGCAAGGCCGAGCCGCTGGGCAGGCTCCCGCGCACCCCGCATCGGGTGCAGGACCGGAAGCATCATCTCCCCGATGACCGCGGCACTTCCGTCCATGTACCCGAGCAGCTCGGCCCAGGAGTCGTAGTGGCCGCGGACCAGGTCGGTCCGCATCGCCGTGAAGAAGCGATGGAAGACGTCGTGGTCAAGCCGACACTCGCGCACCGTTCGCGCGATAGCGGCCAAGACGGGGTCGCTCACCTGCTCGGATCTCACCGACGTCCAGAAATCGTCCTCGAACTGCTGCAGGCCCGTCGCCACGTCGGCGGGCTGGCGCTGGCCGGGAAGGTCGACGATGTCATCCGCGAGCCGGGCCAAGGCGTAGAGGGCGTAGACGTGGCGGCGGTCGGTCGGCACGAGGAGGCGGGCTCCCCAGTAGTACGTCGTGCCATGTCGGCGAGTGATGGCCTGGCACCTGCGGTAGCCATCGCGTTCGAGGTCGGTGGGGTCCATCAGGCTCGCCTCTCGGGTGGCGTCGGGACCAGATTCTCGCTGGCCGATAGGCCAAGGTGGAGCCGAGCATAACGGTCGCGGCGGGCCATCCTCGCCGAGGCTCCCCATCGGAGACGGGGTTTCATGCATCGTTCGACCCGACAAGCATGGCGCAGCCTGACATAAACCGTCGGACCAAGAAGCCCGTTGAATTTAGTTCGTCCGAGGTGCATCCAAGACGGTCGTTCGGCTGGAAGTAAGGGTAAGAAGACCCGATCGGCTCTACCTCGGCGCCGGCGCAGGAACAATTCCGGCGGGGTCTTCGCCCCCTCACCAACAGGAGACAACATGTCTATGCTCTCTCTCTCCCGTGCACCGCTTGCCGCCGGTGGCGCCGCAGTAGGGCTGGCCTTGGCCGGCAGCCTCCTTGCGGCGCCGAGCGCCTTCGCCGCCGACGAGGCTCAGGTGTCCGTGTTGCATGCGGTTCCGGGCGCGACCGTCGACGTATGGGCCAACGGCAAACCGCTGATCACGGACTTCAAGCCGGGAACGCTGACGGACCCGCTGACCCTGCCCGCCGGCACCTACGACCTCAAGGTCGTCAAGGCCGGAGATCCGGCCGATGCCCAGGCGATCACGGAGGCCGCTGGCGTCACGGTGCCCGCTGGGGCGAACGTCACCGTCGCGGCTCACCTGACGGAGAAGGGCACACCGACCCTGACCCCGTTCGTCAACGACACCGCAGACACGGGCGCCGGCAAGGGCCGGCTCACCGTGCGACACGTGGCCGCGGCGCCGGCCGTCGACGTCCGCGCCAATGGCGCGGTGGCATTCGCCGGGTTGACCAACCCCAAGGGCGTCAACGCTGTCTTGCCGGCCGGGACGATCAAGGCTGACGTCGTCCTCGCCGGGACGGACAAGGTGGCGATCGGTCCGGCGGATGTGCAGGTCAAGGCCGGCGTGAACACGATCGTGTACGCGTGGGGCAGCGCCGCGGACTCCAACCTCGCGCTGGCGGTGCAGACGGTTCAGGCCGCGGGCGGCGCTCCCGCCGGAGTACCGGCCGGAAACGGTGGTCAGGCCGCGAGCCAGGACAGCGCGACCCGGAGCCTGATCGCGGTCGGCGGGGCAGCGGTGGCAGGTAGCGCGGCTCTGCTCGTCCTGCGGCGTCGCGCGACGTCTCGGGCGTAGTGGATCTTGGCCTTCGCCGACTGAGCATGGCGGCCGCCGTTGCGGCGGCCGCCCTGCTCGGAGCCACGTCGGCGACGGCGATCTGGGATAGCGGCTCCGCCGTCGAGGCTAGTTCCGTCCTCGTGCGCGGTACGGGGACGACGGAACCGACGCCACAGGGCACGACGAGCACCGACGGATCGGAACCGGCCGCAGCCTCTGCGGTCGGGGCGACGCGCGCGATTGTCCCGGTACGGGACGCTGTGCCGCCTCCGGTCGCGCCAGAGGCGCGGCGGGCCCCGACCAGGGTGACACTGCCCGACGCGCAGCTGCCTCTGACGCCTGTCGGGGTCCATTCCCGTGGCGAACAGGCGGGCCAGATGGCCGTCCCTGACGACCCGAACGTTGGCGGGTGGTACCGGTTCGGGGCCTCCCCGCTGGACCGGACGGGGGCGGTGGTCATCGCCGCTCACGTGGATGCCGCGCGATACGGGCCCGGTCCGCTCGCCCGGCTGGACCGGATCCCGAAGGGGTCGTTCCTCACGCTGAGCGTCGACGGCCGGGACGTGCGGTATCGCATCGAACGTGTCGAGATCGTGCCAAAGGACAAACTCGACCCGGCCGCGCTCTTCGACTCGGCAGGGCCGGCCCGCTTGCATCTGGTCTCCTGCGGCGGGGAGTTCGACCCGAAGCGCGGGGAGTACGTCGCGAACGTCGTGGCCACCGCGGTTCGGGTGGCCTGACCGGCAAGCCTCAGCGGTTTCAGATCAGGGCGGAGGCGCCTCGGTATACTGCGGGGATGCCAAATGAGGTGCTCGCCGAAGCGACGACCGAGCACCTATCTGTCCTGCTCGCGCAGGGCGACAACGAGGCCCTCGCCGAGGCGTTCACCCGCTGGAGTGGGCTCGTCCATACGATCGCGCTGCGATCGGTAGGTCATCAACAGGACGCCCAAGACGTCACTCAGCAGGCCTTCATCTCGGCGTGGCATTCTCGGCACACCCTGCGCCCGGGGCCATCGGCACTTCCCGCGTGGTTGGTCGGGATCACCCGGCACTGCGTTTTGGATCTCTACGAGCAGCGGCGGCGCGCCGTTCGCAACGCCGGGGTGGTTGGTGACGCTCTGGAGCAGGTGTCGTTGACCTTCGATGACGAGGTCTCGGACCGGGTGTACCTGCAATACGAGTTGGAGCGTCTGGGATCGCCGCGCGAGGAGATCGTCCGGATGGCGGTCATGGAGGGGCGGACCCACATCGAAGTCGCGGATCGACTGGATCTGCCGGTCGGCACGGTGAAGAGCCATGTGCGTCGCGGTCTCAGGGTGTTGCGGGAAAGACTCGAGGAGGTGCGTTGTGACCCATCCGGATGACGACGCGCTGCTCGACCTCGCCCTGGATTTCCCGGTGGCAGCGGATGTGTCGGAGCACGTGCGCACGTGCGCGCAGTGCGCGAGCACGCTCCACGACCACCGGCGGACGGCGCGGCTGCTCCGCGAGGGTGCGCTGTTTCGACTCGGCGACCCCCCGCCCGGGACGTGGGATGCTATCGCGGCACACACCGCAGGCCTTCGGCTCGTCTCGACCGACCTCGGCGCGGCGACACGACCGCAGCAGGGGACTCGCCCGGAGCCCTCGCAGCCCCCATCCCACGAACCTGACCCGCCGACCGTCTCCGAACGGCGAGGATCGGCGAGGTCGCGCGCACAGCGCCGGTGGGCGCTGCTCGCGGGCGGCGTGGCCGCGGGTGTTGCCGGGGGACTGCTCGCGGGCTCGATGATATGGGGCGCGCCCCCGGAGTCCGTGACGGCGCAGTCCCCGGGTGCGACGCCTCCCTCCTCAACGGCGACCCGCGAATCTGTGGACCAAGTCCTCGCCAGCACTGCGCTGCGTCCCGTCGCTGGGGGGGAGGTCGACGGCCGTGCCGAGCTCGTGCAGTACGCGGGGACGGACCGCCTCGAGTTGTCCGTCCCGACGATGCAGCCGCTCCCGTCCGGGCAGGTCTACGAGGTCTGGCTGCTTCATAAGGACGGCACGCGGATGATCTCTATCGGAGTCATGCCCGACGCCGGAAACGCGCAGTTCCCAATCCCCGCAGGCTTGCTCGCGCAGGGATACGACATCGTCGACGTGACCACCGCGCGCGGAAACTCGAATCGTCGCGCGTCGGTCGAGGGCTGGTCCAGGGCCCGACCCTCAGGGGCGAGAAGGGAAACCGATTGTGCCGACCACCGTGCTGTGGTTACGACGAGATCTGCGGTTACACGATCTTCCGGCGCTGTCCTCGGCTCATGAGGCGGCCGGTGGTGGCGCGGTGCTGCCGCTTTTCGTCCTTGACCCCGTTCTTCTGCGCGGCGCCGGGGGCGCCCGTCTGGCGGCG
>CAJDWQ010000029.1_pt1 | contig 18820 bp, 17 predicted proteins | sample 7391641 | NCBI WGS metagenome assembly CAJDWQ01 (sample SAMEA7055718, study PRJEB34461) | soil metagenome | biome: terrestrial ecosystem; feature: Peninsula; material: soil | place: Antarctica | collected 2016
GGAAGCGCTGTCCGTGGACCCTCGCGATGTGCGCTGGCGCTTCTCGCGGTCGTCCGGGCCGGGCGGTCAAGGGGTCAACACCACCGACAGCCACGTGGAACTGTTGTTCGATGTCGCGCGCGCCTCGTCTCTGACGCCCGCCGTTCGCGACCGTCTCTCCGAACGCCTCGCGGGCCGGCTCGTCGACGGCGTCCTGACGATCTCCTGTTCGCAGGAGCGATCCCAGTGGCAGAACCGCCGCCGCGCCTTCGACCAGCTCCTCGCTACGCTGACCGACGCCGCAGCGCCGCCGCCACCTGCGCGGCGAGCAACTCGTCCGACGCGCGGGTCGATGCGCCGCCGGACCGAGAGCAAGAAGCGTCGCTCGCGGACCAAGTCGCTGCGCCGCCGCCCCGGGAACGAGTGACCCGTACACGCTGGGCGGCGGTCGACACCTGATCTTCGCGTCAGAGAGTCCTCTCCTCGTCATCGGCAGGGCACACTGGTGGCCGTGGGATTCTTCGTACGAACGGTCGCCGTCGCGGTGGCCCTCGCTGTCGCGGCCTGGATCGTGCCGGGGATCGAGTTGGTTCGCGGGGACGGTACGCAGCAGCTTCTCACCCTGATCGGAGTTGCGCTCATCGTCGGGCTGGTCAACGCCTTCGTTCGCCCGATGGTCCGGCTGCTGACCGGTTGTTTGGTGCTGCTCAGCTTCGGCCTGTTCCTCCTCGTCGTGAACGCCTGGATGCTGCAGCTCACGTCCTGGATCGCGGGGCAACTGGGCCTCGGGTTCCGCGTGGACGGGTTCGGCTCGGCCATGCTCGGGTCCATCATCGTCAGCCTCGTCAGCGGGGTTGTCTCAGGGCTGCTCACCCCGACGGCGATGCGTCAACGCTGAGGCAGATGCCACGTCCGGGTGCGAACGTACGGTGTCGCACTCGTTTCGTGTCGCAGTCTGTTCGTGCCGCGCGAGGAACCGAATCCCCTCACAGACCCACGTCCCGGTCGCGTCGCCGCAGATGATCGTGGCCCGGGGTAGCCAACACGGGGTGCAGCCGTGCGCCGTCGACTGGCGTCGTGTGCCGCGAACTGCCCCCGGACAGGTCCACTTCGACATCGAGCACCCCGGCTCCGACCGGGTGCACGCTGGCCCTCCCGACGCTGCGCAGCAGGGCCAACGAGGCCGGATTGTCGTCGGAGACTTCGGTCAGAAGGTGAGTCACCCCCGTCGGGCGCCTCGCCACCAGCAGCTTGATGAGCTCCGACCCGATGCCGCGGCCTTGCCAGGCGTCCTTGACGGTCACCCCCACGTCGGCGGTGTCCGGAAGGGTCTTGTGCCGGATGATCCGACCGACCGCTACCGGCGTCGGGTCGTTCTCCACCTCGACGAAGACGACCAGCGCGACGTGCTCGACGCCGTCCACGCCGTCCACGAGGACGTCGAGCAGGGCAGGGCCCAGGCAGTTGACCGACGCGAGGAAGCGTCGCCGCCTCGATGTCGGCGACAGCGTCTCGTATTCTCTCGCCAGGTCCTCCCGGTCGCCGGACAGGAGCGGCCCGACCCACGCCGTGGAGCCATCGCGCAGTTCGATCTGGTCCACAAGCTCTGCGGCCCGCTCAACGTAGTGTCCTGGCCCCGTCGCCGGTTCCCCCTCGAGCTCCGGTTGCGTCATGATGTTCCCTTTCCCACACGAAGGCCAGGCGGCTGGGCGAACTCCCACCGCGGCCTGCCGACCAGTCGGCTCGGCGCGCTGACTCCATCATGTTCACAGCATCAGCTGATCGGGGCGGAACGGAGACACGAGCCTCAGCAGGACGACGGCGGCCCTCGAAACCACCTGCGCAGACGCCAAGGCTTCACGTACGTGAATACATTTGCCGCATGGAAACAAGTCTCGACCCTTTGCCGGGCGCGACGTGGGTGCCGGTGGCATCGCTTTTCATCGATCACCGAGTACCGAGGATGTCGGCCGCATGAAGCGCGTGCGCGCCACGCACCGCAGGGGCGCGCGATGAGCACGGCCGACCGACGCCGATCGGCCGGCGTCGACGCCAACCGGTGGCTCGTGCTGGGCATCTGCAGCAGCGCTCTGTTCATCGTCGGGCTCGACGTCTCAGGCCTGAATCTGGCCCTCCCGTCGATCCAGTCCCAGCTGCAGGTTTCGGCGTCCAACCTCCAATGGACTCTGGACGCCTACACCCTCGTCGTGGCCGGACTGCTCATGCTGTCCGGATCGATCGCGGACCGGGTCGGCCGCCGACGCATTTTTCGGCTCGGGTTGGTGCTCTTCGGCGTCGGCTCGCTACTGTGCGCCTTCGCCACGAGCGGGGCCGACCTCATCGCGTCGCGGGTGGTCCAGGCGGTGGGCGGTTCCATGCTCACGCCCGTCGCGATGTCGATCATCACCACCACGTTCACCGATCCTCGCGAGCGCGCCCAAGCGATCGGAGTCTGGGGTGGCACGATCGGGGTGAGCATGGCGCTCGGGCCCTTGATCGGCGGCGTGCTGGTGGAGACGGTCGGCTGGCGGGGCATCTTCTGGATGAATGTTCCCGTCGTACTCCTGGCACTGGCGCTCAGCGCCCGGTACGTGCCCGAGTCCCGCGCCGAGCGCCGACGCCCCCTCGATCCGATCGGTCAACTGCTCATCATGACGGCGCTGCTCACGCTGACCTTCGCGATCATCGAGGGCCGTGGCGCCGGCTGGACGTCACCGCTGGTGCTGGGCTGCGCCCTCGCCTTCGCTGTCTCGCTCAGCGCATTCGTCGTGGTGGGGCGCAGGATGACGTACCCCTTGGTCGACCCGGCCTTCTTCGCCAGCCTGCCCTTCTCCGGCGCCGTCGTCAGCGCCGTGATCGGCTTCGCGTGCCAGGGCGGGTTCCTCCTGCTCAACACGCTCTATCTGCAAAGTGCCCGCGGTTTCAGCCCCCTACACGCCGGCCTGCTGACCTTGCCGATGGCGGTGTGCACAGCGGTCGGCGCACCCATCTCGGGACGTCTCGTGGGGTCGTCGGGCGTTCGCACGCCGATGCTGGTGGCCGCATTTGGCATCGGCGGTTCGGCGTTGATCCTGACCCGCATCACGCTCGAGACGCCGGTGACCGCGCTCATGGTCGCCTACGTACTCTTCGGGTTCGGCTTCGGGATGCTCAACACGCCCATCACCAACTCGGCCGTGTCGGGGATGCCGATCGGCCAGGTGGGCGTGGCGTCGGCGGTGGCCTCGACGAGCCGTCAGGTCGGGACGGCCCTGGGGGTCGCGATGTTCGGCACACTCACGTTTGGCGCCATGGCTCCGGGCGGCTCGGGCACGTGGGCAGATCCCGGCGAGCTCGCGGCGGCGTCGCACCCCGCATGGTGGGTGATGCTCGGCTGTGCGGTGGCTCTTGGCGGGGTGGCATTCCTGGTCACCTCCTCGGCCGCTGCGCGAAGCCTTGAGCGGGTGAACGTCAAGATGGAGCAGTCGAGCTGACGCCGCAGGGCCTCCGGCCGTGTTCGCGCCAACGCCTGTCCTACCCTGGCGGGGTGGCGGATCGCGGCGACAGCGCACGCGTCGACGTGTGGCTGTGGGCGGTGCGCGTGTTCAAGAGCCGGTCGCAGGCGACGGCGGCATGCCGTGCTGGGCACGTGCGCACGGGGGGCGGGCGGGCCAAACCGGCCGCGCTGGTCCGGCCGGGGGATCGCGTCACGGTCAGCGGTGCGGCAGGGCCTCGGATTCTGGTCGTGACACACGTCCTGACCAAGCGAGTCGGCGCTGTTCCGGCAGCGGAGGCGTATGTCGATGAGAGCCCTCCCCCGCCGCCCCGCGAGGAGCGCGTCGCCGCGCCGGCCGCGCGAGAACGCGGCGCGGGCCGTCCCACCAAACGCGACCGCCGCCGCCTGGACGAACTGCGCGGCCGCTGACATCCCTGCGCGCGTTGGTGCGTAGCGCCTCAGCTGGCCACAATGTGTCCGTGATGATCGACAGCGCCGTCTACCGCGACGGGCAGCACTTCGACTGCGGAGATCCGGCGACGGAGCTGCGAGCCCTGCGCGAAACCGGCTCCGGCTTCCTGTGGATCGGGCTCAAGGATCCGACCCAGGAAGAGTTCGACCAGTTCAACCAGTCTCTGCACCTGCATCCCCTCGCCGTGGAGGACGCCACGAAGGGAAACCAGAGGCCCAAGATCGACGTGTACGAGAATTCCATCTTCGTGGTGCTCAAGACGTTGCGATACATCGAGTCCACCAGTGACGTCGAGACCGGTGAGCTCATGCTCTTCGCCGGGCAGAACTTCGTGCTGACCGTGCGATATGGCGAGGCCAATCCGCTCGGCGGTGTCCGGGCACGGGTTGCCGCGCAGCCGATACTGATCCAGCTCGGACCGATGGCGGTGGTGCACGCCGTCATCGACCACGTCGTGGACTCTTACCGCGTCATCGACGTCGAACTCGCCCACGACCTCGGTGAGATCGAGGAGGCTGTCTTCGATGGGGACCGCGACGTTGAGGGCCCCGACATCTACCGGCTGAAGCGTGAGGTGCTGGAGTTCAAACGGGGGGCGATGCCCCTGGTCGAGCCGCTGAAGCGCCTACTCACCGATCGCACGGTTCTCGTCCCGAAGAAGCTCCGACCCTTCTTTTCCGACGTTCTGGACCATCTCCTGCAAGTCACCGAACACGCCGAGTCCTACGACCGGCTGCTCGCCGACATCTTCGCGGCCTACCTCGCCCAGCAGGGGCTGCGCCAGAACGAGGATATGCGTCGGATCTCCGCGTGGGTGGCGATCGCGGCGGTGCCGACCATGATCGCCGGCATCTACGGGATGAACTTCAAGAACATGCCGGAGCTCGAGACGCGGTTCGGGTACATGGCGGTCATCGGTGTGATGGCCACCGCCTGTCTCATGCTCTACATCACTTTTAGGCGCCACAAGTGGCTGTGATAGCCCTCTCCGTCCGGACCAGCTCAGCGCGCACCCGCCTGCGCGCCTGACGGCCGAGCCCGACGTGCCACGGATCGGTCAGCCGGCGTTGTCAACGCGTCCGTGACTGTTTACGTTGGGGCGGGTGGACGTCGTCTGGTCTCTCCCGTTGTCTGAACTGACCGCCGCGGACGCGGCGGTGGCGGGCGGGAAGGGCGCGAACCTCGGCGAGCTGATCACGGCGGGGTTCGCCGTCCCGTCGGGGTTCGTGGTCACCACCGACGCCTACCGGCGGGCCGTCGCAGACCTGATGGTTCCCGACCATGACGGGGTGCTGACCGTCGACGTGCCGCCGGTCGTGCGCGACGCCGTTGTGCTGGCCTACGCAGACCTCGGTGGCGGCCCGGTCGCGGTCCGCTCCAGCGCCACGGCCGAGGACCTGCCCGGCGCGGCCTTCGCCGGGCAGCAGGACACGTTCCTCTCGGTGGTCGGTGACGCCCAGGTGCTCGACGCCGTCCGGCGGTGCTGGGCCTCGCTGTGGACCGAGCGAGCGATCGCCTACCGCGACCGGCTCGGCATCGACTCGGCCTCGGTGGCGATCGCGGTCGTCGTCCAGCGCATGGTCCACGCGGACCACGCAGGTGTGCTACTCACCGCGAACCCGGTCACCGGCGCTCGGGAGCAGGTGGTCATCGACTCCAACCCCGGCCTGGGCGAGGCGGTCGTGGCCGGTCTGGTCACGCCCGACCACGCCGTCCTGGACGCCGACGACCGTGTGGTCGAGCGGCGTGCCGGTCGGCGCGAGACGGTCATCCGCGCCGTTGAGGCCGGCGGCACTCAGGAGACGACGGCGGGCGACGTCGCACCCCTCAGCGAGGACGACCTGCGCCGGCTGGCCGCGCAGGGGCGACGGATCGCGCGCCACTTCGGGCGACCGCAGGACGTCGAGTGGGCGATGCACGCCGGTGAGATCGCCGTCGTGCAGGCCCGACCGATGACCGCGCTGCCGCCGCCGCCGATTCGTCTCAACCGGTTCCAGCGCTTCTTCGGCCCGATCGTGCTGGAGCTCCTGCCCCGCCGGCCCTACCCGCTGGAGGTGGGCGCGTGGATCACGCTGAACGTGGGACGACACATCGAAGGCATGTTGGACCAGATCGCGGGAGTGCAGCTGGACGTGGCCCGGATGCTGCCCACGGAGGGCGGCGTGGTGCAGTCGTTCGTACCGCCGGTGCCCCATCCCACGATCAGGACGCCGTGGCGGCTGGCGCGGACCGTAATGCGGATGCGGCGCGACCCGCGCGCCTGGGCCGACGACCCACGCCGGCGAGCGTTCGTGTCCGCGGTGGCGCGGCTCGCCGAGCGTGATGTCGCCACCGCGTCCTGGACCGAGCTCGTCGACACGCCTGCCACTGCCGCGCGCCTGGCCGACGCGGTCACCGACCTGCGGGTCGAGTACCTGCCGGCCGCAGGCGGCGCGATGGTGGGACTGGGACTGCTGCTGCGGCTGCTCCGGCGCCGAGGACAGTACAGCGCGCTGGTCCTGGACCGGCACACCGACACGCAGGAGGCCAACGCCGCGCTGGCCGGCATCGCACACGAGATCCGGAGCCGGCCCGGCCTGGCCCGCGCCGCGACAGGCCTGGCCGGCGCGGACCTGCTGCACCTGATCGAGTCCGATCCGTCCGGCGTCGAGATCGTCGAAGCTCTGGCCACCTTCCAGAACAGGTTCGGTCACCGCGAGACCGGCAGTGTCCTGTTGGCTCGCGATCCGACCTGGTCGGACGCCCCGCAGACCGTGATGTCTCTGGTCGCCGTGCTCCTCGACTGCGAGGGCGAGCACCGGGTCGACTCGGACGGGGCGACCCAGGCTCTCGATCAACTCCTGGCCCACCCGGCCCTTCGGGCAACCCATGGCCAGGATCGCGTACGACGGCTGGTCGCCAAGGCCGCGGTCGGGGCCGTCCTGCGCGAGGACACGCACTTCGAACTGACCAGGACGATGCCTCCGGTGCGCCGGGCCCTGGTGGAGATCGGACGACGCCTGGCCGAGGCCGACGCGGCGTGGGACCCCGACGACGTCTGGTACCTGACCTGGCCCGAGGTCAGCGAGTTGCCCGACCCACGCGTCATCCCGCCCGGCAACCCGCTGCGTGACACCGTGCTGGCGCGGCGAGCGGCGCACGCCGAGCTGGCCGGGTCACCTCTGATCGCCACCACGACGCTCTACCCAGATCGGGGTACCAGTGCCAACGCACTGGCCAGTGGGGTCGGTGGCGGGGGCGGGCGGACGAGCGGCGACGTCCGGATCGTGATGGGACCGCAGGACTTCGCCACCGTGCGTGCCGGGGAGGTGCTGGTCTGCCCCGCCACCAATCCCTCCTGGACGCCGTTGTTCGGCCGAGTCGCAGCCGTCGTCGTCGACCACGGCGGCCTCGCCTCGCACGCCGCGATCGTCGCCCGGGAGTACGGGATCCCGGCGGTGATGGGCTGCGCGAACGGCACTTCGGTGCTTCGCCCGGGTCGTCGGGTCATCGTGGACGGTGACCGAGGAGTGGTCCTGGCGGGGGACCGCGATGAGCCCTGACACCGATCCGGGGGTGACCGATCACCGCCCTCGGCGCCGCGGTGCTGGCTGGCTGGAGGATGCTCCTCGCCGGGGCGGCGATCAATAAGCTGAGTACGGCGTGGTGAAGACGATCTTGTCCACGGCGTCGAGCCACTTGGCGAATGTCTGGTCCCGCGGTTCATAGCCCCGCGAGGGAGCCACCGGCTTGCTCAGGAAGCGGCGATCCACCCCGCGGCCAGGGCGGCCGCAAGGAGCAGGCCAGCGGGCACGCGGTAGTAGATGAACGGTCGCAGCGTGTTCGTCGCCACGAACCGCAGCAGCCAGGCGATCGCCGCGTAGGCGACGACGAAAGAGACGACAATACCGAGGACCATCGGCCCGAGTGGGATGACGGCGACGTTCACGTCCTTGAGCCCGTAAAGCCCCGCCGCGGTGAGCGCGGGGATGGCGAGGAAGAACGACAGCTCGGTCGCCACGACGCGGTTGACGCCGCCGAGAAGCCCGGCCGAGATGGTCGCGCCGGAGCGGGATACGCCCGGGATCAGCGAGAAGCACTGCATGAGCCCGAGCTTCACGCCGTCGGCGACCGTCAAGTCGTCCTCGCCGCGTTCCCGCCCAGCGGCGACGATCGCCGCGAAGCGCGACTCGGAAAACCACATGACCGCACTCCACAGCACCAGCGCCGCTGCGATGACCCACAGTGAACGCAGCGGTCCCTCGATCACGTGCCGCGCGAGGAATCCAACGATGCCGACCGGCAAGGAGCCCACGATCACAGCCAGGGCGAGGGTCCAGTCGTGCTGCTCGCGCGCCGCCGGGCTGACGAGCCCAGCGAAGAACGCCTTGACCAGCCGGACGATCTTGCCCCAAAAGAAGACGAGCGTCGCGGCGATGGCGCCGATCTGGATGGTGGCCGTGTACCCGGTGACGGCCGGGTCGTCGATCTGCATTCCCAGCAGCTTCTCGGTGACGGTGAGATGACCGGTCGAGCTGATCGGGAGGTATTCGGTGATGCCTTCGACGATTCCCAGGATCAGGGCGTCCCAGTACGTCAGTTCCATGGTGCCTCTTCAGCTCGCGGCGTGCGGCCACGAGCTACGTTCGGGCCGTGGCGGGCTGCGGCACCCTGCCGCTCACGATCCAAGAGTCTAGGACGGCCTGGGACGCTGCGGTTCCGCAGGGGTCTGGTGCGGCGTCGGGTGCTGCGGTCACGCCAGGGGGCGCCCCGTCGTTGTGGGTTCGTCGTCGTCCGAGTCGTCATCGGAATCGTCGTCATCGGAATCGTCGTCGTCCGAGTCGCCGGAGTCGTCGGAGTCGTCATCGGAATCGTCGTCGTCCGAGTCGTCGTCGAAATCGTCGTCGTCCAGCCCCATGTAGGTGCCGTCGTCGTCGAAGTCCTCCTCGTCCGCGTCGTCGTCATCGCCGGTGTAGAGCGTCAGCGGCGTGATCTCGTCGAAGGCGTCCATGAGCGCATCGTCGTAGGCGTCGAAGGCGTCCGCGAGATCCTGGTACGCCGCGACGACCGCGGGGTCATTGTCGCCGTGCCGCGAGGAGCAGGCCTCGAGGTGGCGCTCGAGGGCGGAGACGAAGGTGGCCAAGGCGGCACGCGGGTCGGCGCTCATGACCAGACGCTATCGCGTCCAGACCGCCGGGTCATCCGTGTTGCGTAGGGGACCGCGGCACCGTCCGTCCCGCTTGTGGCCTCGCGGCGGTGGACCGACAATGGCCTGAATGGGCGAGTACGAATTCTACGTCGTGACCTTCGGGCGCCACGTAAGTCGCGAGGAAGTGCGTCGCGTCTTGGGCGAGCAGGCGGAGCGCGGTCATTGGGAATTGGCGCGGATGCGAATGTACTTCGGTGGCGCTCGGAGAGCTTGGCTGCGCCGCCGGGTCATCCGGGTGCCGCGCATGAGCGTGGACGCGGCACGGTCGTGATCCGACCTCGGCGGAAGGCGAGCGAACGGTCCCGCCGGCCATCACCACGAAGGGCGTAGCGTGGCGACGAACGAGCGAAGGGGGCGGCCGATGGGGCGACGGCGTTCGCGCGTAGTGAGCCTTGGCATGACAGCGGCCTTGGCCGCGTCCGTGGCGGGTTGCGGCAGCGCGGGTTCGGGCGAGGCCGCGGATTCTGGAGATCCGCAATACGTCGGGGTTTGCCTCGACAAGTCCACCGGGGTGCGCCTCGACGACGCGGTCTGCGCCGGCTCCCCGCTCCCGCCCGAGGCCGACTTCACACCCGCACCGGCCGTCGACGCCACCGCGGGCCGGAACGATCAGCCCACCCCGCGGCCCACCCCCGACTCGACGGTATGGACCCAGACGTCGCCCACGCCGAGCGCGACGGGCGCCAGCTCATCCCCAACCACCAGCACGTCCCCAACCACCAGCACGTCCCCAACCACCAGCACGTCCCCGACCACCACCTCGCCCGCAGCCACCTCTTCCCCTCCGCAGAGCACATCCCACGGATGGTTCTTCATCCCGTTCGGCCTGTGGGCGCCGTCGATCGGGTCGAGGGCGGCGACGGGCAGCTACGCTCCGCCGGCCGGGGCGACCGTGTCCCAGGGCGGGATGGCGAAGGCGGGTGGCGCAGTGAGCTCATCGTCGGTCAAGGGAGGCAAGATCACGACGTCGCGCGGCGGCTTCGGGGGCTCGGGCGCGAAGGCGGGCAGCTGATGGAACGCCACGTCAGCTCGCCGCGATCGGACTGGGAGGAGCGCGTTCGCGCGCAGGGCCTGGTCTTCCCGACGACGCAGCTGACGGACGGGAGCGAGATCCCCTACTGGGACGAAAGCGCACTGTACGTCTTGACGGCCGACGAGGTCGATGTCCTGGAGGCGGCCACTGAGCGACTGCATGGGATGTGCGTGGAGGCGTCTCGGTTCCTCGCGACGGGCGCCATGGGAAACCTTGGCCTACCGCCTGGATCGCTGCGCAGGGCCGGAGAGTCGCTGGCGAGTTCGCCGCCGAGCCTGATCGGCCGGTTCGATATCCGGTGGGACGGGCAGGGCCCGCCGAAGCTGCTGGAATACAACGCGGACACCCCCACCGGATTGGTCGAATCGGCGGTGGCGCAGTGGTATTGGCTGGAGGATCTGCACCCGGGCCAGGACCAGTGGAATTCGCTGCACGAGCGACTGCTCCTGGGATGGGAGAAGCTGGCGGCCCGTTTCGCGCCGGGCGGGGTGTACTTCGCGCATCACGAGGACGAACCGACCGGTGAAGAGCTGATGACGGTCACGTACTTACGCGACACGGCCGACCAGGCGGGGTTGGCCACGGCGTCGATCACGGTTGGCCAGATCGGTTGGGACCAAGAACTCCAGGCATTCGTCGACGAGGAGTTCGTCCCGATCCGCACGTGCTTCAAGCTCTATCCGTGGGAGCAGATGCTCGCCGAGGAGTTCGGGCGGTTCGTCGAGGGGGTCCCGCACTCGGAGCTGGCCACGACCTGGCTCGAGCCGCTGTGGAAGGTGTTGCCCTCGAACAAGGCGGTGCTGGCGGCACTGTGGCATCTCTACCCGGACGACGATCTGCTCCTGCCTGCGTACCTGGACTCGCCCGGCCCGCTCACGGAGTGGGTGGCCAAGCCATTGCACGGCCGCGAGGGCGACAACGTGCGGATCCACGCCGCAGGGGTGAACGAGGAACGCGGCGGGCCGTACGGATCCGAGGGGTGGTGCTTTCAACAGTGGGCGCCGCTTCCCGACTTCGACGGCAACAAGGCGGTCGTCGGCTCCTGGGTGGTGGACGGACTGGCCGCCGGTGCGGGCATCCGGGAGAGCGACGGCTGGGTGACCGACTACCACGCGCGGTTCGTACCGCATGTCATGGACGCGCGGCGTCCGAGCGAGACGGTGCAGCACGCGTGGCTCGCCGACGCAGGCGCGGTGGTGCAGGACTCGGTGCCCTCGGATGACACCGGGGACGTGCAGGACTCGTTGGTGCAAGACTCGCTGGTTCGGGAAGGACCGCGACGGATGCTGACGCTGGGTGGGCACGACTCCCCCGTACAAGACGCACCCGGGCAAGGCCGGTCGCGAGGTGAGGGGCGATGACGGTGACGCCACTGATCTATGGGGCGGGCTACGCGTTGCTGGGGGTGGCGTTGCTCGTGGCGGGGTTCTTCGTGTTCGACGCGCTGACCCCGGGGCGGCTGGGCGAGCGGATCTACCGGGACCGATCGATGAACGCGGCCCTGATCGTGAGCGCGCTCTTCCTCGGCCTGGGTGCCATCGAGGCCACGGCGATCTTCACCAACGGTGCGGCGAACTTCGAAGCGGCGTTCGGATCCACCGCAGGGTTCGCCATCCTGGGGATCGTGTTACAAGCGGTGAGCTTTCTCGTGCTGGACGCGGTGACTCCGGGCTCACTGCGTGCGATCGCGGTGGACGAGCGATTCCATCCTGGGGCGCTGGTCGCGGCCGCGGCGATGCTGGCGGTGAGCTTGATCGTCTGTGCGTCGATCTCCTGACGGCGCATCCGGACGGTTATTGAGCGGCCTGGCACGCGTGCTAGGGTTTCGTGCTGTCGCAGCCCGTCCCACCTGGCCTGCGATCACCTGGGTCCGGGTGGCGGAATGGCAGACGCGCTAGCTTGAGGTGCTAGTGCCCTTTAACGGGCGTGGGGGTTCAAGTCCCCCTCCGGACACCGACACATATTGTGATCTATCCCTCGGTATCGCTAGTGCCGTGACGCGCGCGGCGCTTCAGTCTCGGGCCAGTCGCAGGGCCGCCAGTGTCGCCGAGACCGCCCCGATGCCGACCAGCACGGTGAGCATGGCGTGGTTCGTCCCTTGGCCGAACCATGGATCCTGCACGGCGACGATCATCGGGTGCAGCGGCGTCCATGATCCCAGGGTGTTCATAGCGGTCGGGAGGACCTCGGGCGGCGGTCCCGCCCCGCCGACCAGCATCGAGACGAACCAGATCATCACGCCAAGCCCTTGGGCGGCCCGTACCGAGGGCAGCACTGCCCCGATCGCCAGGCCGAGCAGGAGAAGTGCGAGGGTGCCGACGACGAACGCCACCGCGACCCCCGCCGGATCCGCCGGTGGGTCCGGGGAGTAGGCGCTGAAGGACAATGCGAGCACCAGCGCCGCGCCCACGAGCGAGATCAGGATTCCGACCACCAGTTGCGCGCCCAGCACCGCTTGCACCGGCAGACCCGTGGCACGGAACCGGCGCAGCACGCCCAACTCCCGGTAGGACGCGAGCTGGGTCGGTAGCGCGATGAGGCCGACCGACCCGGCGACGAGCGCGACGTAGGCCGGGGCGTAGTACGTCGAGCCGCCGACGCCGCGGAACACCTCACCGGTCGGGTCCGGGGTATCGCCGAACACCGCGGACAGCACGGCCGTGAACATGACGGGCAGCCCGAGCGCGAAGATCAACGTCAACGGGTCGCGCACCTGGAGCAGCAGCTCCACTCGACTGGTCTCCAGGACCGCACGGCCTCTCAACGGTCCGGCTCCTCGCCGCTTCGGCCCGCATCCGCGCTCGCGGGGCCGGTCAGGCGGAAAAACGCGTCCTCCAGCGAGGGCTGGATGAGGCGCACCCCCGCCAGGGAGCTGCCGCGCTCGACCAGGAGATGACCCAGATGAAGCACGAACACAGAGTCCCCGCGCATCTCGATCCGCCGGCCACGACGCTGCACCGCCTGCACGCCCGGCAGCCTCGCAAGTGCTCGCTCGTCCAAGTCGTCGCCGTCGGCGACCTCGAAGTTCGCGCGGGTCCCCCCGCCGTGGGCCTCGACCAGGTCCGCCGGGGTGCCCGTCGCCGCCACGACACCGTGGTCGAGCACGACGACCCGATCGCACAGACGCTCGGCCTCGTCCATGAAGTGCGTGACGAGCACCACGGTGGTGCCCAGCTCGCGGAGCTTGGACACCAGCTCCCAGGTGATCCGGCGGGCCGCCGGGTCCAGGCCTGTGGTCATCTCGTCGAAGAACACCAGGTCCGGGCTGTTCACCAGGGCCAGGGCCACGAACAAGCGTTGTCGTTCGCCCCCCGACAGGCTGGCGAACGTCGCGCGGCGCCGGTGTCCCAGACCCCACTGCTCCAGCATGGCCCGCTGGTCGTGGACCCCTGGTCCGACCGAGGCGAACAGCCGGACGGCCTCGGCCACCCGGATGCGCCCCGGCAACGCGGAGTCCTGCAACTGGCTACCGACCCGACGCCTGATCGCGCGCAGGTGCGTGCGCGGGTCCAGGCCCAGGACCCGCAACGTGCCCGCGTCGTAGCGGCGCAGTCCTTGCAGGCACTCCACCGTCGTGGTCTTGCCCGACCCGTTCGGACCCAGGACACCGACGATCTCCCCGGTGGCGACCTCGAACGACACATCACGCACAGCCCGCGTCGACCCGTAGGCCTTCGCCAGGCCGCGCACCAACACTGCGGGGGCGCTCACGACCGGATCATCCCCATCGCCGCTCCTGCCACTCGTGTCACGACACCCTCCATTGTGTGACACTCGGTGGTCTCATTGGAAGGTCAGCGACGACCAGCGCTCAGCCGGAGCAGGTTTCAGTTATCTACTCTTCGGCGCAAGAGTCGGTACCGTGGGGTTGCGCGAACGCGGCGTGTCCGCCGTCGGCGGGGGGGCTCGAGACGGGGGTTTGGCCAGTGGGGACGCAACGTGACGACGGACGTTCCCACCATCCGGCGTCCTCGCAGCAAGCCGGCGACGGCGCGCTTGAGGTGACTGCCGATGACCGATCCTGGCGATTGCTGCCTGGCGCGACCTTCGCTGTCGGTCGCGATCCCTCGTGCGAGATCAGATTGGATCACGTCGAGGTGTCCCGGCGGCACGCCCAGATCGGCTTCGACCCGTCTGCCGGGTGGACGCTGACCGATACGGAATCCATGAACGGGCTCTACGTGAACGGCGCTCGGGTCCCGCTGGTACGGCTTCATCCGTCCATGGTGGTGGCTTTCGGACCGTCGACGCAGGCACCGACGATGTCGGTGCTGGGCGGCGTCTCGCCGACGTCCACCAGCCCCGCTCCGGTCCGCTCCAGTCCCAGGCCATCCGCGCCGCAGCGGCCCTCTCAGGTCGCGGCCACGCCGACCGCCCCCTTGCCACGCGCCATCGGCGCAACACCGCCGATGGGTCACTCCGCCTCGATCGGACGCGCGGCGGACAACGAGATCGTGGTGGATGACCTCTTGGTCTCCCGCTACCACGCCCGGGTCACCCCAGCGCCGGGTGGCTTCTGGGTGGAGGATCTCTCCAGCCTCAACGGGACGTACGTCAACGGCTCCCCCATCTCCTCCACGTTGCTGCGACCCGGAGATCGACTCACCCTCGGACATGCAGAGTTCAGCATCGACGACGGCGGCGGCGGGCTGCGGTTGGCTCCCGCCCGCACTCGTGTCTCGTTTGTCGCGGACGCGCTGCATGTGGTCCTGCCGCAGGGCAAGAAGATCCTCGACGGCGTGAGTTTCGAGCTACCCGAGGCGAGCCTGCTGGCGGTGATCGGTCCGTCGGGCGCGGGCAAGAGCACCCTGCTCGGCGCCCTGACGGGCTCACGGCGTGCGACCACCGGTCAGGTGCTCTTCGACGGCCGCGACCTCTATGACAACTACCACGAGCTGCGCCACCGCATCGGCGTCGTGCCCCAGGACGACGTCGTGCACCGCCAGCTCACCGTCCGTCAGGCTCTCGGATACGCCTCAGAGCTGCGCTTCCCCGCCGATCTGGAGCGCCGCGAGCGCGAAAGCAGGATCGAGCAGGTCGTGAGCGAGCTCGGCCTGCGTGACCATCTCGACACGAGGATCGACCGGCTCTCCGGCGGCCAGCGCAAGCGTACGAGCGTCGCCATGGAGCTGCTCACGCGCCCGTCTTTGCTCTTCTTGGACGAGCCGACCTCAGGCCTGGATCCAGGTCTGGACAAGTCGGTCATGCAGACCTTGCGGGGCTTGGCCGACGACGGTCGTACGGTCATCGTGGTCACGCACAGCGTGGCCAACCTCGGCCTGTGCGACCAGGTGTTGCTGCTCGCTCCGGGCGGGTCAGTGGCGTACGTGGGGCCGCCCGAGGAGGTACTCCCCTACTTCGGCATGCGGGACTACTCGGATGTTTTCGAGGTGGTGACGGCGGATCCCGCCGGGGTGACCGCCCGGTTCACAGCGCTCGCGGCCCGCGTACCGCGGGGCGCCGACCGACATCACGATCCTGGGCCTTCCGCGGAGCCGCTGCGCCAGCAAACGAGATGGCGACAGACGATGATCCTCGTCCGACGGCACCTGCGGGTGCTCGTCGCGGACCGCTCGTACGCGGCGTTTACGGCCACGCTGCCGATCGTCATGGCCGGGCTCGTGATGACCGTCCCTGGGGAGGCGGGGTTCGGCCCTGCGCAGACCCCGCCGACCAGCGAACCCACTCAGCTGCTCGTGGTCCTGCTCGTCGGGGCCGCGTTCATGGGGCTCGCGGCGAGTGCTCGGGACCTGATCGGGGAACGGCCCATCTTCGTACGGGAACGCGCGGTCGGGCTCGCGCCGGCCGCCTACCTCAGCGCGAAAATCGTCGTCTTCGGGGGGCTGGCCCTCCTGCAGTCGCTCGTGATGGTCGGCCTGGTCATGCTGGTCAAGCCGCAACCGGATACGGCCAGCGCGCTCGGTCACGGGACGCTCGAGATTCTCGTGGCGGTGTCGCTGACCACCTTCGCCTGCGCCACCTTGGGTCTGCTCATCAGCGCGGCCGTGTCCACGTCCGAGCAGGTGATGCCCCTTCTCATCGTGACCCTGATGTCCCAGCTGGTGCTCTGCGGCGGGCTCATCCCGGTCGCCGATCGTGCGGGTCTTGAGCACGTGGCCTACATCTCCCCCAGCCGGTGGGGGTACGCGGCAGCGGCCTCCACCGTGGACGTCCTGGCGAAACTGCCGATGACGCCCCAGGCCGGCGGTGCGAGCGCCGCATCGTCTGCAAGAGCCGGCGCGCCCTCCACCGTGCCCACCCCGGTGGCCGCGGAGGCACCAGGCAGCCCGCCCACGGACTCAGCCGATCCCGGCGTCGCCTCGTCCGAGACGGGACGAACCACAGACCCGCTCTGGGAGCACGACGCCGCCACCTGGTGGCTGTGCGTGGGAATGCTGATCACCTTGTCGGCGGCGTTCACGGCAGGTACGCGGTGGCGGCTGGGCCGCACCGGGCGCGCCACGTAACATCACGACGCACGTCATACTGCGATGCACAACCACGGACCATCCGGCGCGATCTTGATCAAGACGGGGCACATATGGCACGGATTCGACGGTCTGGTCCCGCTCACGCCGTCCTCGCCGCGATGGTGGTGATCCTTGTGGCGAGCGGGCTCTGGTCGGCCAACGCCAACGAGATGCCGGAAACAACCTCGCGTACGGACACCGCCCCTGCCGCGTCCCGCGTCGAGGGCGTCGGCGGCGTCGGGGACGTCAAGGTCAGCGAAGCGGCCGTGGACGCGAGCACCTTCGCGCGGGGGTTCGAGGACGCCTTTCCTGATCTGGCGGGCCGCGCCGGGGTGGCGGTTGCCGCACCCGGCTCCGGTGAGGCGCTCGTCGCGGGCCGACTGCGCAGCGGGGTGGCCTGGTCCACGATGAAGGTGCCGCTGTCCGTCGCGGCGTGGACGCAGGATCCCTCACCGTCGACTCAAGCTCTGATCCGCTCCGCGATCACCGTGTCGGACACCGTCGCGGCCGACAGGTTGTGGTCCTTGCTGGGCTCTGGCGATCAGGCGGCCGGCCAGGTCACCTCGGCGCTGAGACGAGGAGGTGATCAGGTCACCTCGGTCCAGTCCAGGCAGGTTCGTCCTCCGTTCACCCCCTTCGGTCAGAGCGTGTGGGCCCTCACGGACCAGGCGCGCTTTGCGGCCCGGCTGCCCTGCATGGCCGGTACGGGTGAGCTGCTGGGATTCATGCGAGCGGTGACTCCCGAGCAGCAATGGGGTCTGGGTCGGGAGCCCGGGGCCGCGATCAAGGGCGGCTGGGGTCCTTCGGGATCTGGCTATCTAGTGCGCCAGCTCGCCACGATCGTCAGGCCGGAGGGGACGATCTCGGGGGTGGCGATGATGGTGCAGTCATCGGACCTCACCTCCGGCACCGCCGAGCTGTCGCGCATCGCCGACTGGCTTTCCCCCCACCTGGCCGCTGGGCCCAAAGGTGCCTGCACGGTTCCCTGACCTTCCTCCTGAGGCTGACCCCCACTTAGAGGCTCGGCCGGCGGGCCCCGGACCAGCTGCTGATCGGTGGCCCGAGTTGCCCCAGAGGTATCTCGCATCCGAATCACCCGCCAAAGGCACCCCTGCCCAGGGTGAGGGAGGAGCTCTGCGCTCGGATCGGTAGACGTGTCCTCGCACCGTCCAGATGGCGAGACATCGCTGTTGCTGATCTCCGGTCCGCGTTCACGAACCTTACGGCGCGACCGTCTCCACCCACAGCGCCACGATGTGATCGCGGGTGAAGCTGACGGTCGCCGGCTCCGCGAATCGGCGCAGCGTCGTGCCTATGACCACGATCTCGTAACTGTCGATGTGCTCGTCATGGATGAGTCGCTGCAGGTGGTCGTTTGGGTCACCTTCGAACGGCCGGGTCAGCCACTCGGTACCGTCGACCGTGATCAGTCGGACCTGCAGTGGATTCATGTCAGTGCTCCTGGTGTGGGTGACCGGGCACGCCTACTCCGGAATCGCGCAGCGGATCGCCCGCATGGACCGGAGACGCCCGACGGTGTCACGGTCGTACTCGTAGGCGAACGGGTCGTCGACGAGACCGTTGAGCACCAGCGCGTATCCGCCCGAGGATAAGCCGAGGTCTCTCTGTGCGGCCTGCAGTTTGTACCCTTGCGCCTGAGGCGCCTGGCCCCACTCCCGTTCCAGATCGAGGACGGACTTGTCCCGGCCGGATAAACCGGGCGTACGACGTCGCGACACGTGACACCCCCTCCGTCCGCTTCCATCGGCCCCATCGGCACTGGGCGGACGCGACTGAGAGCCAGCGGTCATAGGCCGATCCCCGGATCCGCGTCACACCTCGATGGGCTCAGTCCTGGCGACGCAGCGACAGGGCCACCAAAGGGCGCCCAGGGGCACGCCCGACCGCGGAAACGCACGAACCGTCTCCGCGGGCCGCGACGCAGCCTCCGCAGCCCTGGGGCGGGCAGCCGAGGGAGAACTCCTCGGCCGCCAGGCGCCCCACCCGGACCAGATGTGCCAGCCCCGCGGAGACGGTGTCCATCGTCAATCCGGTGCGGCGGGCCACCTCGGCCGGACTGGACGCGCCCTCCTCGAACGCGCGAAGTATCGCCGTCAAGGGCCGAAGGGCCGGCGCGGCGCCGCCATCGGAGTTCACAGGATCAGCCGCCCGATCTGGAAGATGATGACCGCGAGCACCCACG
>CAJDWQ010000028.1_pt1 | contig 18102 bp, 12 predicted proteins | sample 7391641 | NCBI WGS metagenome assembly CAJDWQ01 (sample SAMEA7055718, study PRJEB34461) | soil metagenome | biome: terrestrial ecosystem; feature: Peninsula; material: soil | place: Antarctica | collected 2016
GATCCCGGACCGATCGCGGAGATGCTCGCCGCCGCCCGTCGCGGCCACGCCGTACTAGAGCTCATCGGCGACGGCGTCCACCTGGATCCCTACCTCGTTCGCGCGGTCTACGAGATGGTCGGACGCGACCACATCGTGCTGGTCACCGACGCCATGGCCGCCGCAGGCATGCCGGACGGCGACTACCTGCTCGGTGGGTTGGCGGTCACCGTGGCCAGCGGTGTCGCCCATCTGACCGGGAGCGGCGCCATCGCCGGCGGCACCGCCCACCTCATCGATGTCGTGCGTGTCACCGTGGCCGGCGGGGTGCCCCTGGTCGACGCCGTCTACATGGCCGCCACCGGCCCGGCTCACGTGCTCGGCCGCCCCGACGTCGGCGCTCTGACGGCAGGCCGGCGGGCCGACCTCGTCCTCACCGACGCCGAGCTGCGGGTCGTGCGGGTCCTGCGCGCGGGAATCCCGGTCAGCTCCGCGTGACTCAAGAAACGCCCGCCGCGTCATCGGAGTCGGACCAGAATCCGGGTCGTCACGCCAGCGCCGCCGCCCCTGCGGCCGCGTGGGCGTTCGCGTTCCTCATCCTGAGGATCTTCGCCGTGTCTGGATACAACTGGGACACGGCATTCGCGGTGAGCACGACGATCGGCCTGGACGACGGACTGTCACTGCTGTTCGGGTCCCTCATGGCCGGGCACCTGCTGGTGGCGGTGCTGCTCATCTTCGTGCTGCCGCTGCTGTTGGCCGCTTTCCTATGGGGGCCGAGTGGCCACCGCCCGGTCGTGGTGCTGTCGATCGCCTTGGGCGTGGTCACCGTGGTTGCGCTGACGGTGAGCTTCCGCAGCTGGTGGTTGCCGGTGACGACTTTCGCCGCGCTAGGGGCATTCGCGCTGATCCGCCGCCTACCCCCGCGACACCGCTTGCGCCGGGCGTCGATGGCGGCCATGGTGCGTGCCGTCTGGGTGGCAGCGGCGGCGGTGCTGCTCGTCGCGGCGCTCATCCAGACGCCGTGGGTTCCCCGCGAACAGATCCAGACCACCGACGGCATCATCACCGGATACGTCCTGAGCGTGGACTCCGGCTACCTCAACGTGCTCACCGAAGACCGCCAGTTCGTCATCCTCCTCAGCGACCACGTGCTCTCCCGTCACTGACGAACACGCGCCCCCGACGCCCCACGAGGAGTACGCCGCCCCGCACAGGGAAGACCGCGACGTGAGCCATCGGCCTAATGAGCAGGTCAGCCGAACAAGTCAGCCGAGCTGGGGCAGCCTCGTCGCCGCATCCGCGAAAGCACACCAGGCGTTGATCTGGCGGACCTGCTCGGCCGTCGTCGCCGGGGCGTCCAGCAGCGCGGGACTACCCACCCAGATCGCCAGCGCACGAGCGCGCGACACGGCGACGTTCAGACGGTGCACGTCGTACAGGAACCCCAGACCCCGCGGCGCGTCCGCCGCGCTCGACGACGCGGTCGTGTAGATCACGACCGGCGCCTCCTGACCCTGGAACTTGTCCACCGTCCCGACCCGCACGCCGTCAGGGACCGCGGCGCGCACGCGCGCCACATGAGCGTTGTACGGCGCCACGACCAGCACATCCGCACGTGTCAGAGGACGCTGCACGCCATGATCGTCCACCCAGCTCCCCGGCAGCAGATGCCGGACCAGGTGGGCCACCGCCGCCGCCTCTAAGGGGTTGTCCTGCGACATGCCGACGTGCACAACGGGCGCCCAGGCCAGCCCGCAACCGGGCCATCCATCGCCCACCGTCGACGCCGCGCGCGGCACGATTCTCTGCCGCTCGAGGCCCTCCTTGCTGCGCAGCATGCCGTCGTAACTGATCCTCGACACGAACTCCGTGATCTTCGGGTGCATCCGGTACGTCACGTCCAGGAACAGCCCTCGATCCGCCCCGATCACGTCGCGGTCGCCGATCAGGTGCTCGAGCGCGGACACCCCCGCACCGTCGGGGTGCTCGGCCTTCGTCGGCTGGGTCAGCTGTTGCGGGTCCCCCAGCAGCACCATCGCACGCGCTGCTCCCGCGGCCGCCATCGCGTTAGCCAGCGAATACTGCCCAGCCTCGTCGACCACCAGCACGTCCACGCTGGCGGCCAGCGCCTCCCGCGCCCACAGCCAGGCGGTCCCGCCCACGAGCCGCGCCGACCCGTCGAGGATCGCCGCCTCCACATCCTGTACGGATGTCTCCTCAACCACCTTCGTCGTGCCGACCGGGCGACCCGAGAGGACCGACACCTTATGCAGGGCGGGGCGGTCTACTGCGTCCAGCAGGTTGCGGATGACCGCGTGCGACTGCGCCGCCACACCCACCGACCTCCCCGCGTCGAGCAGGGCACGGATCAGGTGCGAAGCGGCATACGTCTTGCCCGCGCCCGGCGGCCCCTGCACCGCGAGCACCTGGCCGTCCAGTCCCATCCCCACCCGGATCACCGCGTCCGTCGCCGATTCCCCGGGGTGGCGCGTCAGATCCGCCGGGACCACCCGGTCCATCAGCGCGATCCCCAGCGGTCGCGCTCCCGCGAGATGCGCCTTGGCCTGCCGCGCGATCGAGTCGCGCACGATCGTGGTGTTCAGCGGACCCGCGGGGCCCAGGCCCCGCGGCGTGGCCGGCTCCATCCGCGCGGCGCGGGCCAGGACCACCCACCCGGTTCCCCCGAGCAGCGCGGTCTCGGGCGACTCTGCCGCGCCCGCGGTCACGTCCTCGGCCTCCAGGTCGATCCCCGTGTCGGCGTCCTGCACCGTGCCGCACCCGACGCGGTCGTCCACGCAGTGCAGCTGCTTGCCGGCCTCGACCTTGCACGGCTGGGCCGGGAACTCGTACCGCCACAGCTTCGATGTCGTCCGGCCCGCCTTCGACAGCCTCTCCCCCACCTGAACCGGCGGTCCCACCCGGCCGATCGCGGTGCCGTCGTCGACCAGCTCGTCGTCGGACAGCTCAGCCCGCCGGAAGTAGTCCCACCACTCCGGCCGGCCCTCCCTGCGGTGCCAGCCGATGAGCCCGGCCGCCAGCGGCAAGTGTGCCGCCACGAGCTCCTCGGCCAGAAGCCGTTCCTCGACGGCCCCCTCGGGCTCGCCCAGGTCCTCGTCCGGCACGTCACAGGGCCGCTGGACGCCGCCCTCACCGGCCGCCCGCAGCGCCGTGTCGAGCTCGGTGCGGCGCTCCTCCAGCCAATCGTGCAGCGCGAGCGTCGACCGCACGTCCTCACGGTTGTATTCCATGATGCGCCCCAGAATCTCGGGGTTCGCGTCGGGATCGGCCAGCCAGCGCTCGTACTCCACCACCGAGCTCAACGCGTCCGCCACCGCGTCCCCCTCGCCGTGCCGGACGTGGCCCCAATACAGGTCCTCCATCTGCTTCAGCGAGTACGAACCCTTCCCGATCACCAGGCCCTGCCGGACCGACTGGTAGAGGTCAACGAATCGCCCACCGCGCAGCAGCGCGTCGAGGTCGGCCTCCCCCACCCCGTACACCCCGGTCAGCCGTTTGAGCGCGTTCTGCTCGTAGGCCGCGTAGTGGTAGACGTGCATGCCGGGGAACTCGCGCCAGCGCGCCACGAGCCGCCCCAGCAGCTCGGCCGCCATCGCGGCCTCCTGCGCATCATCGTGCGCCCACAGCGGCAGGAAGTCACCGCGTCGGTCCAGGAGACCCGCCAGGTACTCCCTGCCGCGCCCGTCCCCCGCGAAGGGATCCCCTTCGAAGTCGAGGTACAGATCCCCGGGGTCCGGCGCCGGCAGCCGGGCCAACCCTTGGCCCGGCATGTGGGGCAGGAGCTCGTAGCGCGCGCCGCCGCCGTCTCGTTCGGCGACCTGCAGTCGCGCCTGTCGCCGGAGGCGCTCGAAGGTCGCCGACCCGACGCCGCCGATCCCCCCTCCGGTGAACGTGGCCAAATCATTGGCGGTGAGGATTCCGGCGTCCCGTAACTGTGCCCGCTGGACGTTCGTGAGGCCCGCGACCAGGCATAGGTCGTCGGCGGCCTCCCAACCGGCCGAGCACCCGGTCAGCCACCGGCAGCCGTTGCAGTGCCCGACGGGGACCGCCTCGGTCACGGGCGATCCGGCCTGAAAGAGCTGTCCGGAACCGTCGATTCCAGCGTCCGACAAGAACTCTCGGAGGCGAGCCGAGGCGTGCCGAGCGTAGGCCTCGATGTCTTCCAGCCGCCAGGGCCACTCGACGCCGTCGCCGGTCACGACGGCGATCCTCGGTGGCGCCCCCTGCACCGACTCCAGGCGTCGCGCGTAGGTCGCCAACTGCAGGAGGGCCGCCGCCGACGCGTGCCGAGCGAGTTTGGTGTCCACGAGGTCGTACGCGAAATCCCCAAAGGCAGAACGGATTCCATCGCGGCGGATCAGGAAGTCGGCATACCCCACCCACGTCCCGTCGAAGAAGGCCCCCTGGTAGACGACGTCGACCCCGGCGCGCATCGCCGCGACCGTCGCGACCTCCAGCTCTCTCGGGTCGGTCGTGTCAGGACCCGCGACCGACCCGCTGACCTGCGTGATGTGCAGTCCGCGCTCGATCAAGCGGTCCCGGTAGGCCCGCTCGTGCGCCAGCCCCCGCGCGGCGATGAGCGCGAGCTGCTCGTCGAGACCCGCCCGGGGGCGGGTCCGCAAGCCGACGGCCACCTGTGCATCCAGCGACGTGGCGTGCCGGCAGGCCAAAAAGGTGTTGAGATCCGTCGGGCTGAGCACGAGCCGACCGTCGCGGGCTTGCATGGGTCCATTGTCGCCGCCGGTCCTGACAACCCTGGCAACCCGCCGTCCGCGGCGTGCGTCACGCTGAGAATAGTGGACGGATTCCCTTGGCAGAGCGTGCATTTCGTCCACGGCGAGCGGGCCTGCTCGCTAAGTTGTAGATCGCTCGTTCGCGACATCCGGGACGGGCGACGGAATGGCCACGGTGCCGCTGCAATGTACCGAGCCGCTGGCCACCGCCGTTCACCAAGACGCTCGCGCCACCATGCGCAAGGAGATCGCGCCGCTGGTGCAGGAGCTGATGCGCCAGACCGAGGTCAAGTACGGCTACAACATCCGCCGGGATGACACCGGTGGGTTCAACTGCCGCTACATGGCGAGCAGCAAGACCAGCATCTCCAACCACGCGTACGGGCGGGCGATCGACATCAACTGGAGCACGAACCCGTACCAAAAGACCTTCAGGTCCGACATCCCACCCAACGTGGTGTCCCTGTGGATCCGGCACGGCTTCTATTGGGGCGGACACTACAAAAACACGCACGACACCATGCACTTCGAGTACGTGGCTCCGCTGAAGTCCGCGCCCGCATTCCTCAACAGCGCGCGCAGGGAATCCGGCGGAACCTCGCCCACGCCCACACCTCCGCCCGCGAGTTGCCCCAGCAGCACGTTGGCCTCCTACCCGACCATTCGGTCCGGCTCGTCCGGGAGCGCCGTGACGATTGCGCAATGTCGACTGCGGACGGCGGGGTCGTCGATCATGGCGGACGGGGATTTCGGGCCGGCGACATCCTCCGCCGTGAAGGGCTTCCAGTCCGCGCGCGGCCTCGCCGCCGACGGCATCGTCGGCTCCCGCACCTGGACGGTCGGGCTCACGTCCGATGGCATCGTCGGACCTCGCACCTGGGCCGCATTGCAGCGCGGCCGCTGAGCGGTGACGCCCTTCGGCTGACCTAGGCGCGCGGGCGCGGCCTAGGCCCGCCCCGGGTGCTCCTGCTCGCGGGCCGCCGCCAGATCCGCGGCGCTGACCCCCGCCAGGGCCCGCTGGATCGTCGGGATACTCGCCACGAGACGGCGTGTGTAGGGCTCCCGCGGGTCGGTATAGATCTGCTCGACGGGCCCGGCCTCGACGATCCGGCCCGCTTTCATCACCACGACGCGCTCGCAGACATGCCGGACCACCGACAGGTCGTGCGACACGAACAGCAGCGTCAACCCCAGCCGGTCCACCAGGTCCGCGATGAGGTTCAACACCTGCGCGCGCACCGACACGTCGAGAGCGCTCACCGGTTCATCGGCAAGCAGGATGTCCGGATCCGGCCCGATGGAGCGGGCGATCGAGATCCGCTGCCGCTGCCCGCCGGAGAACTGGTGCGGATAGCGGGACGCGTTCGCCGGGTCTATCCCCACCGACGCCAACAGCTCCGCCACGCGCTCCCGGCGCACCGCCCCGCCCGTGGTCAGCAGCGGCTCCAGCACCGACGCGTAGATGCGCATGCGCGGGTCGAGCGAACCCATCGGATCCTGGAACACCATCTGCAGCCGGTCGCGGAGGAACCCCAGGCGCCGCTCCGGAACCCCAGACACCATCCGCCCGGCCACCTGCACCGTCCCGGAGGTGGGCGATTCCAACCCCGCCACCAGCCGCAGCAACGTGGACTTGCCACAGCCGGACTCGCCGACGATCCCGACCCGCTCCCCCGGCGCGACCGCCAGATCGACGTCGCGCAGGGCCTGCACCACGGGCGCCGGCGCGAACAGCGAAGTACGCGGCCGCACGTACTCCTTGGTCACACCGATGATGCGCACGGCCGCCGTGGCCGCGCCTGACGGCTCGGACAGCGGTACGTGCTCGGAGGTGGGCCGCCGGCGCGGCCGCCCGCCCGCGAACGCGCCCGAGCGCCGCACTTCCCCCGCCGGCGCTTCGCCCGCAAGGGGTTCGCCCGCCGGCGCTTGCCCCGAAGCGACGTCCCCGGCTTCGACGCGGCGGCGCAGACGGCCGCGATCGTCGACATCCTTCAGGTCGGCCGCGGCGAGGAGACTGCGCGTGTACGGATGCTGCGGTTCGGTCATCACCTGACCCACAGAGCCGTATTCGACGATGCGCCCGCGGTGCATGACCGCCACCTGCTCACACACCGTGGCGACCACCGCCAGATCGTGGCTGATGAACAGCAGCCCCGCGTCACGGGACTCGACGCCGCGCACGATGAGGTCGAGCACGTTGGCCTGCACGGTCACGTCGAGCGCCGTGGTCGGTTCGTCGCAGATCAGCAGGGCCGGGTCGTTCGCCAACGCCATCGCGAGCACCACCCGCTGGCGTTGGCCGCCGGAGAGTTGGTGCGGGTAGGACCGGGCGGCCCCGGCCGGGTCGGACAGCCGAACGTCGCCGAGCAACGTGTTCACGGCCTCCCGCACCCCGGAACGGTCGTGCCGGTCGTACAGCAGCATGGTCTCGGCCACCTGCCTCCCGACGCGCATCGTCGGGTTGAGCGCGGTCATCGGCTCCTGGAACACCATCGCCATCTGCTGCCCGCGCAGCCGGGACAGCGCCCGTTCGTCCAGGTCGAGCAGGTTCGACTCGGCGCCCGCCAGCCGTACGTCGCCCGTGGCGCGCAGACTGTCCGGCAGCAGCCCCATCACGGCCAACGCCGTCAGCGTCTTGCCCGACCCGGACTCCCCGATCAAGCCGACACGTTCCCCCCGGCAGACCCGAAGCTCCACCCCCTCGACCAGTCCGTGTTCGCCGGCGGCCACGCTCAGACCCCGTACCGTGAGCACCTCGCCCACGCTGGGCAGCAAGACTTTGTTATGGCTGTCACCGCCCTGCACGCCGCTCACGCCCTTCACGCCGCTCATCCGCGTCCCTCGAGGCGTGGGTCCAGCAGGTCACGCAGCCCGTCACCCAGCAGGTTGAACCCGAGGACCGCCGTCGCGATGGCCGCCCCGGGCACCAGGACCAACAGCGGTTCCAGCGCCAGGAACGGCTGGCTCTCCTGCAGCATCCTGCCCCACGACGGGGTCGGCGGCGGGGTCCCGAGGCCCAGGTAGGACAAACCGGCCTCAGCGAGCACCGCGATCGCGAACGACACCGACGACTGCACGATCACCAGGCTGGCGATATTGGGCAGCACGTGGCGCACGGCGATCGCCGCCGGCCGGCGCCCGGCGATCCGCGCCGCCAACACGTAGTCGCGGCCCATGACCTGCCACGCCCCCGAGCGCGTCACCCGCGCGAACTGCGGCACGCTGGCCAGCCCGATCGCGATCATCGCCATCAGGGTGCTTGCACCGAATACAGCGCTGAGCATGATCGCGAGCAGCAGCGCCGGGAACGCCAGCATCACGTCGGCTACCCGCATCAGCAGCTCATCGAGCCACCGCCTCGGCGACATGGCCGCCGCCAGCCCGATCGGCACGCCGAGCAACGCCGCCACCCCGACAGCGACCAGCCCGACGAACAGGGTGGTTCGCGACCCCATCATGATCCGGCTGGCCACGTCCCGGCCCAGCGCGTCCGTGCCCAGCCAGTGCTCCGCCGACGGCGCAAGCAGCCGGGGGGTGTTATCGATGCGCAACGGGTCGTGCGGGGTCCACACGAACGACACCAGCGCCACCGCGATCACCATCCCGACCAGCGCCGCGCCGACCAGCAACGGGCCACGCGCGCGTCGGCGCCTGCGTCGGTTTTCTCGACCTGAACGCGCCGCACCGGCCGCACCGGTCGCGCTGGTGACACCGTCCGCACCGGACCTCCCGGGACGCCGGGGGCTCATCGGGTCCGCGCCCGCATCCGGGGGTCGATCAGCACGTACGCCACCTCGGTGAGGAAGGTGACCACCAACACGATCGCGACCAGCACCATCACCACGTCTTGCACGACGATCAGATCGCGCACGGCCACCGCGTCGAGCAGCAGGCTGCCGAGCCCGTTGATCACGAAGACCCGCTCGATCACCACCGCGCCGACGAGCATCGCTGACAGCTGGAGCCCCAGCACCGTCACCACCGGCACACCCGAGTTGCGCAGCCCGTGCCGCAGCAGCGCTCGCGCTGGGGTCAGCCCCTTGGAGCGGGCGGTGCGCAGGTAGTCCTCGCGGAGCACGTCGAGCACGGAACTGCGCACGTACCGCGCGAGCACGGCCGCCTGCACGATCCCCAGCGACAACGCGGGCAGGATCAGTCGCTGCAGGAAGGCGACCGGGTCGACCGCCGGCGGCACCCACCCCGAGGAGGGGAGCCAGCGCAGGCGCACGGAGACGAGCGCCACGAGGAGCATCCCCGCGAGGAACGCGGGGATCGCGATGCCCACCTGGGACAGCGCGGACAGCAGCGCACCGTCGGCACGCCGGTGCCGCACCGCCATGAGCACACCCATGGGGACGGCGATGACCATCGCGATCAGCAGGGCGGAACCCACGAGCCACAGGGTCACCGCCAGCGCGTCGAGGAGCCGCGGCGCGATCAAGTCCCCGGAGGTGTAGCTGGTTCCCAGGTCACCGCGCACGAGGCCGCCGACCCAGGACACGTACTGCACGATCAGCGGACGGTCCAGGCCGAAGGAGGTGCGCAGCACGGCCACGGCCTCATCGGTCGCGTTGACGCCGAGGGCGACGCGGGCCGGGTCACCCGGCAGCACGGCCATGAACGCGAACACCGCGACCGTACTCACCGCCAGGCTGAGAGCCAGGACCGCGAGTCGACGCGCCAGCGCCGCAACCATGAGGCCTCAGCGATGCCCGAGGCTGGTCAGATCGAACGACTCAGAAATGGCGTTCTTCGGCAGCCCGGTGATCGAGGTGTCGGCGACGACCAGGTTCGGCATCAAAAACAGCCAGTCGGACGCCGCGTCTTCGGAGATGAGCCGCGCCGCCTCCCTCATCTTCGCCACCTGCGTCTCCTCGTCGCCGGAGTCGGCGGCCGCGAGCGCCGCGGTGAGCTCAGGATTCTTGTAGTGGATGTAGTAGTCCGGGTTGCCGAAGACGGCCGGTAGGTCACGCGGCTCGACATGCGCGACGATCGACGCCTCGTAGTCCCCTTGGGTGAACACGCTCGACAGCCACGCCGCCGGGAACTCCAGCTGGTCGAGCTTGACCGTGAAGCCGACCTGTTCGAGCTGGCTCTTCACGACCTGGCCGCAGGAGGTGGCGTACGGCAAGGTCGGCACCCGCAACCGGATCGTCGGGTTCGGCTGCCCGGCCCGCGCCAGCAGGCTCTTGGCCGTCGCCGGGTCGTAGGGGGCGATACCCGTGAGGTCCTCGTACCACGGGTCCGTCGGGGGCACCATGGAGCCGATGAGCTCGCCGCGGCCCCCCCAGCACCGGTCGAGCAACGCCCGGTGATCGATCGCCGCCCGCGCCGCCTGGCGAACGCTCACGTTGGTAAAGGGCGCCCTCGCGTTGTTGAACGAGAGCACCACCTCGGCGTTGGTGGTGCCCTCAAGCACCTGGTATCTGCTGCTGTCGGAGAACTGTCCCAGCGAGTCCGGTGCGGTGACCTGGCTGATCACCTGGATTCCGCCGGAGAGGAGGGAGTTGTTGAGCGCCGCCGCCTCCTTGAAGTAGCGCAGGGTCACCCGGTCGAAGTACGGCTGCGAGCCCCAGTAGTCCGGGTTGCGCTCCAGGACGATCGAGTCCCCTTTGGTCCACTTCATGAACCGGTACGGTCCCGTGCCGATCGGCGTCGTCGCCAGGGCGTCCACCCCGGTGCGCGAGAACATGGCGCCCACGCGGGTGGTCATCCGGTAGAGCCAGTCGTTGCTCGGCGCGGACAGCGTGACCTGCACCTGGGCGGGGCTCGTGACATTCACGTCGCGCACGACGTTCATCGCCGCGGCGAGCGACGTGGTCCACCCGCCGTTCTTGACCCGGTCGATCGAGAACTTCACGTCGTCGGCGGTGAACGGTGACCCGTTGGTGAACTTCGCGTCCGTCACCAGGTCGAACGTGTACGTGAGTCGGTCCGGGGACACCTGCCAGGCCGACGCCAACCCCGGGACGATCTTGCCGTCCTGGTCGACCTTGACGAGCCCTTCGTACACGTTGGTGAGCAGCGCTTGCGGAATCGCCGCACCGTTCTCGTGAGTGAAGTCCAGCGAAGCGGGTTCTGCGGTGACACCCACGACCAGCGCTGTCGGGCCGCCCGAGGAGTTCTCCCGGGAGGCGCCCGGTTGCCCCGAGCCCGCGCTGCACCCGGCCGTTGTCACCGCGACGCAGGCGCCTACCGTGGCCGCAACCATCGCGGCGCGGACACGGGCGCGTCGGGGGACTGACACCATCGTGGACCTCCCTCGGCGGGCCCCCGACCGCGCGGTGGGGAATCCCAGACGATCGTAGCGGCCCCCCTCTTGGCAGGTCGCCTGCGGGATGGGGTGTACGTGGTCCTTCGCGATCTGCCGGTACGCCGGGATCGCGCCCTCAACCGCCGGCCATCTGCGAGAGCGTGTGGATCACCAGACCGGCGAGGCCGCCCACGACCGTGCCGTTGATGCGGATGAACTGCAGGTCCCGGCCCACGTGCAGCTCGATGCGCTCGGCGGCCTCCTTGCCGTCCCACCGCGCGATGACCTGCGAGATGATCGGCGCGAGCTCGGTGCCGTAGGAGTCGATGATGAACGTGACCGCGTCACCCGCCCGGGCGTCGACTCGCGCCCGCAGCTCGGGCTCCGTGTCGAAGCGTTCGCCGAGTCGCTCCAGCTCGGCCGCGAAACGCGCCCGAAGCAGGCTGTCCTCGTCCTCCAACGCCTTGGCCAAAACAGACCGGACGATCTCCCACACGGCGAGCGCCGCGTCGGTGGTCTGGGGATGGGTGAGCAGCCGCTCTTTCAAGGCCTCGGCGCGTTGCATGGTCGCCGGATCCTCTTGAAGGTTGCGGGCGAGGTCCTCGAGGAGGTCGTCCACGGCCTTGCGGACGCGGTGGTCCCGGTCGTCGCGGATGTCGCGGATCCAGCGGACCGCCTCTAGGTGGGCACGGTCGGCCACGAGGTCCCCGAGCCAGTGGGGCGCCCACTGCGGCACGCGTTCACCCACGATCCCGATCAACGTCTGAGGATTCTCCAGCAGCCAGGCGTGCGCCTCCATGACGACGATGTCGACGAGGTTGTGGTGCACGCCGTCGCGGACCACCTCTTCCAGCAGCGCGCCGGCCAGCGGGCTCACCGCTTCGGAATGCAGGCGTGGGATCAGGGAGTGCTCGATCAGGCTGCGCACGTCGGCGGGGTCGACATGCTCCAGGCCACGCGCGAGCACCCGTGCGGACTCGTCCGCGAGACGCCGCGCTTGGCGTGGGTCGCGCAGCCACCGACCGAGGCGTCCCGTGGCGTCGGCGGCGAGGAACCGCTCCCGCGCCGCCTCACCGGTGAGGAAGTTGCCGGTGACGAAGTCCTCCAGGCCCTTGGCGAAGATGTCCTTCTTCTTGGGGATGAGCGCGGTGTGCGGGATCGGTATGCCCATGGGGTGCCGGAAGATCGCGGTGACGGCGAACCAGTCCGCCAAGGCGCCGATCATCGCCGCTTCCGACGTGGCGTTCACGTACCCCCACACGCCGTCTCGGTGCAGCGTCAGCACGAAGACGAGGGCCGCGAACACCAGCAGCGAGGTCGCGACCCGGCGCATCCGCACGAAGTCCCTTCGACGCTCCTCGTCGGCGGCGGTCAGAGCGATGGAGGACATGCGCGCATTCTTGCTGACGGCGTGAGATTCTGCGCGGGTGAGGTCACCGACACTGCGCCTGCTCGCGGACGCCCTGTCGCGGAGGCGGATTCGTCGACGTGACCTGGGCCGCATCCGCCGTCGCTCCGTGCCGATGCTCAAGGACATCGTTCGGTTGACGAGCGCTTCGGTCCTGGCCTACCTGCTCGGTCAGGCGCTGATCCCCGGCGGAACGGACCTCACGGGTCCGCTCTCCGCGCTTCTCGTCGTGCAGACGAGCTTGTACGCGACGCTGCGCACCTCGCTGTTGCGGATCGCGGCGGTGCTCAGCGGGGTGTTCGTCGCCATCGTCGTGTCGTCCTGGGTGGGACTCAGCTGGGCGAGCCTCGGGCTGGTGATCGCCGTGGCCCTGGTCGTGGGGCACCTGCTGCGGTTGAAGGACTCCCTCCTCGAGGTGCCGATCAGCGCGATGCTCATCCTCGGGGTGTCCCAGCACGACGTCGCGGCGAGCACGCGGGTGTTCAACACGCTGATCGGGGCGGGCGTCGGGGTGGCGTTCTCACTCCTGCTGCCCCCCGCGATCGGCTCGGGTCGGGGCGCGGATGCCGTCCGAGAGGTGGCCGACGGGACGGCCGGGGCGTTGCGCCGAGCGGGCCAGGAGATCGTGGACGGCGTGGACGCCTCCCGGGTGGCGTCGTGGCGGCGGCATACCCGTGAGCTGGAGCACTTGGTGGGGGTGGCGGACCAGAGCCTGTCCCGCGTGGAAGAGAGCCGCAAACTCAACCCCCGGTCACTGTCCACCGCGAACGTGGTACCCACGCTTCGGGATGGCCTGGCCTCGCTCGACGGGGCCGTCCTGTCGGTGCGCGCCATGTTCCAGACGCTTGCCGAGGAGCTGCCGCGCGAGGAGGGCGACCGACCTGGCGCCCGACCGCCGGGGAACGGCGTCTACGACCAGGAGCTTCGCGGCGCGTTCTCGGTGGTCCTCATGGACATGGCCGACGCGTGCGAGGCGTTCGGGACGCTCATCGTGGCCGAGGCGGAGGGGCGCCAGCTGGAGGCCGAGGACGCGCTCGCCGAGACGCTGGAGATCCTGCGCGAGACGCGGGCGATCCTCACCGAGCTGTACTTCGTCGACGTCCGTGACGTGCGCGATGACCCGTCGACGTGGCTGCTGCACGGGTCGATGCTGGCGGCCGTGGAGGGGGTCCTGCGCCACCTGGACGTGGAGGAGCGGGCCCGACGTCGGCGTCAGCTCGCCGCGGACGCTTGGCATCCCGCCCCACGGCCAACGTCCCTGGCCCGGTACGCCCGAGGGCTCAGCACCCCCGCCGAGCCCCCGGAGCGGCCCGCGCCGATGGAGCCGTTGTGGCCGTCCCCCGATGACCCGGTGCCAGGTCAACCTGGCCCGCGGTGAGCCCGGGCCTGGCGAGTCTCGGACCTCGATGAGCTGTCCGCCACCGTGAGCCGTCCGCCACGGTGAGCCTGTGACGGAGCCGGGTCAGGTCGGCGGGCCGAGCAACTCGCTCAGGTCGTCCGGAGCGTCCACGGCGTGCTGTATCAGCCACTCCTTGGGGACGACCTGCAGCGCGAGGATGTTGGTGGCCTGCAGCCGCACGGGCGAGGCGCACCCATCCTCGTAGGCCTGCCGCCACCGCGCCGCGAGCACGCACCAGGAGTCGCCCGGCCGCAGTCCGGGGAAGGCGAAGTGGGGGGCCGGGGTCACGAGGTCGTTGCCCGTGGTCACCTGATGACTCAGGAAATCCTCGGTCGCGACGACGCAGACGGTGTGGCCACCCAGGGCCTGACTGCCCATCATGCAGCTGCCGTCGCGAAAGAACCCGGTCAGGGGATCCGTGCTGCACGGCTGCAGCTCCGCGCCGAACACATTGAGGACTGCCATGTTCAGGAATGGTACTGGGCGCCGACGCTCCCCGCCGCCCGCTTGCGCCGCCCTGCCGCGTCGAACGAGCGCCCTCAGGCGGCGGATAGGTCCCTGGAGTCGAGCGGTATGACGTGCGACGGAGTCGCGACATAGAACCCGAGAAGCGGAACGGAGCGGACGCGACACGCGTTGCGCGCGGCCCGCGCCCACGAGATGTCCTCGGGGTCCACCCGGGTGGGGCCTGGTCGGGCGCGAGCCACGAGGAGCCCTCCGCCGCACTCACGGGCGTAAGCCGCGAACGGCTTGAGCATGCGCAGCTTGTCCAGATCGTTGCTCGCGCGCGGCACCTCGGCCACCAGGCAGGGCTGGACCAGCCGCCCGTACCCGTCGCACAGAAGCACCGTCACAGACCATCCGTGCCGATCGCGGACCGGCACGGTGAGGTCGACCACGCCGGAGGCGATGAGCGGTTCGGCGAGGGATCGGGTCGGCCAGTCCGGAGGCAGCCGGTCGAAGGTCAGGGTCGGCTTTGGAGCGGAGGAGTGGGTCACGCGTCGATCATGCTCTGGCATACCGATTGATGCTGTTTGTTATCCACAGATGCGACCGCGCCCGCCCACACCATCGGGGGTGTGGGCGGGCGCGGATGAGAGGTCGGTCAGCTGCAGCCGGAGGTGCTGCCGCAGCCTTCGCAGACGTAGCAGCTGCCCGCCGGACGCATCTTGATGCCACAGGTCATGCACATCGGCGCGTCTGCGACCTGACCGTGGAACTGCTCGATCAGCTCGGCAGAGCTGTGCACGTTCGGGTCGGCCTCCTTCGCCGCAGCCACGCCCGCGCCGGACGACAGCTCGATCGCTCGCGCACGCTGCGTCGGCGTGACCGGGCGGTGCTTCTCCGCGGCACTTTGGGAGTAGCCCTCCAACTGCTCCTCGATGTCCGTGTCGTCGCCGCCGGCCGGGGCGTACGAGCCGGTCTCCAGCTGCCGGGCCCGCTCCTGCGCGGTGTGAATCCCCATGAACGAGCGCGCATCGAAATCGAGGTAGTCCAGCGCGAGGCGTCGGAACACGTAGTCCATGATCGACTGCGCCATCCGCACGTCCGGGTCGTCCGTCAGCCCCGCCGGATCGAAGCGAAGGTTGGTGAACTTCTCCACATACGTCTCCAGAGGCACCCCGTACTGCAACGCGACCGAGACCGCCAGGGAGAACGCGTCCATCAGGCCCGCCAGCGTCGAGCCCTGCTTGCCGAACTTCAAGAAGATCTCGCCCAGCCCGTCGTCAGGGTAGCTACTTGCCGTCAGGTACCCCTCCGCGCCGCCCACCGTGAACGACGTCGTCACCGACTGGCGTCGCCTCGGCAGTCGCTTGCGTACCGGGCGGTACTCGATGACCCGCTCGACCTTCGGCTCCGACCCTCCAACGTGCGCGCTCTTGGATTTTGCGTCCGACAGCGGCTGGCCGACCTTGCAATTGTCGCGATAGACGGCGAGGGCCTTCAGGCCGAGCTTCCAGCCGTGCAGGTAGACCTCCTCGATGTCCCCCACCGTGGCGGTCTCGGGCACATTCACCGTCTTGCTGATCGCGCCGGACAGGAACGGCTGGCACGCCGCCATCATCCGCACGTGGCCCATCGGGGAGATGGCCCGCTCCCCCATCGCGCAGTCGAACACCTCGTAGTGCTCCGGCTTCAGCCCCGGGGCGTCCACGACGTGGCCGTGCTCAGCGGTGTATTCCACGATCGCCTCGACCTGCTCGTCGAGGTAGCCCAGCGTCCGCAGCGCCCGCGGGATCGTCAGGTTCACGATCTGCATGGAGCCGCCGCCGACCAGCTTCTTGAACTTGACCAGCGAGAAGTCCGGCTCGATGCCCGTGGTGTCGCAGTCCATCATGAAGCCGATGGTCCCGGTGGGCGCCAGCACGGACGCCTGGGCGTTGCGGAAGCCGTGCGTCGCGCCGAGCGTCACCACGTCGTCCCACGCCCGGGTGGCCTCGGCGTGGATCGTCGCGCCCATGTCGTCGCGCGAGCGCACCGCCTCGTGGGCGGCCTGGTGCTTGCGCATGACCCGCTGGTGGACGCTCGCGTTGCGCGCGTAGCCCGCGTACGGACCCACCACGGCGGCCAATAGCGCCGAACGACGGTACGCCGCCGCGGTCAACAACGAGGTGATCGACGCGGCCAGGGCCCGCCCGCCCTCAGAGTCGTACCCGTGCCCCGTCGCCATCAGCAAGGCACCCAGGTTGGCGTAACCGATCCCCAACTGCCGGTAGGCGCGCGTCGTCTCGGCGATCGACTCGGTCGGGAAGTCGGCGAAGCAGATCGAGATGTCCATCGCCGTGATGACGAGCTCGACGACCTTCGCGAAGCGCTCCACGTCGAAGGTGTCGTCGTCGCGCAAGAACTTCAGCAGGTTGAGGCTCGCGAGGTTGCAGGAGCTGTTGTCGAGCGACATGTACTCCGAGCAGGGGTTGGACGCCGTGATCCGGCCCGTCTCCGGGTTCGTGTGCCACGCGTTGATCGTGTCGTCGTACTGGATCCCAGGATCGGCGCACGCCCAGGCCGCCTGGGCGATCTTGCCGAACAGCTCGCGGGCGTCGACCTCCTCGATGACCTCGCCGGTGAGGCGCGCCGTGAGCCCGAACGGGTCGCCCTCCTCCACCGCGCGCATGAAGTGATCGGAGACGCGGACCGAGTTGTTCGCGTTCTGGTATTGCACCGACACGATGTCCTTGCCGCCGAGGTCCATGTCGAACCCGGCGTCGCGCAGCGCGCGGATCTTGTCCTCTTCTCGCGCTTTGGTCTCGACGAATTCCACGATGTCAGGGTGGTCAACGTCGAGCACGACCATCTTGGCCGCACGCCGGGTGGCTCCGCCGGACTTGATCGTGCCCGCGGACGCGTCGGCGCCGCGCATGAAGCTCACCGGGCCCGAGGCGGTTCCACCGGAGGAGAGCAGCTCCTTGCTGGAGCGGATCCGGGACAAGTTCAGTCCCGCGCCGGAGCCGCCCTTGAAGATGAAGCCTTCCTCCTTGTACCAGTTGAGGATCGACTCCATCGAGTCCTCGACGGAGAGGATGAAGCAGGCGCTGACCTGCTGCGGGCTCGGCGTGCCGACGTTGAACCACACCGGCGAGTTGAAGCTGAAGACCTGGTGCAGGAGCGTGTAGGTCAGCTCGTGCTCGAGGATCTCCGCGTCAGCGTCCGACGCGAAGTAGCCGTGCGCGCGACCCGCCGCCACGTACGTGAGCACGACGCGATCGATCAGCGCCTTGAGCGAGGACTCGCGCTTCGGGGTGCCGAGCGCTCCCCGGAAGTACTTCGTCGTCACGATCGTGGAGGCGTTAACCGACCAGAAGGCGGGAAACTCGACCCCTCGCTGCTCGAAGATCGTCTCGCCGGTCTTCCAGTTCTGCTGCACGACGTCGCGTCGCTCCCAGACCACCTCGTCGTAGGGATGCACGCCGGCCGTGGTGAAGATGCGCTCGACGCGCACGCCGTTGCCGGCTCCCTCGCGAGCCTCGGCGGCTGCGTTGGTGATCTCCGTCATGTGTGGGTCCTTCCATGAGGTCGTGCCAGATCAGCTTGTCGGGCAGGGCCGACAATGCTGCGAGCAGCGATGATGCGTGGTGGATGAAATCAACGTGGTCGATGGCGTCACCGCGGGTGGTGACGATCACGCGCCAGAGGTCAGGGACCGTTCCGCGCGCAGCAGGGCGATGGCCGTCTCGAAGTCCTCCAGCGTCTCGAACGCCTGGTACACCGAGGCGAACCTCAGATAGGCGATCTCGTCCAGCTGCCGCAGCGGGGGCAGGATCGCCAGACCCACCTCGTGGGCGTCGATCTGCGCGTGTCCCCCGGCGCG
>CAJDWQ010000073.1_pt1 | contig 17792 bp, 15 predicted proteins | sample 7391641 | NCBI WGS metagenome assembly CAJDWQ01 (sample SAMEA7055718, study PRJEB34461) | soil metagenome | biome: terrestrial ecosystem; feature: Peninsula; material: soil | place: Antarctica | collected 2016
TCGCGCCGTCTCCGGACCTGGTAGGGCAGCGTGTCGCCTTCGGTTGGACCCGAGGCGGCGACGAGCGGCTCCTACGCTCGGCACGCTTCCTGGAGTGCCGACCGCCACTGCGAGGAGCGCGTGACGTTCAGGGCCGTCACGGACGGGCCGGCAGGGTCGGTGGCCGCGGTGAGAACGCTGCCGTGCCAGTCCCAGAAGGAGGGCACCGCGGTGGCGGCGCCGCTGGTTGCCTCGACGACGACCGAGACGCTGCGACCCTCTTCGGACGTGCGGTGCACGATCACGAACCCGTCGGACACGTCGAGCCGGGAACGCTCGGGGACGGGGATGCGTCGCAGCTCCCGAGGCGGTGTACGTCCGTCGGTGACCATGAGGCGGTCGCCCTCGATCCAGGCGACGTGACGCCCATCGGAGGACGCCGTCTGCAGGCCCGGACGCGTCGAACCCACGACGGTGACGGCCCCTGAGCCCTGATCGGCGATGCGGATGAGGCGGTCCTCCGGGGTGCCGGGGAGCTCCGGGCTCTCGACCGCCCAGAGGTCGGTGCCGACCAGTCCGACCGGCCGGCGCGTCCCCCCGGGAAGAATCGTGACGAGGCCGCTCGCCAGGTCGTACCGCACGAGACGGTGCGCGTTCGCTGCGGTGCTCGTCATCATGGCCGTCGCGCTGCGCTGCTCGGCCCACATGGCCACGCCGGACCCTAGGACGGGAGCGCCGGCGGGCTCCCATCCTTGGGCGTCGCGCGCGCCGATCAGTGTGCGACGGTTCGTGTTCGCGTCCCATCGCCAGATCTGCAGCGGGACCATCACCCCGATCCCGTACACGGCGCGAGCACCGTCCCATTGCCCCGCGGCGGACTGCTGCGCTACGAGCGGGCCGACATCCCCGGACAGCGCGCCCGTCCTCAGATCCAGGAGGCGCAGGGCGCGGGTCTCGCCGGGACGGTCGACGCGCTCCTCGACGATCGCCGCACCACCGGCGGCGTCCCCGACGGGAGTGAGGGGGAACCCTAGCCAGGTGTCGCCGCGCAGGTCGGCCGAGGACGCCGACGTGCGAGCGGTGTCGAGAAGCGTCCTGGGCAGGGTGCCGCACGCGCGTCCGTCGGGCGCGACGATCGCATACTCATCGATCTGTTCGACCGGAGTCCCCGAGGGCGCGTCCGTCGCGTCCGTCGCATCCGTCTCGATCCAGGGACCTTCCGGCAGGAGGGTCTGCGTGGGTCGTGGGGGCACGGCGGGCGCCAGATCCGCCTGTTCCAGGGCGGTGCCCGGCGCGAAGGCCAGCACGACGGCGGTCACCGCCGTCACGCCGGAGGTAGCCACGCCTCCGAATTTCTTGCTTCGCCGAAAGACTCGACCGCCAACGTCGCCGACATCCACGACGCCCTCGATGTCGACACAGCCGGTGGGGTTACGCGGGTCGGGCAGCTCTCGCGCGAAGTCTTGGTCACCGGTGGACATGGTCGCCTCCTAGAGCGGTACGACGGGTGCGGCACTCGTCGGAGTGTGGGGATCTGATGACCTGATGGAGCATCATGCCCTGTCACGCGGGACACCAGGGCATGTGCTGGGGGTCGGCGCAACGAAATTCACCGGTTCGATAGGAAGTGATCGGCCGCAGCGGTGGGAAAGCGCGCGGCGCGGGGCCCCGAGGGCGGCCAACTAGGATCGGGCCATGACCACAGTGCTCTCCGCCGTCGCGTGGCCGTACGCCAACGGCCCCCGCCACATCGGGCACGTCGCCGGGTTCGGCGTGCCTTCTGACGTGTTCAGCCGCTACATGCGCATGGCGGGGCACGACGTCTTGATGGTGAGCGGTACGGACGAGCACGGCACGCCGATCCTCGTGGCCGCCGACGCGGCGGGCGTGACGCCCCGCGAGCTGGCCGACATCAACAACCGGATCATCGTCGAGGACCTGGTCAACCTCGGTCTGAGCTACGACCTCTTCACACGCACGACGACCCGCAACCATTACGCGGTCACGCAGGAGCTGTTCCGGCGCAACCACGCGAACGGCTACATGATCGAGCGCACGACGCAGGGGGCGATCTCCCCGAGCACCGGCCGGACGCTCCCGGACCGGTACATCGAGGGCACCTGCCCGATCTGCTCGTTTCCCCAGGCCAGGGGCGACCAGTGCGATCACTGCGGCAACCAGCTCGACCCGACCGACCTCATCGACCCGCACAGCAAGATCAACGGCGAGGCACCGGAGTTCGTGGAGAGCCAGCACTTCTTCCTCGACCTGCCCGCCCTCGGCGAGGCGCTCACGGCGTTCATCGCCGACCGGGAGGCGTCCGGTCTGTGGCGGCCTCACGTGATCCGCTTCAGCACGGGCCTGCTCGCCGACATGAAGCCGCGCGCGATGACCCGAGACATCGATTGGGGCATCCCGGTCCCCCTGGACGGCTGGCGTGATCAGCCCTCCAAGAGGTTGTACGTATGGTTCGACGCCGTCGTCGGCTACCTGTCGGCCTCGATCGAGTGGGCCCGGCGCACCGGCGACCCCGACGCCTGGCGCGCCTGGTGGAACGACGCCGACGCACGCACGTACTACTTCCAGGGCAAGGACAACATCACGTTCCACTCCGAAATCTGGCCGGCGGAGTTGATCGGCTACGCCGGGCGCGGTGACAAGGGTGGGGAACCGGGTCAGTTCGGCACCCTCAACTTGCCCACCGAAGTCGTCGCGAGCGAGTTCATGACGATGGAGGGAAAGCAGTTCTCCTCCAGCCGCGGCGTCGTGATCTACGTGCGCGACATCCTGTCCCGGTATCAACCCGACGCGCTGCGCTACTTCATCTGCGCCGCCGGACCGGAGTCCAGCGACTCCGACTTCACGTGGTCGGAGTTCTGGCAGCGCACCAACTCCGAGCTGGTCGCCGGATGGGGCAACCTCGTGAACCGGACCGCGACCATGATTGCCAAGAGCTTCGGAGAGATTCCCGCCCCCGGAGTCCTTGAGGCCGTCGACGAGGAGATCCTCGCCGCCGTACGTGGAGGATTCGACACTGTCGGCGGTCTCATCGGGCGACATCGGCAGCGCGCCGGGATCGCCGAGGCGATGCGGCTGGTCGGGCAGGTCAACGCGTACGTCTCCTCGACCGAACCGTTCAAACTCAAGGGCGAGGACCAGCGGGAGCGGCTGGCGACGATCCTGCACACGCTCGCCCAGTGCGTGGCCGACCTCAACGTGATGCTGAGCCCGTTCCTGCCGCACAGCTCGAACGCGATCGACAGAGTCCTCGGCGGCGACGGCGCGATGACGCCGATGCCCCAAATCGTGGAGGTCACCGACTTCGACGACGACGTCGAGGGGCCCCCTGACGCCATTCCGCCGGTGCGGAGCTACCCGGTGATCATGGGTGACTACACGACCGGGCCGGCCTGGGGTCCGCGTCCGCTCGCGGTCGGCACCCCGATCGCCAAGCCGTCGCCCGTGTTCACGAAGCTCGACCCGTCCGTGATCGAGGAGGAGATGGAACGGTTGCGGGCGGGGGCGCAGACATGACCGGCGCCCCGCGGACGGAGCGACCCTGGCCGCTGCCCGAGCCGCTCCCGCACCCGCTCGTCGACCAGCACTGCCATCTCGACATGTCCCGCGGGGACGCACCGCCGCCGGACGTCGCCGAGGTGCTCGCGGACGCGGCGAGCGTGGGCGTCGACCGGGTCGTCCACATCGGCTGCGACGTCGGGCGTGCTCACCGGGCGGTGGAGCTGGCCCGGGAACATCGCGCCGTGGTCGCCGCCGTAGGGCTGCACCCCAACGAGGCGCCGCTCCTCGCCGAACGCGGCGAGCTGGACGACGCGATCGCGCAGATCGCCACCCTGGCCAAGCAGGACCGCGTCCGCGCGATCGGAGAGACGGGCTTGGACTACTACCGCACCCCCGAGGCGGGCCGCGCCGCCCAGGAAGACAGCCTGCGGGCCCACGTGCACCTGGCCCGCGAGGTCGGTAAGCCGCTGCAGATCCATGACCGCGAGGCGCACGAGGACGTCCTGAGGATCCTGGCCGACGAGGCGCCGGCGTGCGCGACCGTGCTGCACTGCTTTTCCGGAGACGCCTCGATGGCCCGCGAGTGCGTGGCGCGCGGTTACTACCTGTCGTTCGCGGGGCCCGTGACCTTCAAGAACGCCGCGTCCCTGCGCGAGGCCCTCGCCGTCGTCCCGCTGGACCGGTTGCTGGTGGAGACCGACGCGCCGTTCCTGGCGCCGGCCCCGCACCGCGGCGCCACGAACGCCCCGGCGCTGGTTCCGTACACAGCCCGGGCGATGGCGCAGTTCCTGGACCTGGATCTCGCCGAGCTGTGCGCGGCGCTGTCGGCCAACGCCGAACGCCTCTACGGCCCCTGGTGAGCGACGAGCGCGACGAGTGCGACGAGGCGAAGGAGGCCGTGCTGCCGCTCGGGGCGGCCGCCATCCGCGCTCTCGCTGCACAGGTGGGCCTGCGTCCCGCCAAGCCGTGGGGGCAGAACTTCGTCGTGGACGCCAACACCGTGCGCCGCATCGCTCGGCTCGCGCAGGTGGGACCGGCTGATGTCGTCCTGGAGGTGGGTCCGGGGCTGGGGTCGCTCACCCTGGCGCTGCTGGAGCGCGGCGCCCGGGTCACGGCCGTCGAGATCGACCCGGTGCTCGCCGAACTCCTGCCCCAGACCATCGCGGAGCGGACGCGCCTGGTCCCGCAGGCCCTCGCCGACCGACTCCGGGTCGTCCAGGCGGACGCGATGCGCGTCGCTGGGCCGTCCGCAGAAGGCGGCGACTTCACCCCGGAGCCGGGCCAGGCCCGTGGGGTCCAGGGCTTGGTGGAGTTGCCCGGTCCGGTCGCGACGGCGCTGGTCGCGAACCTGCCGTACAACGTGGCCGTCCCGGTGCTGCTCACCTTGCTGGGCCGACTGCCCAGCCTGGGCCGAGCGCTGGTCATGGTGCAGTGGGAAGTCGCCGAGCGGCTGGCGGCCTCGCCGGGCGATCGCGCGTACGGGATCCCTTCCGTGAAGGTGGCCTGGTATGGGACGGCGCGGCTGGCCGGCCACGTACCCCGGACCGTGTTCTGGCCGGCGCCGCGCGTCGACTCCGGGCTGGTCGAGATCGTCCGCCGGGATCCGCCCGCGACGACGGCCACGCGCGAGGAGGTGTTCGCCTGCGTGGACGCCGCTTTCTCGCAGCGCCGCAAGACCCTGCGTGCCGCGCTCGCGTCGTGGGCCGGTGGCGCCGTTCGCGCGGAGGACGTGCTGCGCGCGGCCGGTGTCGATCCGTCCATCCGGGGCGAACGCCTCTCCGTGCACGACTTCGCCCGGATCGCCGCCGCGGCGGCGCCGATAGCCTCGTCGTCCTCGTCCGCCGCGTCCCGCGCGCGGTTCGACACCCCTGCCGACCCGGGAACAGCGTGAACCCGACCGAACCGCACACCCTCTAAGGTGGGCGTCATGACCACGCCCGGCCGCCCCCTCTCGGTGAGCGCGCGCGTGCCCGCCAAGATCAATCTGGAGCTGCTGGTCGGCCCGAGGCGTGACGACGGCTACCACGACCTGTCGACGGTCTTCCACGCCGTGAGCCTGACCGACGAGGTGACCGTCACGCCGGCGGACGACTGGTCGGTGAGCCTGTCCGGGCCCCTGACCACCGGCGTCCCCCTCGACGACGACAACGTGGCGCTGAAGGCTGCGCGGCTGCTCGCCGAGCGTGCCGCGTCGACCCACGGACGGCACGGTGCGGGCCGCATCGGGCCCGTGCACGTCCACATCGATAAGGAAATCCCCGTGGCGGGGGGAATGGCCGGCGGGTCCGGCGACGCCGCCGCGACCCTGATCGCGTGCGACGCTCTGTGGGGCACTGCGGTCGGGCGCGATGAGCTGGGCGCCTGCGCTGCGCTGCTGGGCAGCGACGTCAACTTCGCGCTCACCGGTGGCACGGCGATCGGATCGGGCCGTGGCGAGAACGTCACGCCGGTGTTGGCGCAGGGCCGTTATCACTGGGTTCTCGTCTTGAGCGACGAGGGTCTGCAGGCCGGATCGGTCTTCGCCGAGTACGACCGACTGCGCGAGCGCGCACCACGGCGACCGGCGCGGGACCCGGTCGCAGCGGGACGAGGCGGCCTGCGCGTGGTGCCGGACTCCCCAGAATTCTTTGAGTCCCCGGAATCTCGGCGCGCGCCGACGAGCCGTGCGACCGCGTCGGACGCGGACGAGGCGCCCCCGAGCGCTCTGGAGCCGAGCGCTCTGGAGCCGAGCGCTCTGGAACCGATCGCTCTGGAGCCAAGCGCCGAGATGATGCAGGCCCTGCGCGGCGGCGACACCAAGGCGCTCGCCGCGGCGCTGCGCAACGACCTGCAAGAACCGGCGATCAGTTTGCGGCCGGCGCTCGGCGACATCCTCGCGGCGGGCCTGGAGTACGGGGCTCTCGGCGGCGTCGTGTCGGGGTCGGGCCCCACCGTGGCGTTCCTGGTGACGGGGCCCGAGGGTGCCCTCGACCTGGCCGTGGCGCTGATGGCCTCGGGCACGGCGACCCAGGTACTGCGGGCCACGGGTCCGGCGCACGGGGCACACGTCGTGCCCGAGTCGCGGTCCCGCTGACGGCGAGGCGGACACATGGCCAATCTGGTGTCGGTGGAGCGTGCCGATCTGTCGTTCGGCACGGTGCATGTCTTGGACTCCGTCAGCCTCGGGGTCGGCGAGGGCGACGCGATCGGGGTGGTGGGTCGCAACGGTGGCGGCAAGTCCACCCTGCTCCGTGTGCTTGGGGGACGCCAGGACCTCGACGGCGGCCGCGCCGTGCAAACGGGCGACTTGACCGTGGGGTACCTACCCCAGGGCGACCACCTGGCCGGCGACGCGACCGTGCGGTCGGTGGTGGTCGGGGGCGCGCCGGAGCATGAGTGGGCGGCGGATGCGCGCGTACGGGATGTGTTGCGTGGTCTTCTCGGTGGGATCGACGCGGCCGGGGTGGGCGGCCTGGACGCGAGGTGCGGCGTACTCTCCGGCGGCGAGGGCCGCAGGGTGGCGCTCGCCGGGCTGCTTGTGGCGGACCCGGACCTGCTGCTGCTCGACGAGCCGACGAACCACCTCGATGTCGAGGGGGTCGCCTGGCTCGCCGGCTACCTCGCGCGGCGCCGCGACGGCGGCGCCAAGGCGCTCGTCACGGTGACCCACGACCGGTGGTTCCTGGATGCGGTGGCGACGCTGACGTGGGAGGTCGTCGACGGGGCGGTGGAGGGGTACGAGGGTGGCTACGCCGCGTACGTCCTGGCTAAGGCCGAACGCGAGCGGATCGGGACGGCTACGGAGCAGCGGCGCGGCAACCTGCTGCGCAAGGAACTGGCCTGGCTGCGTCGCGGGCCCCCCGCGCGAACCACCAAACCGCGCTTCCGGCTCGACGCCGCCGCGTCTCTCATCGAGGCCGAGCCGCCGCCGCGGGACGAGGTGGAGTTGGTGTCTTTCGCGACGCGTCGACTCGGGAAGGACGTCATCGACCTAGTCGACGCGCGCGTGGAACTGGGCGACCGGGTCATCTTGGACGAGGTCACCTGGCGGCTGGCGCCGGGGGAGCGGGTCGGCATCGTCGGGGTCAACGGGACGGGCAAGACCACGCTGCTGCGGGCGTTCCTGGGCGAGGTCCCGCTCGCCGCCGGGCGTCGGAAAATCGGTGCCACGGTCGTCACCGCATACCTGTCCCAGTCGGTCGTCGAGCTGGGTCGACTCGCCGACCGGCGGGTCGTGGAGGCCATCAGCGACGTGCGTAGCCACATCGCGCTCGGCAAGGGCGAGGTGAGCGCGAGCCGGCTCGCCACCATGCTCGGCTTCTCGGGCCCGCGCCAGCGGGCTCGTGTGGCCGAGCTGTCGGGCGGTGAACGCCGACGACTGCAGATCTTGCGACTGCTGATGACCGAACCCAACGTGTTGTTCCTCGATGAGCCCACCAACGACCTCGACATCGAGACGCTGACGGCGCTGGAAGACGTGTTGGACGGTTGGGCGGGCGCGCTGCTGGTGGTGAGCCACGACCGCTACCTCCTGGAGCGGATGTGCGACCGCCAGGTCGCGCTGCTCGGCGATGGCCGCGTGCGCGACCTGCCGGGCGGGGTAGAGGAGTACTTGGCGCTGCGCGCTGCCCTCACGGATGAGCAGGAGGTCACGCGCGTGAGCTCCGGAGGAGCTGCTGCCGCGAGACCGGCGGGACCATCGCCTCGCGCCGAGGAGCTACGGCAGGCACGCAAGGAGATGTCGCGCATCGAGCGACGGCTGGGCCGGATCGAGGAGGCCGAGACGAGTCTGCACGTCCGGATGGCCGACCAGGCCCATGACCACCAGAAGATCCTGGGGCTGGACACGCAGCTGCGGCAGCTACGTGCTGAGCGCGAGGGCCTCGAGCAGTCCTGGCTCGAGGCCGCAGAGCTTACGGACGCCTGACCTGCACGTTAACGCGACGAAAGAAGACAGCATGCACGTGGCGGTCATGGGTGCGGGGGCCGTGGGGAGTTTTTACGGCGGACTGTTGGCGCGCGCGGGGCACACCGTGGTCCTCATCGGACGTCCGGGCCACGTCGAGGCGATCCAGCGGGAGGGGCTGCGGATGCAGTGGGCGGACCGCGTCGAGCAGGTGCGTCTGACGGCCACGACGGATCCGGGCGGCGCGTCAGGCGCCGAGCTGGTGATTGTGACAGTTAAGTCACCTGACAGCCATGAGGCTGCACGACAGCTGGCTTCTCACCTCGACCCCCGCACGCTCGTCCTCAGCCTGCAGAACGGCGTGGACAACGCCGAGCGTCTCACGCAGGCGTTTGCCCGGCACCGCGCGGCCACCGACGTCGCGGTCGCCCCCGTGGTCGTCTATGTCGCCGTCCGCTTGGAGGGCCCCGGGCACGTGCGCCATGTCGGCGGCGGCCAGTTGGTCTTCGGCGCCGGATCGCGCGCCGATCAGCTGGCGGAGCTCTTCGGGGCCGTCGGCTCCGACGTGCGGATCGTGCCCGACATCCGCTGCGCGCTGTGGGCCAAGCTCGTCGTCAACTGCGTGTGGAACCCCCTCTCGTACGGAAAACTCGCCGCCGTCGACGGCGTCGAGGGGGTCGTGACCGACGTGGTGGCGGAGTGCCGCGCCGTCGCCGTCGCTGAGGGCGTCGCGCTGCCGGGCGACCTGGACGATCAGGTGCGCTCCTTGCCTGCGACGATGCCCCACCAGCTGTCCTCCACCCAGCAGGATCTGGAGAAGGGTAGGCCCACCGAGATCGAGTACCTGAACGGGTACGTGGTCCGCTGCGGACAGGCCCGCAGCGTCCCAACGCCGGTGACGGGCGCCCTGGCGGCACTGGTCCGCGCCCTGGACACGACGCGCCACACCCACTGACGGGCGTGGCCTGCGAGGCCGCCGTGCGCAGGCTCCCGGCGCGTCGGGAACCTGCGTGGGGACGCTATCGGCGGTCGGTCTCGAAAGTGGCCAACAGGTCGGCAAGAAGACCGGTCAGGGCGGCGCGCTTCGCCGGGGGCAGATGGGCCAGGAAGGCCCGCTCGCGCTCGACCAGGGCGGTGATCGCCTCGTCCGCACGGCAGGCTCCCGCCTGGGTGAGGCGGACCCGAACTCCCCGCCGGTCATGCGGATCGGGCCGCCGCTCGACCAAGGCGCGGTCGGCCAGCCGGTCGATGCGGTTGGTCATGGTTCCGCTGTTGGAGAGGGTCTGCGCGACGAGGGCGCCGGGCGACAGCTCGTACGGCTCGCCCGCCCGTCGCAACGCCGAGATGACGTCGAACTCCCACCCCTCCAGGGCTAGCTCCGCGAAGGTGGCCCTCCGAGCCAGATCGAGGTGACGCGCCAGACGGGTGAGGCGCGACAGGATGTGGAGCGGTTCGACGTCGAGGTCGGGGAGCTCGCGCCGCCACGCCTCGACGAGCCGGTCGACCTCGTCGCCGGTAGGCACCCTGAGACGGCCCTCCGCAGCCGCCGCGGTGGGCGGGGTGACCGCGGTGCCCGCAGCGGGGGCGTCGTCGTCGACGGAACTCACGAGCCCAGGCTACCGGCGTGCCGTCGAGAATCTCGATATCGAACGAGGATGGCCGACGCGTGGCTCGCGCGGGTCGACCGGCCGGCCTGGCCTACCCTGGGGGAGCGACACCGTGCATCACCACGATGATGCCTTTCCCCGGTTGGTCTGCTGGTAGGGCCCGCCTGACTTTGAATCAGGACAAGCGACGCAGGTTCGATTCCTGCCCGGGGAGCCGCAGTTCAGCCCGCCGATCCTGCCGTCCGGGGGCGTGGGGACGGCGGTAGGATCGGGGCTTGACCCTGCCACCCACCTTCAGGAGTCAGCTCGTGACGTACGACCGTCCCGCCGCCGTCATCGTTCTCGCCGCGGGGGAGGGCACCCGAATGATGTCCGCGACACCGAAGGTGCTCCACGCCATCGGAGGGCGTTCGCTCGTCGGGCACGCGATCGTCGTCGCCCGCGGCCTGAACCCCCACCACCTGGTCGTCGTGATCCGGCACGAACGCAACCGGGTGGCCGCGCACCTCGCGCTGATCGCGCCCGATGCGATCGTCGCCGACCAGGACGACATCAAGGGCACCGGGCGGGCCGCGGAGTGCGGGCTGGACGCGCTCCCGGCGGACCTCGCCGGGACGGTGCTGGTCACGTACGGGGATGTGCCGCTGCTGTCTACCGCGACGTTGGCGTCCCTCGTGGCCGAGCATGAGTCTCAGGGCGCCGCGGTCACCGTCATCACCGCGGTCGTTCCAGATCCGACGGGGTATGGGCGCATCCTGCGCGACGCCGACGGCTCCGTGGCGGGCATCGTCGAACAGAAGGACGCGACGACGTCCCAAGGGGCTATCGACGAGATCAACTCCGGCATCTACGCCTTCGACGGCGCCCTGCTGCGTCAGGCGCTTGCGCAGGTCGGTACCGACAACGTCCAAGGCGAGAAGTACCTGACGGACGTGTTGGCCATCGCCCGTTCCCGCGGGGGGTCGGTGCGCGCGTTCGTCATCGAGGACAGGTGGCAGACGGAGGGGGTCAACGACCGCGTGCAACTCGCTCGGCTCGGTGCCGAGCTCAACCGGCGCGTGGTGCAGGGCTGGATGCGTGACGGCGTGACCGTCGTGGACCCGGCGACGACGTGGATCGATTCCGACGTCGCGATCGGGCGCGACAGCCTGATCCGGCCGGGTTGCCAGCTCCTTGGCACGACGACGATCGGCGCCCAGGTCCAGATCGGACCGGACGTCACGATCACCTCCAGCGAGGTCGAGGACGGCGCGACGCTGCGTCGCGCCGAGGTCACCCACGCGCTGGTCGGCGCGGGCGCGATCGTCGGACCGTTCTCCGTCGTCGGACCGGGCAGCGCCTTGGGCCCACGTGCCGAGGTCGGGCCATTCCAGCAGCTCGCGGGCCGAGGCCAGGACGCCGACCGAACCGACGAGCCGCCGGACGCGTCAGCGTTGGGCGGCTCGCTCACCGACGTACCGAAGGATCCTTCGTGACCAGCCTGAAGCTCGCCCCGGTGAAGAGCATGATGATCCTGTCCGGGCGCGCACACCCCGCGCTGGCGGAGGAGGTGGCCGCCTGCCTGGGCATTCGTCCGGTCCCGACCATCGCGTACGAGTTCGCCAACTCCGAGATCTACGTGCGTTTCGAGGAGTCGGTGCGCGGCTCCGACGCGTTCTGCATTCAGAGCCACACGGCGCCGATCAACGAGTGGATCATGGAGCACCTCATCATGGTCGACGCGCTCAAGCGGGCCAGCGCGAAGCGGATCACGTGCGTGGTGCCGTTCTACGGGTATGCGCGCCAGGACAAGAAGCACCGTGGGCGGGAGCCGATCTCGGCGCGGCTCATGGCTGACCTGTTCAAGGCCGCCGGAGCCGACCGGCTGATCTGCGTCGACTTGCACACCGCGCAAATCCAGGGATTCTTCGACGGGCCGGTGGACCATCTCCAGGCCCTGCCGATCCTCTCGGACTACGTCGTGGACCACTACGGCGCGGAAGACCTGACGGTCGTCTCCCCGGACGCGGGCCGCATCAAAGTGGCCGAGCAGTGGAGCAAGCGGCTACACGACGCGCCCCTCGCGTTCGTGCACAAGACGCGCGATACCGACCGGCCGAATCACTCGCTCGCCAACCGCATCGTCGGCGACGTGGAGGGCCGCACCTGCATCGTGGTGGACGACATGATCGACTCGGGCGGCACGATCTGCAACGCTGCCGACGCCCTGATGAACGCGGGCGCCAACAGCGTGGTCATCGCCGCCACGCACGCGATCTTCTCCGACCCGGCGACCGAGCGGTTGAAGGCATGCGTGGCCCGCGAGGTGATCGTGACCAACACGCTGCCGCTGATCCCCGAGCACCAGTTCGGCAAGCTGACGATCCTGTCGATCGCGCCACTGATCAGCCAAGCGATCCACGAAGTGTTTGAGGACGGCTCCGTGACCAGCCTGTTCGACGCGATGTGCTGACGCCGGTCGCCCGTCCTAGCCGTCGCTCGCGCCGGCATGCCCGGTCGGATCGGTGCGTTCCAGGATCGCCTCGAGAATGAGCGCGCACCGCTCCTTCTGCTGGCCGAGGGAAGCCTCCGTTCCCGGCGCGTGAACGCGCACGTCGTGCTCCGCAGCGGCCAGGTGCCCTAGCGCGCTCCCGCCGCGCGCCTGCTCGAAGGCGACCCGGGCCGCCTCGCCCAGCACCAGATCGCACCGGGCGCCCCGCGCCGCGGCTCGCTCCAACGCGACCTGGGCCAGGGTCAGGCGGCCGCGGCGCGCGAGGGCGAGCGCCGCACCGTACGGAAGCAAGGTCGTCCAGCGACCCGACCACGGGGGGGTGGGGGTGGGCGTGGATGCGGTCCCGTTGTCGTCGCGCGGGTCGCGTCGCTCGTCTCGGTCGCGCCGGTCACGACGCGCGTCCCAGCGAGATGGATCGACCGCGACGACGTGGTCGACGGACAGCGTCGAAGCGACTCGCAGCGCCAGCCAGCCGGCGACGTCGCAGCCCACGACGGACACGGGAGCACCGGTGCGTTCCCGCAGCCAGACGGCTGCGCGGGCATCCGCTTGGACCTGCGGCTCCGTGGACGCGATGGTGGGGTCGTGCTCGCCAGGGTCGTCGGGGTCCGACGCGGCATCGAGGCGCAGCGTTGCCACTCCTTCATCAGCGGCCGTCCGGGCGAGGTCGACCGCAGCTATCCCCGGCCGGCGGCGATCGCACCCCGGCCCGGTGACGAGGAGCACGGCCCGGCGCGCCGTTCCGCGAGGCCGGGTCAACACGCCTGAGCGTCCCTGGACGCTCACCAGCTCCTCCACCGCGCCGGCCTGCGTCACCGTCGCCCCGGCGAGGGGTTGCCACGCGGGGATCGACTGCGGCGACGCGTCGTCGAGCCCCAGCCACTCGATCGCGTGCCGGGGGTCGCCACAGTCCTCGACCCGAAGGAGCGTGGCTTGCACCGCGGACGCGTACGCTTCCAGCGCCCTGTCCCGAGGCTTCCGGGCCGGGACAACCGCCGCCACGCGCGTCTGCCATGCGCTGTGCGGCTTTCCGGGCGGAAGCGGCAGCCCCCCTTCCAGGACGGACGCGTGCGCGTCCGGGTCGGGCAACAGGAGGACGGAGCGATACGGGGACGCCGGGCCGCGCGAGGTCTGGACGGCACCCACGAGGGGGTCGCCGAGGGCCAGAGCTGCGAGAGCCCGCGCCGAGCCCACCGCCAGGAGGTGGATGGCATTCAACTGCAGGACCGTCGTGGCGAAGCCGATGAGCGCGCGGACGTCGTCGAGCCGTCGCGCCAGGACGGGCCGGCCCTCGTCGACGGCCGCCGACTCGCCCGAGCCCGACCAGTCGGCCCGGAGCACGGCGTAACCCGCTGCAGAAAGAACGTCCGCCAGACTCCGTCCGCCCAGCGGTTCGGGCCCGGACAGCGGAGGAGAGAGCAGAAGGATCCCGCCTCGAGCCAGGCGAGTGGCCGGTCGGTGGACGACAGCGTAGAGGGGGCCGGACCCGGCGGGAATCCAGGTCGCAACCGCGCCACCGCGAGTCTCCGTGACGGCGGGCACGGTCGCGACGGTGGCGCCGTGGACCCTCCGATCCGGAGCGGACGACGTCCGATCGACGGCTGGCGAGCTCATGGTGCTCCCTGCAAGGCTGAGGTCCGCGGTCCGCCGGGAGGGCGGAACGACGGTCAAGACGGACGCCCAGCTTACGAAATGGGGCGACTCGTGCACCACCGTGACCGGGCGACTCAGCTCCGGAGGGTGGTTCGTCGCCCGGCGAGGACAGCGGCTAGCATGGGGCGTTGCCTCGGCGAGGGACGCCGTGCGGCCTCACCGCGCGAGCTTCCGTGATCGACGCGGATCGACACGCTTCGCGACGGGGGTCGCGCACGCGCGGCTCGCTTCCGTTCGACGCCCCGCGCCGAGGGCCGCACACGAGAGCCCGTGCCGCGCGCGGGCCGTTGACGAAGGAGCCTGACCATGGTCGATGCCCCGCGCATTCCCGCCGAACTGCGCAGCGAGTTCGGCAAAGGCGCCGCCCGGCGCATCCGTCGAGCCCGCAACATTCCCGCCGTGCTCTACGGGCACGGGACCGACCCCGTGCACCTCACGCTGCCGGGCCACGGCATGATGCTCGCCACGAAGACGCACAACGCTTTGATCATGCTCAGCATCGAGGGCACGGAACAGCTCGCGCTGGTGAAGGACATGCAGCGCGACGTCCTTAAGCCGGTCATCGATCACATCGACCTCGTCGTGATCCGGCGCGGCGAGAAGGTGACGGTCGACGTGTCCGTCGTCGTGACGGGCCAGCCGGCTCCCGAGACGATGGTGGCTCTCGTCGCGCCGTCGATCCAGGTGCTCGCCGAGGCGACCAACATCCCGGAGACCTTCGAGGTGTCGGTCGAGGGGATCCGGGCTGGTTCGCAGATTCTCGCCTCGCAGGTAGAGCTGCCGTCCGGCGTCGAGCTGGTCACCGAGGCAGACACCCTCGTCGTCAACGTGACGCAGGCGGTCTCGGCGGAGGCCATGGAGGCAGAACTCGCCGAGGCGGAGGCCGGGGCCGGCATCGAGAAGGAGGAGTCGGGTGACGAGGCGGCGCAGGCCGCGGCAGAGGCGGTCGCGGGCGCCGAGGAGTGACCTCGAGCGGCCCGATGCTGATCGTGGGCCTCGGCAACCCGGGGCCCGGCTACGCGAACCACCGGCACAATATCGGCGCGATGGTGCTGGCGGAACTGGCCTCGCGGAGCGGCGCGACCTTGCGTCGGCACAAGGCGGCGCAGGCCTTGGTCGCGGAGGTGCGGCTCGGGTCGGGGTCGGGCGGTCTGCCCGGGCCGCGCGCGGTGCTGGCCCGCCCGACGACCTTCATGAACGACTCCGGGGGGCCCGTCGCGGGCCTGTGCGGTTTCTTCTCGCTACGCCCAGACGACGTCGTGGCGATCCACGACGACCTGGAGGTGCCGTTCGGTGACGTTCGGGTCAAGCGAGGCGGAGGCGAAGGCGGCCACAACGGGTTGCGGTCGATCAGCAGGTCGCTGAAGACGCGCGACTACCTGCGCGTTCGGGTGGGGATCGGACGACCCCCGGGGCGAGAGGACCCCGGGGATTTCGTCCTCAAGCCGTTTGCGACCACGCAGCGTCGGAACGTGCCCCTCCTCGTGAGTGATGCCGCTGACGTGATCGACGACCTCTGCTGCGGATCCGAGCGGCTCGCTCCGTGATCGATGGCGGGCGCGCCGTGGCTCCGCCCCGTGCGCTCGGATAGTGAGAGTCGTCACCCGAGCCGCGCATGTCCCACCGGCGGGTGAGAAGCGTCATGTGGGCATCGGCGCGCCCATGACGCGCCGCGCGCACGTTAAGAAGTGGTCTTCGGGGGTGTGCCGCGGTGACTCTTGCAAGGGTCCGGCCAGCTGTGAGGTGTGGTGAATTCTGTTGAGTGCGTAACGCTTCTCGCGGGAGAGGCGATGTCCTACGCGAGCGTAACTTGGCGTAGCTGTGGGAGGGGTTGGCGATTTTGTCCATTCACGAGCGGGATCTCGAGCGCACACGCGCTCACTTCGCTCATCGGACTCGGCGCCGTGGCGCGCCGGTCGAACGTTTGGAACTGCCAGAGAGCGAGGACGCCTTCGCGCCCAAGCTTGCCTCTTGCTCACCGGCAGGAAGGCGCCGATCCTGGTCGACGGCGTACCTGCAACGTTTGATCGTGTTGGATCTGCTCGTGGGGCTGCTGTGCAGCGTTGCGGCCTCGGCCATGCGGTTCGGGTTGGACGAAGCGATGTCGGGCCTGTACTTCGTGGTCGTCCCGGCGGTCGCCGTGCTGTGGGTGCTCGCTTTGGCGCTGGCGAACGCGTACGAGCGCCGCTACCTCGGGGTCTCCGGTGAGGAGTATCGGGCCGTCGGGCGCGCCCTGGTGGGCACGCTGGCAGCTCTGGGCGTCGTGTCGTTCCTGCTGGACGCGCAGCTGGCCCGCTCGTACGTCCTCGTTGTGCTCCCGCTGCTGTTGATCGGCGGCCTGGTCACGAGGAGGCGTATGCGTTTGTGGCTTGATCGGCGGCGTCGCAACGGTGAGTTCATGCAGCGCACCGTCGTGGTGGGCCGCGCGGACGCCGCGGATTCGCTGCTGCGCAGTATCAAGGCCGAACCAAGTCAGGGCTTGCTGCCCGTGGCGGTGTGCACGTCCCTGATGGACGGTTCCAGCGATGGCCCGCGCACTCGGACGGACATCCTGGGCGTGCCGGTGATGGGTACCCCGCTCGACGTGATCGCCGCCACCGACCTATGCGACGCGGAGGTCGTGGCGGTCGCCTCTCACCCGGACCTCGCCGGCAAGGCCCTGCGGCGGCTGTCCTGGGCGTTGGAGGAACGGGGGGTGGAACTCATCGTGGCCCCCGGCCTGCTCGACGTCGCCGGCCCTCGCATGTCGATTCGCCCGTCGCACAACTTGTCACTGCTGCACATCGAACGTCCCGCGCATGCCACCCGGTCGATCCTGCTCAAGGACGTGATGGACCGGACTCTTGCGTTGGCGCTGCTGTCGTTGCTGGCGGTGCCGCTCCTGGTCATCGTGGCGGCCATCAAGATCACGGATCCCGGTCCGGCGTTGTTCAAGCAGCGCCGCGTCGGCGTGCGGGGAGAGATCTTCCATATCTACAAGTTCCGGACCATGGTGGTCGACGCCGAGAAGCGCCTGGAGGCGCTCACCGCGAAGACCGACGGCAACGGGGTCCTGTTCAAGATGAAGCACGACCCGCGCGTCACGACCGTTGGCCGTTTCCTGCGCCGCTCCTCGGTCGACGAGTTGCCTCAGCTGATCAACGTGTTGCTCGGCGACATGTCGCTGGTCGGTCCGCGACCGCCGCTGCCTTCCGAGGTCGAGCAGTACGAGCCGGTATGACGGGATTGTGGCAGGTCTCCGGACGCAGCGACTTGTCGTGGGAGGACTCGCTCCGGCTGGACCTGCGGTACGTGGACAACTGGTCGCCCATCGGGGACCTGCACATTTTGTTCCGTACCTTCCGGGCCGTCACGCACTCCTCCGGCGCGTACTGAGCGCATGACACGACGAAGGGCCCGCCGACGGCGGGCCCTTCGTCGTGTCCGACCCGTAGCGTGCGCCCACCCTGACATGTCACGATTCGGTCACGATCGACGGGCGCGACGGGGCCGCCGACCCGGGAAAACCGATGCCTCCCAGCCGGAAGGCGGTCGTTCGGGCACCGGGGCGCCCGAACGACCCGACTTGGATTCCGCGGAGCGGCGACGAATGGGGTGTGGACAGGAACGCACCGTGCCACGGAAGGCAGCCCCATATGTCCAGGCCACGACGCCTCGC
>CAJDWQ010000070.1_pt1 | contig 16704 bp, 16 predicted proteins | sample 7391641 | NCBI WGS metagenome assembly CAJDWQ01 (sample SAMEA7055718, study PRJEB34461) | soil metagenome | biome: terrestrial ecosystem; feature: Peninsula; material: soil | place: Antarctica | collected 2016
GTGGGCGGGGGCTCGGCTGCCCACCGAACAAGAATGGGAAAAGGCCTGCGTGTGGGATCCCACGTGGCGCTCTCGGCGTCGGTGGCCGTGGGGCGAGCAAGACCCCGACCCCGGGCGGGCGAACCTCGGCGGAGCGGCCCTGCGGCCGGCGCCGGTGGGTGCCTATCCGGACAGCGCGTCGGTGTACGGGATGGAACAGTCCATCGGCGATGTGTGGGAGTGGACCAGCTCACCCTTCGGGCCGTGGCCGGGCTTCTCCCCGATGCCGTACGTCGAGTACAGCGCACCGTTCTTCGGTGGCAACTACAGGGTGCTGCGCGGCGGATCGTGGGCGACCGGGGGCCGCGCTGTCCGTCCGTCGTTTCGTAACTGGGACCTACCGATCCGACGGCAGATCTTCTGCGGTGTGCGGTTGGCGTGGGATGTGTAGGCACCAGGCCTGGCTGGGCGGCCCGCGCACGGTGGCGTCGCTGGTCCTCGATCCCGAATACGGGTTGTTGCGACAGTCCTACCAGCCACGGAGGCAGTCGCACGGACTGATGAACGCCGACGGCTGGGGTGTCGGCTTCTTCACGCTCGGTCGGCGGGAGCCGGCCCGCTGGCGCTCGTCGCGGCCATTGTGGTCCGACGCGTCGTTTGCCTCGCTGGCGCCGGTGCTGGTCTCAGGCGCGGTGCTCACGGCGGTCCGGTCGGCGACCCCCGGCATGCCGATCGAGGAGAGTGCGGTCGCACCGTTCACCGACGGGACGTGGCTGGTCTCGCACAACGGTCGCGTCGACAGGTCGGCGCTACCGACCCGCTCGGATGCCGAATCTCTATGCGATTCTGCGCTTCTGGCGGCGCACGTGCTGGCTCAAGGAGTCAGGAACGTGGTCGACACGGTACGCGGCGTGGCCCGTCGCGACCCGCAGGCGCGATTGAGCCTGCTGTTGACCGATGGCCAGCAGGTGATCGGACTCACCTGGGGTGACCCGCTGAGCTATCTGGTCGAACCCGACGGCGTGGTGGTGGCCAGCGAGCCGTGGGACGACGACCCTCGCTGGATGGATGTGCCGGACCACCACGTGTTGCAAGCCACCCCGACAGGGGTGACCACCGAGCCATTGGAGGATTGACATGCCGGTCGCTGAAGCGCTGGTCTATCTCGGCCCAGACGACTTGACCACCCAGATCGCCGTGGACGTGCGCGTCGGGCTGACCGCGACTCCCAAGCGGCTGCCGCCGAAGTACTTCTACGACGCGCGCGGCAGCGGGTTGTTCGAGGAGATCACCCGGCTGCCGGAGTACTACTTGACGCGGTCCGAGCACGCGATCTTGCGCGAGCGGGTGGGCGTGATCGCGGCGATGACGGGGTCAGAGACCTTGATCGAGCTGGGCAGCGGCACCTCGGAGAAGACCCGCCTGCTGCTGCATGCTCTGGCCGACGGCGGGACGCTGCGCCGGTTCGTGCCGCTGGATGTGGACGCGTCGGTGCACGAGCAGGCCGAGGAGGCTCTCTCGGCCGACTTCCCGGACCTGACGGTGGAGCCGGTCGTCGGTGACTTCGAACGGCATCTGGCCCGTCTGCCGAAGCACCAGAGGCAGCTGCTGGTGCTCTTTGGCTCAACGATCGGCAACCTGGAGCCGCCGCAGCGGAGACAGCTCTTCGAGGACATCCGAGTGTCCCTCGGCGACGATGGCTTCTTCTTGCTCGGGGTGGATCTGGTCAAGGACGAGGGGCGGCTGGTCGCTGCCTACGACGACGCGGCCCAGGTGACCGCGGCGTTCAACAAGAACATGCTGGCGGTGCTGAACCGTGAGTTGGGGGCGGATTTCCGTCTGGAGGCGTTCGATCATCGCGCGCTCTGGTCGGCGGAGCATGAGTGGATGGAGATGCACTTGGTGTCGCGTTGCGACCAGGAGGTGGACATCCCGGCGCTCGGCCTGACCGTGTGTTTCGACGCCGGTGAGTCGCTGCGCACGGAGACCTCCGCGAAGTTCCGTCGGTACGGGATCGAGGCTGAGCTGGTCGCGGCCGGATTGCGGCCGATGGCGTGGTGGACCGACCCGCGAGGTGACTTCGCGCTGTCGCTGTCTGGACCATCCCCTCTATGACGGTGGCCAGCGGTCGGTTCGCCCTCAGACCGAGCCGGCGCCTGAAGTCCACGTCTGAATAACTGGTTGGTTGTCGTCACCCCACTTCCATCGCCCGATGTCAAAAAGGTGGAAGGAGTCACGGGGTTTCGTTGAAGTTCCCGGTCCATACGGCCCGGGCGCCCGAGTCGCCGATCCGCGCCACCGTCACGACGGAACCCACCGCGGTGATCAGCACCGCCAGCATCAGCAGAACGGTCGCGCCGGTCCGTACGCCCCGTCTGGATCGCAGGGTGCCGGGACTGGCGGGAGTCCGCTCGACGCGATGCCACGCCCACTGCCACACAGCCACGACGAAGAGGGCGATCACCCACGGCAGGAGCGTTGTCCCCATCTCCTCGTGTTCGTGGGCCAGCGGCGTCTGCTCGACCCGGTCGTACAACCATTTCCCGGCGTTGACCGTGAACGGCACCGCGATCAGCGCGACCGCCGCGAGGGCGGGGGTGACGATACCGAGCCGCCGTCTCGCCGCCGGCCACAGCGCGCTGAGCACCACCGCCAGCGCCGCGGCGGGGACGATGACCACGGTGACGTGGACCAGCAACGTATGCAGGGGAAGGCCGCCCAGGATCCAGTCCATCAGAGCGTCCCCACACCGGCGGCGATGCGGCCATCGCCCGCCGAAGCGGTTGCGGGCAGCACGGCATCCGCAAGCGACTGCGGGTCCGTTCCCACCGCGGCGATGTAGCCATCCGTTCGCACCAGCACCACTTTGGCCTGGCGCGGATATCCGGTGGGATCGCGCCAGTCCGCGCGTTGGAGAAAGACCACGGGAACACCTCGCCATTGCGTCGCCGACGGGTCCGGGGCCGGCGTGTCGCTGTCCCCCAGGACGACCCAGTGGTACCCGGTGCCGCGCATCCGGTCGAAGAGTCGGTCTCCGCTTCGGAGCTCGGGATTGGGCATGCGACGCCCGGCCCGGAGCCCGTCCGTGAGAGGTCCGGCCCAGCGGGCCGTGCCGGCATACGACAGATCGAGCATTCCGACGCCCCGCCCCAGCCTGGCCTGCACGCTTCGACGGGTGAGAGCGTGGGGCGCGAGCCACCCCACCATCTGACGAAACGGCCAGCGTCTGGCGGTCAGCATCGTCGTCATCCGCGCTACGTCGCGCACCATCGGCCCGGCCGTTCCGCGGCGCTCCGACTCGTAGCTGTTCAGCAGATCCTCCGCTCGCTGCGGTGACAGGTGTCGGGCCTGGGCGATCTTCCAGATCAGGTTGTGCGCATCCTGCACTCCGGTGTTCAGGCCTTGACCGCCCACCGGGCTGTGGATGTGCGCGGCGTCGCCGGCGAGGAAGATCCGTCCGGCGCGGAACCGGTCAGCCACTCCGTGGGTGAGGTCGAACTGCGAGGTCCAGGTCACGTCGTGGCTTCCGAACTCGATCTGGGCGCGCTGTCGGATGATGTCGTCCAGGCCGACGGCATCGATGGTTGGGACGTGGCCGTCCGCCCCGAGCGCGGGGGTCGGGACGTGGGCGATCAACCGCCAGCGTCCCGGCTCCGGCATCGGGACGATGAGCAGCAAACCCTGGCTGGCGAGGTATAGGTACCCCTCGTCCTCGACGAGATCGCTGGTGCTCTTGGCATCTGCCAGAAGGAACGTGGTGCCCGCGCCGGTGCGCTCGAGCTGGATACCCGACTGATCGCGCACCGTGCTGTGGCCGCCGTCGCATCCGATGACCCATCGGGCCCGCACCGTCTCCGTGCCGTCCGCCCGCTCCACCACGGCTTCCAGGAACGTGCCGTGGTCTGTGAGCTCACGCAAAGCACAGGCCCATTCGACAGCCCCGCCGAGATTCCCCAGATGCGTTTCGAGGACCCGCTCCGTGTCGTACTGCGGTACGGATAGCCAGTACGGGTATGTCGTGTCGCCCCACGGCAGGCCGAGCAGGTCCACCCGCACGCGTCGCCGGTCATCCGCGAAAGCCGTGTTGAGCGCGGTGAAGGGCGCGCCCACCGCTCGGATCTGCTCGGCGACCCCCATCGTGTCGAACACCTCCAGGGTGCGTGCGTGCACGACGAGCGCTTTGGAGAAGGCTCCGCGCCTCGCCCTCCGCTCGATGATGCGAACGCTCAGCCCATGCCTCAGCGCTTCCGCCGCGGCGACGAGACCCGTCGGGCCAGCCCCGACGACGAGAACGTCGACATCAGCGTCGGCATCGGCACGGGCGTCGGCACGGGCGTCGGCATCGACATGGCGCTTCAGAGGAGTCTGACGATGGTGACGTGGGGTCATGCACCCATGGTAGTAAAGCGAGACATCGGTGTCTAGTTTTGCTCCCTGGGCAAACCCTGTATCCCGAACGCGAGGGTGTCGAAGACCCTTTCGGCGATACCGGGATCCTCCACCCCCTCGGCGTGGCGCACCGCAGCTGCAAGGAGTGCGGTCAGGGCCGTGACGGCCCACTCCGGGGAAACATCCGTCCTGATCTGCCCGGACAGCTGCCCCCGTTCGATGATGGCCAACACGGGAGCGAACGCCTGGGCACGGCTGCGCAGAAAAACCGAGTCCTGGTCCGCTCCCTCCATCAGGAGCGGCCAGAACCTGCCGCCCAAGGAGGCGATGGCCATCACCACGCGGTGCAGCGCCTCCAGCGCGGCACCCTCTTCCACCCGTGCGCCCGCGACGGCCTCCACGGCGGAGTCGAGTGCGTCATCCCGCAGGGCGTCCAGCAGTCGTTCCCGGCTCCCGAAATGCCGGTACAGCGTCGCCCGGGTCAAGCCGGCCAGGCGTGCGACGTCGCTCAGGGATGCGTCAGGGTCCCGGGCCAACGCCCCAGCGGCCGCTTCCAGCAGGACACGACGGTTCCGTTCTGCGTCGATGCGGACTGAGGGCGGGTCCTCCATCGCGAGCCTCCCTGCGTGCTGGATCGGCGTGCCCAAGATGTGCGGGTACAGGGTATTCGGTCTGGTCCATCTCGACGATGTCCGCGCTTTCGGGGACCCACCGTGGAAAACCGAGGCTAGGCGCGTGCTCGATCTACGAGGCGAGCGGCCATGAGCGACCGATGGGTGTCTTCGGCTGGTTGGACACCTGAGGCAACGACCTGGGCGAACCGGAGGATCTCGTACAGCAGGTTATTCTCGGCTCCTTCGGGGCGGACCTCGGTGCGCTCCCCGTCGTGGTACTCCACGACGATGTGTCTCGGTGCGCTGATGTGGTCGATGAGCATGGTGCCGAGTTCGCCTTGTATCTCGCTCGGAGTGGATGACTCGGTGATCTTCGAGTAGCTCAGGTCGGCGATGAGCGTCGGGTAGACCGCGACAACCACCCCAGCACCATCGGCGCCTGAGGCAACAGAGACCTGGGCCGCCAAGACGCGCTCGGGTTCGCCGAACAAGTCGACCAGAGGGTGGGCACAGTAGACGCCCAGATCTAGCAAGGCACCTCCGGCAAGTGCCGGATCGAAGATGTTCACGCGCTCGCCGGCCAACACGCGGTCATATCGAGCCGATCGCTGGCAGTACGTGAAGGAGACGCGGCGCACGACACCGAGCGTCGGCGTGAGCTCGCGCACCACGGCCATGCCCGGGTCGTAGGTGGAGCGCATCCCTTCGAGGAGCACGACGTCCTGTTCAAGCGACAGCGCGAAGAGCGATTCGGCCTCCGCCGCTGTTGGCGCCAGCGGCTTCTCGCACAGGACGTGCTTTCGCGCTTCGAGGGCTCGACGGACGTGTTCGACGTGGACCGAGTTCGGGGACGCGACGTAGATCGCGTCGACGTCCCGCGCTCCGATCAGGGCATCGAAGTCCCCGACCCCGCGACCGACGACCAGTTCCTTGGCGAAGGAAGCGGCGCGATCGGCATCTCGGGAGTAGCAGGCCACGACCTCCAGACAGGCCGACGAACGAGCCGCGTCGATGAAGCGCCGACAGATGGCACTCGTTCCGACCGTGGCGATGCGCAACACGCGAAACCTCCGGCTCACGCCTCTGTTGTCCGACGTTGCATTAACCCTGCCCTCCAGGGGCCGGGGTATATCGCTCCGGGGGATCCGGCCGGGAAGTGGCCCTGTGGCGGGCCGGGAACCTGCGGGCGTTCGACCAGAGCGAGTGACGGGAATCGAACCCGCGTGTCCAGCTTGGGAAGCTGGTGTTCTACCATTGAACTACACTCGCAAGTGCCTCTGACCAGCGAAAACCCCCTGTGAGGGGTCTGCGTCGTGATCGTGACAGGTATCGCGTGGGGGTCGCCCCGCGGTGTGCTGGCACGGTCCCTCTCGCGCAGCGGGGGTCACCCGCGCCGCGGCCGAGGCAGCACGAGTTTAGCCCAGCAGCCGAGACGCTCCGCCATCGGGCCGGGTGAGGCTGACAGACACCACCCCGTACCGACCGGCCCCGAGGAAGCTCCCTCATCGCCGGTAGGCTCGCCGCGTGCTTCTCTCCGACCGCGACATCAGGTCACAGATCGCCGCCGGGCGGGTAGTGCTCGACCCGTACGACGAGGCGATGGTCCAGCCGGCCAGCGTCGATGTGCGGCTGGACCGGTACTTCCGGCTCTTCGACAACCACAAGTACCCACATATCGACCCCGCGGCCGACCAGCCCGACCTCACTCGCCTCATCGAGGTGGCCGACGGGGACGCGTTCGTGTTGCATCCGGGCGAGTTCGTGCTCGGCTCCACCATCGAGCGGATCGCGTTGCCCGACGACCTGGCCGCCCGTGTCGAAGGCAAGTCCAGCCTCGGCCGGCTCGGCCTGCTGACCCACGCAACCGCCGGTTTCGTCGACCCCGGCTTCGACGGTCACGTCACCCTGGAGCTGTCGAACGTGGCGACGCTGCCGATCACCTTGTGGCCGGGGATGAAGATCGGGCAGTTCTGTTTCATGCGGATGACGTCGCCCGCCGAGCACCCGTACGGCTCCGCCAAACCCGGCAGCCACTACCAGGGGCAGCGCGGCCCCACCGCGAGCCGCGCCCACGAGTCGTTTTATCGGACGGAGCTGGGCGCGCATGGCTGACGACGAGGCGCGGGCCGAGGATGCGGCGGTCCATGCCCACGGAGCCGACCGAGTCCAGGACGTGGCGGGCGTCGAGGAGGCCGGTACGGGTGGGGGCGACCCGCTCGGTGACGACCCGCGCTCGATGTGGCAGCGGCTGCGCGCCGGCGACCTGCACCGGGCCGCACCACATACGGGGAATGGCGTTGCAGGAGGCCTTCAACGCCACCGGCGCCCATGAGGGCCGACGGCGCGGCGAGCTGCTCGACCAGCTGCTCGGCACCCGCGGCAAGGGCGCCAGGATCCGACCGCCGCTGTTCGTCGACTACGGCGCCCACCTGCATGTCGGCGAGAACACCTTCGTGAACTACGGCCTGACCGCCCTCGACGTCGCCGACATCAGGATCGGACGGGACGGCCAGATCGCGCCCGGAGTGCAACTGCTGACCGCCTGGCACCCGCTCGACCCGGCAACGCGCCGGGCCGGCTGGGAGGCCGCCAGCCCGATCACGATCGGCGACAACGTGTGGCTGGGTGCCGGCGCCATCGTGCTGCCCGGCGTGAGCATCGGCGACAACACCGTGGTCGGGGCCGGCGCGCTGGTCACACAGGATCTTCCGGCCGACGTGCTGGCCTTCGGCTCGCCGGCCCGGGTGATCCGCCACCTGTGTTGAGGGTCGGGCCGCCGGCGCCGGCGAATCCGTCGCGAAACAAGGCGCGCTGAGGCGTGATCGTCGGCCGGTCGCGCTAGCGTCGAGCCCATGATTCGCTTTGAGGAGGTCACTAAGCGGTACGGGGACGGACCCCCCGCCGTCGATCGGCTGACCCTCACGGCGCCGGAAGGCCAGATCACGGTGTTGGTCGGACCTTCGGGCTGCGGCAAGACGACGTCGCTGCGGATGGTGAACCGCATGGTGGCGGCGACCAGCGGGCGGATCACCGTGGCAGACCAGGACACCGCGACCCTGGACCCGAGTCGGCTGCGGCGAGGAATCGGGTACGTCATCCAGCACGGCGGCCTCTTCCCCCACCACACGGTCGAACGCAACGTCATGACGGTCCCTCTGCTCCTCGGCACCCCGCGGAAGCAGGCCCGCGAGCGCGCCCGCGAACTCCTCGATCGGGTTGGCCTGGCCCCGGAGCTGGCCCACCGCTACCCGGCGCAGCTGTCCGGCGGCCAGCAACAGCGGGTTGGGGTGGCCCGGGCGCTCGCCGCCGATCCGCCGGTGCTCCTGATGGACGAGCCCTTCAGCGCCGTTGACCCGGTCGTGCGCGAGCAGCTCCAAGACGACGTGCTCTCCCTGCAACGCGAGCTGCGCAAGACGATCCTGTTCGTGACCCACGACATCGACGAGGCCATCCGGCTCGGTGACCAGGTGGCGGTCTTGCGGGTCGGCGGACGTCTGGCCCAGGTCGCCGACCCCGCCACCCTTCTCGCGCGGCCGGCCGACGACTTCGTCGCCGGGTTCGTGGGACGTGACCGCGGCTACCGGGCGCTTGGGTTCCGTGAGGCGCCCCGCAGCATCACGCCCACGCCGGAGCGGACGGTTCGGCTGGGCGAGGATGTCCGTGGTGCCGTGGTCGATGGCTGGGTCCTCGTCGTCGACGAAGCTGGACACCCCCTGGGGTGGTGCCGCGCCGACGCCGGGCGGGCGCCTGACCGGCACGAGGACCTTGAGCTCGGTGGCACGGTCGCCACCAGCGGCGGATCGTTGCGCGCCCACCTCGACGCGGCTCTGTCGTCCCCCGCGCAGCGCGGGGTGGTCGTCGGCAGCGACGGCGTCCTGATCGGTACGGTCCGCGTGCCCGACCTCGTCGGTTCGCTCGCCGCCCGCCCGAGCGACGCGGCATGACCTGGATCCTCGACCATCTCCCCGAGATCGGGACGTTGGCCTGGCAGCACAGCATCCTCGCGGGGCTGCCGCTCCTGTTCGGGCTGGTGCTCGCGGTGCCTCTCGGCTGGTGGGCGCAGCGCAGCGGCCCGGCGCGGCCGGTGCTCCTGACCGGGTCCGGTCTGCTGTACACGGTGCCCAGCCTCGCCCTGTTCGTGCTGCTCCCCGCCATCATCGGCACACGCATTCTCGACCCGGTGAACGTTCTGATCGCCATGACCACCTACACGGTCGCGCTCCTCGTCCGGTCGGTGGCCGACGGTCTGTCCTCGGTGCCGAAGGACGTCACCGCCGCGGCGACGGCGATGGGGTACGGCAGCCTGGCCCGATTGGTCCGCGTCGAGCTTCCCCTCGCCGTTCCGGTCATCGCCGCCGGACTGCGGGTCGCAGCAGTGTCCAACGTGAGCATGGTGTCGGTGGCCTCCTTGATCGGAGTCGCCCAACTGGGCATGTTGCTCACCAGCGGGTACCAGCGGGCGTATCCGACCGAGCTGCTGACCGGCGTCGGAGCCTGCATCCTGCTCGCGCTGTTCTTCGACGCCGTCATCCTGCTCGCGACCCGCTCGTTGACGCCGTGGCGACGCGCCGCCCGGAGCGCGACGTGATCGGACAGGTCTGGGCGTGGCTTGCGGATCCCAGCCACTGGACCGGGCGCCAGGGCCTGCTGGCGCGCATCGTCGAGCACCTCGCGTACACGGGCGCAGCTCTGGCGCTCGCCGCCCTCGTCGCGTTGCCCCTCGGCTTGTGGGTCGGTCATACCGGCCGCGGCCGCTGGCTGATCAGCGGGGCCAACGCGCTACGCGCCGTCCCCACGCTCGGTCTGCTGTTCGCGACTGCGCTGCTCCTCGGTCCGTACCTGCGCGGCGACTCCGCCTTCCTCATCCCCGGGCTCATCGTGTTCATCGTCCTCGCGATGCCACCGCTGCTGTCGGGGACCTACGCGGGGGTGGAGGCGGTCGACCCCGCGGCCCGGGACGCAGCCCGGGGGATGGGCATGACCCCCTCCCAGGTGCTGTTCCGGGTCGAACTGCCGTGCGCCCTGCCGCTCATCCTGTCCGGGGTGCGTGCCGCTACGTTGCAGGTCGTGAGCACGGCCGTGATCGCGGCCTACATCAGCCTCGGGGGCCTCGGGGTCTACCTGGCCCAAGGGCTCGCGGCTGGCGACTATCCCATGGTGGCGGGCGGCGCGATCGTCGTCACGGTGCTGGCCATGCTGCTCGATATCCTGCTCGCCGTGCTCACTCCTTACGCTGTCTCGCCCGGCCTGCGCGCGGGCGCCGACCGAGGCCGGCCCGACCCGGTCTCGTCGGCGATCGACGGATCCGCCCGATCAGGCGACAGCGCACCCGCCCGCGCCTGACACCCCGACACATGACAAGGGACCTCGCCGACACCCGTATTCGCCAGACTGATTCGCAACCGTCACGAGAATTGAGGAAGCCATGACCGTCACCCGCCGCCGAACTGTCGGCCTCGCCACCGCGCTCACGCTCGCCACCGGATTGGCCGCCTGCGGCTCTGGGGGCTCGGACCCGCTCGCCACGGGCGGCGCCTCCTCCAGTTCGGGCACCAGCGGCGCCTCGGTCGTCGTCGGCTCAGCCGACTTCTCCGAGAGCGTCGTCCTGGCGGAGGTCTACGCCGGGGCGCTGAGAAGCAAGGGAGTCAACGCGTCCACGAAGACCGGCATCGGTTCGCGCGAGGTCTACCTGCGGGCGCTGGAGGACGGCTCGATCAACGCGGTCCCCGAGTACACCGGCAACCTCGCCTTGTTTTACAAGAAGGATTACAACGAGACCGACCCGCAGAAGGTGTACGAGGAACTCGCCACGCTCGTGCCGTCAGGCTTCACCGTGTTGGACCGCTCGGTCGCGGAGGATAAGGACTCCCTCACGGTCACCAAGGAGACGGCCGACAAGCTCTCCTTGCGCACGATCGACGACCTCTCCGGCAAGGCCGGCAACTTGGTGCTCGGCGCTCCCGCCGAGTTCGCCACTCGCGCGCAAGGGATTCCCGGGCTGAAGAGCGTGTACGGCATCACGTTCAAGGAGACCCGTGCGCTCAAGGGGCAGGCGCTCGTCCAGGCGCTCGTCAACGGGCAGGTCGACGTGGCCAACATCTTCACCACCGACCCGGCGATCACGGCCCACTCACTGGTGGTGCTGGAGGACACGAAGCGCAACTTCGGGACCCAGAACGTGGTCCCCCTCGTCGCGACCGCATCGGCGACCCCACAGGTCAAGGACGCCCTCAACGCGGTATCGGCGAAGCTCACCACCGACGGGTTGCGGGACCTCGTCGGCCAGGTCGACGTCGACAAGAAGGACGCGAAGGACGTCGCCAAGGCGTGGTTGGCGGCGAACGGCCTCAGCTGAGTCCCCCGTCGAGGCCGGCGCCGACCCAGCCTCAACGGGGCCTGGCGTCGGCCGTCGACCCTCGGCGAGCTGAGCGCCACTACTCGCTGAGGATCTTCAGCGCTTCTGAGGCAGGCATCGTGCGCCGCTCACCGAGTGCCTCGCGGAGCTTGCCCCAGGCGGCGCTGTCCGCAACTGCGGCGGGCGCCGCCGTCGACGAGGCGGGGGCCGTGGCCGGAGGGGCGGCCGTGGGCGACTGGGCTGGAGTTTGAGCCTCGACGCTCGCGGGCGCCTCGATCGGTGCAGGCGTAGCCGGGGTGTGGGCCTGTGCGGTGTCCGCGGGAGCGGCGTCGGGCTCAGGTGCCCTTTCGGCTACCACGGCTTGGACGACTTCCGGGGCTTGCTCCTCTGCGGACGTGGGAACCTGCGCGGCGGGTTCGACGGAACTGCTCGTCTGGAGGCCGAGAAGTTCCATCGCCTCGGACGCGGGCATGGTGCGTCGCTCACCAAGGGCTTCCTTGAGCGTCGCCCACGTCGCCGCACCGGCCACGGATGCCGTCGCTGCGGCGCGGGCCGGCGCGGGTGCGACCGGCGCGGGTACGACCGGCGCGGGTACGACCGGCGCGGGTACGACCGGCGCGGGTACGACCGGCGCGGGTACGACCGGCGCGGGCGCTTCCGCGCGAGCCCCGTTCGTCGCAGCGGCCGGGGCCGATGAGGGCGCGCCACCCATCAGGGCCAACGCCTCGGAGGCGCTCATCTTGCCCTTGGGGATCGTCGGAGTCGCCGCCGACTCCGCCGCAGCATCGGGTCGTTGCGCCGCCGGTGCCGGCTCGTCGACGGGAACAGCTTCCTCGACGGCAGCAGGCTCCTCGGCAGGTGCGGGCGGCGCTGACTCAGCCGGGACGGGGTACGCCACCGGCTCGTCCGCGGGCGGGGCGGCGGGAGCCTTCGGCGACGCGTCCGGGACCGGGGCCGTGAGAACCTCGGCAGCAACATCGTCGGCCGGCGGCGTCGGGGCTGACACGTGGCTCGGCAGGATGGTGGGGGCCGAGACGGGCTCCGCTACCGGCGTGGGCGCCACCGGAGCTCGCACGGAGGCCAGCAACATCTGGGCGACGTCGACGACCTCGACCTCCGCCTCGGCGGACCCCTCCTCCTTCTGGGCATTCAGCCCGTCGGACAGCATCACCCGGCAGAACGGGCACCCGATCGCGATCCGGTCCGCGCCGGTCGCCACGGCCTCAGCGGTCCGGTTGGCGTTGATCCGACTGCCGAGCTGTTCCTCCATCCACATGCGAGCGCCGCCGGCGCCGCAGCAGAACGAACGGGTCTTTGAGCGTTCCATCTCGCGGTAGCCCACTCCGGGCAAAGCGTGCAGGAGCTCGCGCGGCGGGTTGTACACCTGATTGTGTCGACCGAGGTAGCACGGGTCGTGGTACGTCACCAGGGAGCCGGTCGAGGCCACCCCGGCCGTGGAGGCGACCTCGGGGCGCGACACGGGGACCAGTTTGCGTTCCTTCACCAGGCGGTTCAGCAACTGGGTGTGGTGGATCACCTCGTACGAGCCGCCGAACTGCGGATATTCGTTCTTGAGCGTGTTGAGGCAGTGCGGGCACGTGACAACGATCTTGGTGGCCTGCGAGTCGTTGAGCACCTCGATGTTCTGCGCGGCCATGGCCTGGAACAGGATTTCGTTGCCGGCGCGCCTCGCGGAGTCGCCCGTACAGGACTCTCCCTCGCCGAGCACCGCGAACGACACTTCGGCCGTGTGCAGGAGCTCCGCGACCGCGGCGGTGGTCTTCTTGGCGCGGTCCTCGAACGCGCCCGCGCACCCCACCCAGAACAGGTAGTCGACGGCAGACAAAGACTCGACGTCACACTCCCGTCCGCCGCCGACGACCGGCACGTCGAACGGCAGGCCTTTGGCCCAGTCGAGGCGGACCTTGTTAGCCATGCCCCACGGGTTGCCCTTGGCCTCCAGGTTCTTGAAAAGGCCGCCGAGCTCACCAGGGAACGCCGATTCGATCAGGACTCGGTGGCGACGCATGTCGACGATCGTGTCGACATGCTCGATGTCGACCGGGCACTGCTCCACGCACGCGCCGCACGTCGTGCAGGCCCAGAGCACGTCGTCGTCGATGATCGCGTCGGGCCCGAGCGCGTCGTAGGCACCGATCGGATAGGCGGGCTCGTACCCGGTGTCGCCGATCAGCGGGATCTCCTCGAGCCGCTTGATGTGCTTCGGTTCATCGTGCCGCCTGTCCTCGGAGGCGAGGATCCAGGGGGCCTTTGCGTGTGCGTGGTCGCGCAACGTCATCACGAGAAGCTTGGGCGACAGGGGCTTCTCGGTGTTCCAGGCCGGGCACTGACTCTGGCAGCGGCCGCACTCGGTGCATGTGGTGAAGTCAAGGAGCGACTTCCACGAGAAGTCCTCGATCTTGCCCGCCCCGAGCCGTGGCTCAGCAGCGTCATCGTCTTCGCCCATCGCCTCAAGGTGCTCGAGCGTCAGCGGCGTGCCCGCGTCGGTCAGGATCGGGCGTAGGTTCCCCAGGGCGGTACGGCCCGAGGACTCGCGCTTGAACCAGATGTTGAAGAAGGCCAGGAACCGGTGCCAGGCGACGCCCATGGTGGGCTGTAGCGAGATGGTGATCATCCAGGCGAACGAGATGAGGATCTTCAACATCGCGAAGATGTAGATCGCTTCGTAAAGCATCGGCAGCAACAAGTAGCCCCACACGTCCGCGCCCCAGAACGTGAGGGGGAAGTGGTGCCACAGGACGGTGTCGGGTTCGTTGATGGCGACCATGCGCGCTTCGAGCGTGCGCAGCAGCAGGATGCAGATCGTGACGCCGAGGATCGTGGCCTCGACGTAGTAGGCCTGCCACCATGTCGATCCGAAGAAGCGGCTGTCGCGCCCGTGGACGCCCTTCGCCCGTCGCGGGTGGTCGACCTGCCGGATCGCGATGAGCACGAGGATGCCGATGAGCCCGCCGAACGCGAAGATCTCGATCAGCCATTCGAACGGAATGAAGTGGCCGATGATCGGCAGCCGGAACTCCGGCCAGATGAGCTGGAAGAAGGCGTTGACCAGCGTCGCGAACAGCAGGAAGAAGCTCAGCGCCGTGAACCAGTGCGCGATCGACACGATCGGCAGGCGCGCCATCCGGGTGTGCCCCACGAACTCCTTGACGACGACCCACGTGCGAACCGCCGGTCGGTCCGTGCGGGTCGGGTCAGGCGAGCCCATCCGGAAGACCTTGCTGAAGGTATAGACCTGACGGAAGAGCATGACCCAGGCCAACGAGGGAATCGTGAAGCACAGGAAGATCGCAGTCATCTGCAGTGCCGACATATGTCGAATCGTACGGAGGGAACGAGCCGGTCACCTGGCGTTTGGCTGTGACATCGGTCAACGCGACCGACTGCGAGTGCTCTGAGCAGGAGCCACCGTGGTTCGACGCGTGAGCGATACGGGCGACGGAACGGTCGATCGTCTCAGTCAGCGGCGCTCCCGAGCGGGACGGCGTCGCCGCGCCCATAATCAACTCTTGGAGTAGCTATAACACGAAGGTCGCTGTGGGGCCGTTGCTCGCGTGGCTCCCGGGCCGCACGCCCGGGCGTCGCCGTCCAGCGCGGAGCCACTCGACCCGCTCTGATTCGTTCTGATCCGTCCCAACGATTTCGAAGGTGACACACCGTATGCCGATCTACGACGACGTCACGGCCCTTGTCGGTCGTACTCCTCTCGTGCGTATCAACCGGATCATCGACTCGGGCGCGACGGTGGCGGCCAAGCTTGAGTCGTTCAACCCCGCGAACTCGGTGAAGGACCGCATCGGTGTGGCGATCGTCGACGCAGCCGAGGCCAGCGGCAAGCTCAAGCCGGGTGGCACCATCGTCGAAGGTACGAGCGGCAACACAGGCATCGCCCTGGCCATGGTCGGCGCAGCCCGCGGCTACAAGGTCGTGCTCACGATGCCTGAGACCATGAGCAAGGAGCGGCGCGCCCTGCTGCGAGCGTTCGGCGCCGAGCTTGTGCTGACGCCCGGCCCGGAGGGGATGCGCGGCGCGGTAGCCAAAGCCGAGGAGCTGGCCCAAACAACCGACAATGCGGTCCTGGCCCAGCAGTTCGACAACCCCGCCAACCCGGAGATCCACCGCACGACGACCGCGGAAGAAATCTGGGCGGACACGGATGGCAAGGTCGACATCTTCGTCGTCGGGATCGGCACGGGCGGCACCGTCACCGGCGTCGGCCAGGTGCTCAAGCAACGCAATCCGGCCATCCAGATCGTCGCGGTCGAGCCGGCCGAGTCGCCGATCCTGTCCGGCGGCAAGCCCGGACCCCATAAGATCCAGGGCCTCGGCGCCAACTTCGTCCCCGTGAACTACGACGCCTCCGTCGTCGACGAAATCATCACGGTCGACGCGCCGACCTCGGTGGACTGGGCTCGCAAGGCGGCTACCCAGGAAGGCCTACTGGTCGGCATTTCTTGCGGGGCCGCGCTCGCGGCCACCGCCCAGGTCGCCGCGCGTCCCGAGAATGATGGCAAGACGATCGTGGTCCTGCTGCCGGACTTCGGCGAGCGCTACATCTCCACCATCCTCTTCGAGGGGCTCACCGACTAATCAGACGAGTGGCTCGCGACGTCCCCGCGCGAAGAGGGGCCGGTCCCTGGTGGACCGGCCCCTCTTCGCGCGCCTCTGAAGATGTGCTTGTGCGTGGGTCTTCCCCGTGGCGGACGTGACCGCGCACACGGGAGCGTGATGCCCGGCGCTAACGCCCTACTTAGCGCCCGTCGCGCCGCCCGTCGCCTCTTCTGCAGTGCGGGCGATGAACTCGCCGCGCCTGCCCGCGCTATCGGCGCGCTCGTTGCTGTCGTCATTGATGGCGATGACCTGGGCCTTGGGGTCGTCGCTGCCGGCTGCAATCTCCTCGGGGAGAAGCTCGGCGCGGGGGCGCGACAAGGGGGTGTTGTCACTGGACATGGGGCTGGCCCTTCGAGGTGGAGGTGAGGGATGAGCGGGGGCGTGAGCTGTCGGCGCGCTGTCGAGCGGGTCGTTCGACGGCGTGGCCTGCGACGTCGCGGCCTTCACGGCGTCGGTTGACTCCGCAAGCTTGGCCCGGATGTCGGGCGCGACCTCGCGAGCCGTTTCGGCGACGCGGGTTTGCGCTGACGCGACTTTGTCCTGCACGCGGGGGTCATGCCACAGCTGGTCGGCCTGGGACTTGAGCTGCTCGTAGCGGGAGCGGCCGGCGCGAGCCCCTAAAACGTATCCCGCAGCCGCTCCGACCAGGAAAGACAGGCGACCTCGCATAGCATGTCCTCCTTGATGAGTTATGAGCCCTATGAGGGCGTCTGGCGACACCCTAGACGCTGTCCC
>CAJDWQ010000039.1_pt1 | contig 16088 bp, 9 predicted proteins | sample 7391641 | NCBI WGS metagenome assembly CAJDWQ01 (sample SAMEA7055718, study PRJEB34461) | soil metagenome | biome: terrestrial ecosystem; feature: Peninsula; material: soil | place: Antarctica | collected 2016
GGATCCATGAGCCCGATGACGTGCCGCATGATGCCGCCCTTGCCGGACGTGTCCATGCCCTGCACGAGGAGCAGCACGCTGCGTCCGCCCTCGCTCCTGCCCTTGGCCTCGGCGAATAGGCGTTCCTGCAGCTCGGCGACCTCACCAGCGCTTCGGGCCATGACTTTTTTGGCGTCGTCCTTGCTTCCCTCGAAGCCGGGCGTGGAGCCGGGTTCGACGTCGGCCAGCTCGAACCCCGGTCGAACGCGCAGCGCGGTGCGGATCGTGTCGCTCAGCTCCTCATGGCCCGGGGCGTGGTCCTTGCCGCGCTTCTTGCTGTGATTCTTTTCGTCGTTCTTGCTGTCGTTCTTGCCGTCCTTCTTCTTGGCCATGGGGCATCTTTGCATTGCGCGTTCGAGGTCACAGGTCGAGGGCACAGACCAAGGGCACGGATCGAGGGCCGATGATCCGTCGTCGTCCTCTGGGCGGCCGCGTTCCTTTCGAATGCAGCTCGCCGGTCGATCCCGCGCGGCGTTCTTCCCGTCATCGCGTCGGGTCCGCTCGGTCCGTCGCGGGACTCACTCCACCGGTTGCCCGAGAACGCTCGGCGGGCCCTCCGTGCACAGAAACTCACGGACGACCCGGTCCCACCGTTCGGGCTCGGTTCTTGCGTGTGGCGAGCGGTCTTCCACGGTTCGAAAAGGACCAGGTCCGGGCGGGCCGTCGCGAGGGCGATCGACGGGCCGACCGGCACGAACTCGTCGTGGATCGAATGGATCAGCAGCGTCGAGTGCCTCAGATCGGCGGCGCGCGTCACCCAGTCCGCTTCGAGGAGATCGAGCGGAGCTCCGACGCCCACCAGGGCGCGGGCGCCGCGCGAGCGAAGCACGCGCGGCGCGAGGCGACCGATGGCGGCGGGGACGTGACCGAGCACCACGTGATGACGAATCACATCGGCCCAGTCGACGACCGGGGCGTCCAACACGATGTGCCGCACCGCGTCGGCATACCGTGAGCGCGCGGCGGCCTGCAGCACCATCGCCCCGCCCATGGACCAGCCGACCATGTCGAGTGATTCCGCACCGGCGGCCAGCGCGTGGGCCAACGCTGCGTCCACGTCGCGCCACTCGGACAGGCCGAAGCCGTAGCGTCCGTCCGGGCTCGCCGGCGCACCGACGTCATTGCGGTAGGTGATGACGAGGCTGGTGAGCCCCAGTTCGTACGCGACCGGCACGGCCCGCAGGCACTCGTGGCGCTGCGCCCCGCGTCCGTGCACCATAACGGCCCATCGGTTCTGACCGGCGAGACGGCCGGCCGGGTCACCTCGTACCAGCCACGCGGGGGCTTCGCCGAGTTCGCTGGCGTAAGTGACGTCTTCGTACGGCAGGCCGAGCGACACGTCGGGAGGACTGCCGTAGTGATAGATGTTCCAGCGAGCTCGGCCGAGGCGCAATTCACCCGCGTCGGCGGGAATCAGGCGGCGGCGTACCCGCCCCGCAGCCGGGTCGACCGCAAGAACGTCGCCGACGCGCGCATGCCGCTTTCCCCCGTCGAGCCACAGTCCGTAGCGCCCGTGCGCGATGGTCTCATCGGTCAGGGTTAGCTCGACGGCGTCAGGTCCGAGGGCGAGCACGTCGACGTCGTCGGGGCGTTCGGCCATGCTCGTGAGTCGGCGCAGAACGTACGAGGCGACACCGACGCTCCCCGCCGCTAGACCTGCCGTCAGACCCGCCGCCAGACCTGCGGTCAGCACCGCAGCTGCCGCGGTCCCCTGTGCCGCCGGCCACGCGGCGCGTCCTGCCCGTCCGCTGCTCACTGCGCCATCGTCCCAGGCACGCCACAATGACCGCCATGGACCTCCCGATCCCCCTGCCGATCGTCCCGATGCTCGCCAAGGCGGTCGCTTCCGTGCCGTCGCCGGGCAGCACTCCGGACGGGATGGCGTACGAGCCGAAGTGGGACGGCTTCCGCTGCCTGGTGTTGCGCGACGGGGACGAGATCGAGCTGGCGAGCCGAGGGGCGAAGCCGCTGACCCGCTATTTCCCGGAGCTGGTCGAAGCCGTCCGCACGATGCTGCCGGCCCGCTGCGCCCTCGACGGCGAGGTGGTGGTCCGCACCGGGCCTCCCGGTGACCAGCGCCTGAGCTGGGAGGCGATCAGCGCTCGCATCCACCCGGCGGCCTCGCGGATCGAGCGACTCGCGCGTGAGACGCCGGCCGAATTCGTCGCCTTCGACCTGCTGGCTGAGGGCGACGATTCCCTGCTGGACGTCCCCTTCGAGCAGCGCCGCCGACGATTGGAGACGCTCGCCGCCGGCTGGCCGACGGCCGGAGGGCTCCATCTCACGCGGCTCACGCGCGACCCGGCGGTGGCGGCGGCCTGGTTCGAGCGCTTCGAAGGGGCGGGGCTGGACGGGGTGGTCGCCAAGCCGTTGGGGGCCCTCTACCAGCCCGGCAAACGCGTGATGCTCAAGGTGAAGCACAAGCGCACCGCCGAGGCCGTCGTGGTGGGCTACCGCGTGCACACGTCGGGGGCCGGCGTGGGATCGCTCCTGCTCGGCCTGTACGACGGGGACGGTGTCCTGCGCAACGTCGGCGGCATCGGGGCGTTCTCGGCGTCTCGTCGCCGTGAACTCGTCGACGAACTCGACTCACTCGTGGTCCGCGACGTGGACGGCCAGGTCGCGTACGCCGCGACCGACCGTTCTCGGTTCAGTTCGTCGAAAGACGTCAGGTTCGTCCCGCTACGCCCCGAACGGGTGGTCGAGGTGGCGTTCGACCAGCTGGAGGGCGCCAGGTTCCGGCACGCCGTGACGTTCCTGCGCTGGCGCCCCGACCGCGATCCCCGATCGTGCACGCTGGACCAGATCGAGCGCGCCTCCGCGTACGACCTGTCCGAGGTGCTCGCCCAACGCTGACTCCAGCCCCGCCGACCTGGCGCCGGCGGCGTCGAATCAGTGCTCCGCCTCGAACCAGCTACGGCCCACGCCGACGTTGACCTCCAGCGGCACGTCCAGGGCCACGGCTGACCCCATCTCGTGTCGCACGAGCGCCTCGAGCGCGTCACGCTCCCCCGGCGCCACCTCCAGCACCAGCTCATCGTGCACCTGGAGCAGCGCCCGCGACGCCAACCCCTGCTCGCGCAGCGCCCGGTCGACCCGGAGCATCGCCACTTTCATCACGTCTGCCGCCGAACCCTGGATGGGGGCGTTCAGCGCCATCCGCTCGGCCATGTCGCGACGCTGCCGGTTGCTCGACGTGAGATCCGGCAGGTAGCGACGACGGCCCAGCATGGTCTCCGTGTACCCCTGGCGTCGAGCCACGTCCACGACCTTCCGCAGGTAGTCGCGCACCCCCCCGAAACGGGCAAAGTAGGCCTCCATCAGCTCGTTCGCTTCCGGGGTGGAGATCCCCAGCTGCCGGGACAGGCCGAACGCCGACAGCCCGTACGCCAACCCGTACGACATCGCCTTCACCTTGCCCCGCATCGCCGGCGTGATGTCCTCCGGCGCGACGTCGAACACCCGCGCGCCCACGAACCGGTGCAGGTCCTCTCCCTCGCGGTAGGCGTTGATCAGCCCCTCATCTCCCGACAGGTGGGCCATGATCCGCATCTCGATCTGGCTGTAGTCGGCCGACATCAACGATTCGAAAGGACGGCCCTCCGACGCCCCGACCACGAAGGCGCCCCGGATCCGACGGCCCTCCTCGGTGCGGATCGGGATGTTCTGCAGGTTCGGGTCCGTCGACGACAGTCGCCCGGTCGCGGCGATATTCTGCACGTACGTGGTGTGGATCCGCCCGTCGTCGGCAATCGACTTCAGCAGACCCTCGACCGTGACGCGCAGCCGGGCCGCGTCCCGATGCCGCAGCAGCGCTTCGAGGAACGGGTGTTCCGTCTTCTCGTAAAGATCCGCGAGAGCCTCCGCGTCCGTCGTCCAGCCGGTCTTGGTGCGCTTCGTCTTCGGCATCCCCAGGGTGTCGAACAGGATCACCTGCAGTTGTTTCGGCGAGCCGAGGTTGACGCTTTGGTCGTCGATCGCGGCGTAGGCATCGTCTTGGGCCTGCGCGAGCTTGCCGTGGAAGTCCCCCTCCAGCTCAAGCAACGCATCCCGGTCCACCGCGATCCCCAGACGCTCCATCGTGGCCAGCACCGCCACGAGAGGCACCTCGACGTCCGCCAGCAACGCCGTTCCCCCGGACGCGGCCAGCTCCACATCGAGCGCCTCGGACAGCTCGAGGACCCCGGCTGCCCGCGCCATCCATGAACGCGCCTCCGCGTCATCGTCGGCCTCGAAGTCCAGGACCCCCTGAGCGCCACCGCCGACGGGGCCCAGCTCCAGGCGCAGGTAGCGCAGGACGAGGTCGGACAGGTCGTAGGAGCGCTGGTCGGGCCGGACCAAGTAGGCGGCCAGCGCCGTGTCGCTGGCCAGGGCGGCCACGTCGTACCCGCGTGCGGTCAGCGCCTGGAACGGCCCCTTGGCGTCGTGCAGCGCCTTGGGCCGGTCCTGGTCGGACAGCCACGCGGCGATGGCTTCATCGTCGTCGGATGTCACACCCATCAGATCCACGTACGCTGCCGCGCCGTCGACGGCCAACGCGATCCCTCTCGCGTCACCGGTCCCTCGCGCCCACGACCCCACGACGTGCGCACCGACCCGCGTCCCCGCCACCACGTGCTCGGCCAGCCACGCTCTCACGAGCCCTGGCCCGAGCACCTGCCCCGCGACCTCGACGGACTGTCCTGCCTCGGGTTCCACCGTGCCGAGCGTCGAAAAGAGTCGGTCACGAAGCACGGTGAACTCCAGCGCGTCGAACACCCGGTGCACCGCATCTCGGTCCCAGTCCGCCCGCGCCAGCTCATCTACGCCGAGCGGCAGGACGACGTCGCGGACCAGCTGGTTGAGTCTGCGGTTGCGCAACACCTGATCCAGATGGTCGCGCAGGCTCTGCCCCGCCTTTCCCTTAACCTCATCCACTCGGGCCACGATGCCCGTGAGGTCACCGAAGGCCCCCAGCCACTTGGCCGCCGTCTTCGGGCCCACTCCGGGTACGCCCGGCAAGTTGTCGGAGGACTCCCCAACCAGGGCTGCCAGATCGGGGTAACGCTGCGGGCTCACCCCGTACCGCGACTCCACCGCGTCGGGGGTCATCCGCGCGAGCTCCGAGACCCCCTTGAGGGGGTACAGAACCGTCGTCTTCACGTCCACCAGTTGCATGGCGTCGCGATCGCCGGACACGATGAGGACCTCATCGAGACCCACGGCCGCCGCCTGCGTGGCGAGCGTCGCGATGACGTCGTCTGCCTCGAACCCTGCCACCGACAGGTGTCGGATCCCGAGCGCGTCGAGCACCTCCTTGATGAGCGCGACCTGACCGCGGAACTCCTCCGGGGTGGCCGACCGCCCCGCCTTGTAGTCCGCGTACTCCTCCAGCCGGAACGTCTGGCGCGACTCGTCGAACGCGACCCCGAGATGGGTCGGCTCCTCGTCGCGCAATAGGTTGATCAGCATCGACGTGAACCCGAACACTGCGTTCGTGGTCTGTCCGCTCGCCGTCGAGAAGTTGGCGGCCGGCAGCGCGAAGAACGCCCGGTAGGCCAGCGAGTGCCCGTCGAGAAGGAGAAGTCGGCTCACAGGTGGCAGCCTAGGCCCCACCACCGTCAGCGCCCCCCGTCACCGACGCGCGCGGGCCCCGCGGCGAGGAGCCGGATGCGCGCGACGACAACGCACGAGACGAGGAGATCGACGTGAGCGAGCAGGACTCGACGGCCGCCCCCGACCTGGCGGCTCTCGCCGCCTCGCACGGGGTCCCGGAGCTGCCAGGCGCGGTGTTGGCGCGCCCGCAGACCCTGAACGGGCGGATGGGCATCGAGGTGACTCAGGCCACCGCCGAGCGCGTCGTCGCGACGATGCCGGTTGAGCCGAATCGCCAGCCGTACGGATTGCTCCATGGCGGCGCCAGCGCGGTGCTCGCCGAAACCGTTGGCTCGATCGCCTCGGCCCTGCACGCGAACACCCTCGGCCTCGCCGCGGTCGGCATCGAACTCAACTGCACCCACCACCGCTCCGCGCGATCCGGCACCGTCACCGGCGCGGCGACGCCGTTGCACCGCGGCGGAAGCGTCGCGACCTACGCGATCGAGATCGTCGACGACGCTGGGCGTCTCGTGTGCACGTCCCGCCTCACCTGCATGCTCATCGCGCCACCCACCTCTCGCCGCGGTGACGCCACGTCGTGACGGGTGCGTTTCCCGGGATCGGCACGGTCATCAACGCGGCCGCGATCGTCGCGGGTGCCGGCATCGGGATGCTGGTCGGGCACCGGCTGCCCGATCGGACCAGAAGCCTGGTCACCGACGCCCTCGGACTGGTCACCCTGCTGATCGGGGCGTTGTCCGCGGCCGACGTCACCTCGCAGGACCTGGCCGACGCCGCCGGCTCCGGAGGAGGTGTGCTCATCGTGCTCGGTAGCCTGCTCATCGGCGGGATCGCGGGGTCGCTCCTGAGGACCGAGCAGCACCTGGAAGCGCTCGGCAATGCGGCGGTGCGGTGGGCGGCGCGTCGACGCGGGGCCTCGCACAGCAACGACGACGAAGCCGCGCAGGCCGACCGGTTCACCCAGGGCTGGCTGACCGCAACGCTGCTGTTCTGCGTCGGGCCGCTCACCATCCTCGGCACGCTGGACGACGGGCTGGGCCGCGGCATCGACAAGCTGGCCGTCAAGTCGACGCTCGACGGGTTCGCCTCGATCGCGTTCGGGGCAACCTTCGGGTACGGGGTGTTGGCGGCCGCCGCCTCCGTGCTGGTCGTCCAAGGGGTTCTCACCCTGCTCGGGGTCGCGCTCGGGGCGGTCATGAACGCCGCTCAGATCGCGGCGCTGACCGCGACCGGTGGGCTCGTCCTGGTCGGAATCGGGATGCGGCTTCTGCGGATTCGCGACATACCGGTCGGCGACCTCCTGCCGGCGCTCGTCGTCGCCCCGCTCCTTACCGCGCTCGTGACCGCCTTGCGGTGAGGACCTGGCACAGACCCGTACCCACGCGCCGGCTCCCTAGCGTGTTTTCTTGGGCGGCTTGCCGCTCGGCAGGCCGTCGACCACCAGCTGCGCGACGTCACGCATGCCGAGGCGACGGTCCATGGCGGTCTTTTGGATCCAGCGGAACGCCTCCGACTCGCTGAGGCTCAGCTGCTCCATGAGCACGCCCTTGGCGCGGTCCACCGCTTTGCGGGTCTCCAGCCGCTCCCCGAGATCAGCGATCTCCGCCTCGAGGGCGTGCATCTCGACCCAGCGTGAGCGCGCGATGTCGACGGCCGGGCGCAGATCGTCGAGGGTGAACGGTTTCACGACGTAGGCCATGACGCCCGCGTCGCGTGCGCGCTCGACCAGCTCGCGGTCGCTGAAGGCCGTCAGCATCACGCAGGGAGCCAAGCCCTCCCTGGCGATCACGTCGGCCGCGGAGATCCCGTCCAGGACCGGCATCTTCACGTCCAGGATCACCACGTCGGGGCGATGCTCGCGCGCGAGGGCCACGGCCTGTTCGCCGTCCCCCGCCTGTCCCACGACCTCGTAGCCACCGTCGACCAACATCTCCGCCAGGTCGAGCCGGATCAGAGCCTCGTCCTCGGCGACCAGCACCCGTAGGGCCTGCCCCGTCGCCGTCGCCGTGTCCGAAGCGCTCGACTCGGTGGGGCCCGTGGAGTCCGCCGCGGTTGGGGGCGGCACCGGAACCGGTACGGTCTGATTCTCTGTCACGACGACAACCCTACCCTCGTGCGTACTATTTCACGCGGCTGCCGAGACTTTCGCCCACGCATCCTCAGATCTCCACAAGCCACACACACTTCTTGCTCATCGTATGCGGGACCACCTATGAAACAACGAGATTCGAGCTGTGCCGGGAGCGGGACTTGAACCCGCACGACCTTGCGGCCAGAGCATTTTGAGTGCCCCGTGTCTGCCTTTCCACCACCCCGGCGACGCGACCACGAGCGACGATGACGCGAGCGCGCGCCCACTCTACGCTCCTCGTGACGCGCGGTGTCCCAACCACCGGTGACGCGCCCTCCGAGCGCAGGCCTGTCACGCGTCAGAGCTCCCCACGACGTGGACCCGCAGCGAGTTCGTTTTGCCGCTGATCCCGTACGGGCGACCCGCCACCACCACCAGCACGTCCTGATCCGCGACGAGTCCCTCCGCGATCAAGGCTTGGTCGACCGCTTCCACCATCGTCGACATGTGCTGGAACGGCCTCGTCACGAACGACCGAATTCCCCAGGTCACCGTGAGCCGTCGCGCCGTCAGGGGCTCGTTCGTGAAGGCGAGCATCGGCATCGCCGAGCGGATGCGCGACACTCTGCGGGCCGAGTCGCCAGAGGACGTGAACACCACGAGGTACTTCGCGTTCAACGCCGCAGCGATCCCCGCGGCAGCGGCGGTCACGGCCCCGCTGACGGTGTGCGGGCTGGACCCCAGCGGGGGGATCCGAGCCAGCGCGTGCTTCTCAGTGTTCTCGATGATGCGCGCCATGGTCTCGACGGCTTGGATCGGCCAGGCGCCCACGCTGGTCTCTCCCGAGAGCATGAGGGCGTCGGTGCCGTCGAGCACCGCGTTGGCGCAATCGGACGCCTCGGCGCGGGTCGGTCGGCTGTTGTCCATCATCGACTCCAGCATCTGGGTGGCGACGATGACGGGCTTGGCGAGCCGCCGGGCGATCTCGATGGCCCGCTTCTGCACGAGCGGAACCTCCTCCAGCGGCATCTCCACGCCGAGGTCGCCTCGGGCGACCATGATCCCGTCGAACGCCCGCAGAATGCCGGGCAGATTCAGCACCGCCTGAGGCTTTTCGATCTTTGCCAGGACGGGTCGGCGGATCCCGACGTCCTCCATGATCTCGTGACAGCGAATCACGTCCGACGGGTCGCGGACGAAGGACAAAGCGATCCAGTCAGCCCCGGCGCGAAGGGCCCAAGCAAGATCCTCCTCGTCCTTCTCCGACAGGGCCGGCACGCTGACCTGGACACCGGGCAGGTTGATGCCCTTGTTATTCGAGACCGTGCCGCCCTCGATCACTTCAGTGACCACGTCGGTCGCGGTCACCTCGACGGCCCGCAGCGCGATCTTGCCGTCGTCGATGAGCAGCCGGTCGCCCGGCGTCACGTCGCCGGGCAGCCCCATGAACGTCGTCGATACGCGCTCCTTGTCGCCGTCGATGTCGTCGGTGGTGATGGTGAACCGGTCGCCCACGTTCAGCAGCACCGGCCCGCCCGAGAAACGGCCGGTCCGGATCTTCGGACCCTGCAGGTCGACGAGAACACCGACCTCGCGCCCCACGGCCGAAGCGGCGTCCCGAACGCACTTGATGTCTCGCTCGGCATCCTCGATGCTCCCGTGCGAGCGGTTGATCCGCGCGACGTCCATGCCCGCCTCGACGAGCGCGAGCAGACGCTCCGGGTCGTTCGTGGCAGGGCCGATGGTGCAGACGATCTTGGCACGACGCATGTCATCCAGTCTATGAGCGTGAAATGACCACTCCGACAAGGTGTTTGACCACCCGCAGGACGGACATCGGAACACCCGGCCGCGACGAGGTGCGGGGTGCCGGTCGCTTTCCGTCGCCTCCGCCCCGCCAGGACGTTTGCGCCCTAGACCGCGAGCGGGCGTTCGGTGGGGCCGATCGGGCGGTGCAACGTGGAAGAGCCGGACAGCCACTCGTCGACACCGCGGGCGGCGGAGCGGCCCTCAGCGATCGCCCACACGATGAGCGACTGGCCCCGGCCGCAGTCCCCGGCCACGAACACGCCCGGCACGCTGGACATGAAGGCGTCGTCGCGGGCGACGTTGCCACGCCCGTCCAGCTCCACACCCAACTGCGCCAGCAGACCCTCTGGTTCCGGGCCCGTGAAACCCATCGCCAGCAGCACGAGCTGAGCCGGGATCACCCGCTCAGTGCCCTCGACCGCCTCGAAGCGCCCGTCCGTGAACGTCACCTCGACGATCCGCACGCCGGACAGACGGCCCTGCTCGTCGCCGACGAACTCCCGCGCGCTCGCGGAGAACAGTCGCTGCCCGCCCTCCTCGTGGGCGCCCGCGACGCGGAAGATCATCGGATACGTCGGCCATGGCTGAGCCTCCGGCCGTTGCGCCGGTGGAAGAGGAAGGATCTCCAGCGAGGTCACCGACGCGGCGCCCTGACGGTGGGCCGTGCCGAGGCAGTCGGCACCGGTGTCGCCGCCGCCGATCACGACCACGTCCTTGCCGGTCGCGACGATCTGTTCCTCGACCTCCTGGCCGAGGGCCACCCGGTTGGCCTGCGGGAGGTACGTCATCGCCTGCACGATCCCGTCGAGCTCGCGCCCCGGTGCCGACAGGTCACGCGGCACCGTGGATCCGGTGGCCAGCACGATCGCGTCGAAGCGTCGACGCAAGTCGGTTCCCGGGATGTCGACGCCCACGTTCACTCCGGAGCGGAACCGGGTTCCCTCCGCCCGCATCTGCGCGAGGCGCCGGTCCACGATGTGCTTCTCCATCTTGAACTCGGGGATCCCGTACCGCAGCAGACCGCCCGGCTTATCGGCGCGCTCGTACACCGCGACGGTGTGCCCGACCCGCGTCAGCTGTTGTGCGGCCGCCAGCCCGGCAGGACCCGACCCGATCACGGCCACCGTCCGTCCCGTGAGCCGCTCGATCTGCTGCGGCATGACCCGACCGTCGTCGAAGGCCCGCTCGATCGTGGTCACCTCGACCTGCTTGATCGTCACCGCCGGCTGGTTGATGCCGAGCACGCAGGATGTCTCGCACGGGGCCGGGCACAGGCGCCCCGTGAAATCCGGGAAGTTGTTCGTCGCGTGGAGGCGCTCGATGGCGTCGGCCCAGCGTCCCTGGTACGCCAAGTCGTTCCACTCCGGAATGAGATTGCCGAGCGGGCAGCCGCTATGGCAGAACGGGATGCCGCAATCCATGCACCGACTGGCCTGCTCGCGCAGATCCTCCTCGGGCTGAGGCTCATAGATCTCCCGCCAATCGCGCAGCCGGAGGGGCACGGGGCGCCGCGCCGGTAGGGACCGATCGCGGTGCGTGAGGAAGCCTTGGGGATCAGCCACGGGACGCCTCCATGATCTGCTCCCACACCTGGGAGCCGTCGAGATCCAAACCCTGAGCCTGCGCGGCGGCACGAACGTCGAGGACCCGCTGGTACGCGCGGGGCAGGACGAGCGAGAACCGCTCACGGGTGGCCGGCCAGTCGTCGAGCACGGCACCCGCGACGGCCGATCCGGTCACCTCGGCGTGCCGCCGCAGCAGCGCCTGTACCTGCGACGCGTCGGCGTCGCGCAACGGCAGCACGTCGACGAGCTCCCGGTTGACCCGCGTCGGGATCAGGTCCAGGACGTACGCGAGCCCCCCTGACATGCCGGCCCCGAAGTTGCGACCCGTCGGCCCCAGCACCAGGACCGTGCCTCCGGTCATGTATTCGCACCCGTGATCCCCGACCCCCTCCACGACCGCGACGGCGCCGGAGTTGCGGACGCAGAACCGCTCGCCCGCCAGGCCACGCAGGAAGATCTCACCGGACGTAGCCCCGTATCCGACCACGTTGCCCGCGATCACGTTGCGCTCCGCGGGCCACGTGGCCTCCCGCGGGGGACGCACCGCGATGCGTCCCCCGGACAGGCCCTTGCCGACGTAATCGTTCGCCTCGCCGAAGAGGCGCAGCGTGACACCCGCGGGCACAAACGCGCCGAACGACTGGCCGGCCTCGCCGATGAGCTCGACCTCGATCGTGTCTTCCGGAAGCCCGTCGTGGTGTGCCTTCGTGACCTCGTGGCCGAGCATGGTGCCCACCGTGCGGTTGACGTTACGAATCCGCGCCGAGATGCGGACCTTCTCACCGCGCTCGAGAGCCGGCGCGGCCTGAGCGATCAGCTCGTTGTCCAACGCGGCGGCGAGCCCATGGTCCTGGGTTCGTGAGCAGTACCGCGTCGAACCGTCGTGCGGTACAGCCTCGGCCAGGATCGGACTGAGGTCGAGACCGGAGGCCTTCCAGTGCTCGACCGCCCGGCGGACATCGAGCGCCGACGACTGGCCGATCGCCTCCTGCAGGCTGCGGAAACCCAGCTCGGCGAGGATCTCACGGACCTCCTCGGCGATGTACTCGAAGAACGTCTCGACGAACTCCGGCTTCCCGCTGTAGCGGGCTCGCAACTCCGGGTTCTGCGTGGCGATGCCCACGGGGCACGTGTCCAGGTGGCAGACCCGCATCATGATGCAGCCTGAAACGACGAGCGGCGCCGTGGCGAAGCCATACTCCTCCGCGCCGAGCAGCGCGGCGATGACGACGTCGCGACCCGTCTTGAGCTGCCCGTCCGTCTGCACGACGATGCGGTCGCGCAGCTGATTGAGCACCAGCGTCTGCTGGGTTTCGGCCAGACCCAACTCCCAGGGCGCGCCCGCGTGCTTGAGCGAGGTGAGCGGGGCGGCCCCGGTACCGCCGTCGTGCCCGGAGATCAACACCACGTCCGCGTGCGCCTTGGACACGCCGGCCGCGACCGTGCCGACGCCGATCTCCGCGACCAGCTTCACGTGGATGCGCGCGGACGGGTTGGCGTTCTTCAGGTCGTGGATCAGCTGGGCCAGATCCTCGATCGAGTAGATGTCGTGGTGCGGCGGCGGGCTGATCAGGCCGACGCCGGGCGTCGAGTGCCGGGTCCTGGCCACCCACGGATACACCTTGGCGCCCGGCAGCTGGCCGCCCTCGCCCGGCTTGGCGCCCTGCGCCATCTTGATCTGGATGTCGTCGGACTCGGTGAGGTACAAACTGGTCACGCCGAACCGGCCGGAGGCCACTTGCTTGATCGCGCTGCGTCGCCGCGGGTCGAGCAGCCGGTCGGCGTCCTCACCACCCTCGCCCGTGTTGGACTTCCCCCCCAGCCGGTTCATCGCGATCGCCAGCGTCTCGTGGGCCTGGCTGCTGATGGAGCCGTAGCTCATCGCGCCGGTCGAGAACCGTCTGACGATCTCGCTGACCGGCTCGACCTCCTCCAGAGGCACCGGCGCGCGGCCATTACCGGTGAACTCGAACAGCCCCCGCAGGGTCATCAGGCGCTCGGCCTGGTCGTTGACTCGGGCCGTGTAACGGCGGAACTCGTCGTAGCGTCGGTTCCGCGTCGAGTGCTGCAAGCGGAACACCGTCTCGGGGTCAAAGAGGTGCTCCTCGCCTTCGCGGCGCCACTGGTATTCCCCGCCGACCCACAGGCTGCGGTGCGGCCGGGAGACCCCGTCCGGCGGGTACGCGTGCTCGTGCCGGATCGCCACCTCCGCAGCGATCACGTCCAGGCCCACCCCGCCGAGGCGACTTGTCGTGCCCGTGAAGTATCGGTCGACGATGTCGTGGGACAGACCGATGCACTCGAACGCTTGGGCACCGCGATAGCTCGCGACCGTCGAGATGCCCATCTTGGACATCACCTTCAAGACCCCCTTGCCAAGTGCCTTGATGAGGTTCGCCACCGCCTTTTCGCTGGTCACTCCTATCAGCGCGCGCGAGCGCACCATGTCCTCGACGGTTTCCATCGCCAGGTAGGGGTTGACCGCGGCCGCCCCGTACCCGATGAGCAGGGCCACGTGGTGCACCTCGACGATGTCTCCGGCGGTGACGACGAGGCCGACCTGCGTACGGGTCTTCTCGCGGATGAGGTGGTGGTGCACGGCCGCGGTGAGCAGCAGGGACGGAATCGGCGCCTTGTCCGGCGTCGAGTCGCGGTCGGACAGGACCACGAACCGCGCGCCGCGCCGAATCGCCGAGGAGACCTCCTTGAAGATCATGTCGAGGCGCGCCTTCATCGCTTTGCCGCCACCCGCCACGTCGTACAGACCGGAGATGACGACGGTGCGTGACCCCTGCCCGTCGTCGTCCGCGTCGATGTTGACGATCTTGGCCAGGTCGTCGTTGTCGATCACCGGGAACGGCAAGGTGACCAGACGCGAATGGTCCGCAGAGGCGTCGAGCAGGTTCAGCTCCGGACCCATGGAGCAGCCGATGCTCGTCACCAGCTCCTCGCGGATCGCGTCGAGGGGAGGGTTGGTGACCTGGGCGAACAGCTGGCTGAAATAGTCGAACAGCAGGCGCGGCCGGTCGCTCAGCACCGCGATCGGCGTGTCAGTGCCCATGGACCCGAGCGCTTCCACGCCGGTCAGCGCCATCGGCTTGAGCAGAAGCCGCAGATCCTCGTGCGTGTAGCCGAAGGTCTGCTGGCGTCGCGCCACGGACGACGGCGGGTGCACGATGTGCTCGCGTTCGGGCAGGTCCGGCAGGCGCACCATGCCCCGGAGCCATGGCTCGTACGGGTGTTCGCGCGCGAGCGCCGACTTGACCTCTTCGTCGGGCACGATGCGGCCCGAGGCCGTGTCGACGAGGAACATCGCACCGGGTGCAAGCCGGCCCTTTTCCGCGATGCGCCCCGGGTCGATCTCCAGCACGCCGGCCTCACTGCCGAGGATGACCAGGCCGTCGGTGGTCACCCAGAAGCGGCCCGGGCGCAGCCCGTTGCGGTCCAGCACCGCGCCGATGAGGGTTCCGTCGCTGAACGCGACGCAGGCGGGGCCGTCCCACGGTTCCATCAGACAAGCGTGGAAGCGGTAAAAGGCGCGGCGCGCCGCATCCATCTCGGTGTGGTTCTCCCACGCCTCAGGAATCATCATCAGGATCGCGTGCGGCAGGCTTCGCCCCCCGAGGTGCAGCAGCTCCAGGACCTCGTCGAAGCTCGCCGAGTCCGAGCCGTTCGGGTCGCAGATCGGGAACAGCCGGCGCAGGTCGCCGGGAATCAGGCCGCTGCGCAACACGGACTCGCGGGATGCCATCCAGTTGCGGTTGCCGCGGACGGTGTTGATCTCACCGTTGTGCGCGATCAAGCGGTACGGGTGGGCCAGCGGCCAGCTCGGGAACGTGTTGGTCGAGAATCGGCTGTGTACGATCGCCAGCTCACTGACCAACCGCTCGTCGTTCAGGTCGGGGAAAAAGTGGGACAGCTGGTCGGTGGTGAGCATCCCCTTGTAGACCAGGGTGCGGCAGGACAGGGACGGGAAGTACGTTCCCACCGTGTGCTCGACACGCTTGCGAAGGCAGAAGGTGAGACGGTCCAGGTCGATGCCGGACACCCCCGCGTGGTCGTCGTCGCCCGCCACGAACAGGTGGGCGACGTGAGGCATGACATCGCGCGCGGCCTTCCCGATGATCTCCGGACGGTGCGGCACATCGCGCCACGCCAGGACGCTCAAGCCCTCCTCGCCGGCCAGCGTCGCGATCTGCGCCATCGCCTTGTCGCGTTCGTCGCGATCCCGAGGCAGGAACGCCATCCCGACCGCGTAGTGCCCGGCGGGCGGCAGCTCGTCAGCGGCAGCATCCTCGACGAGGGCACGGAGGAAAGCGTCGGGGATCTGGATGAGCAGCCCGGCCCCGTCGCCGACCAGCGGGTCCGCGCCCGTGGCGCCCCGATGTTCGAGGTTACGCAGGGCCTCCAGGGCCATCTCCACGATGTCGTGCCCGGGACTGCCGCGCAGGGTGGCGACCATCGCCACGCCGCAGGCGTCGTGCTCGAATGCCGGGTTGTACAGGCCGGTTGGGCCGGGGTTGGCGGAAAACGCAGGTCCGGACACGGCAGGTTACCGTCCTCACATCGCGTTGCGGGACATCGCGTTACGGGTCGTCAAGAGCCCGCGAAACAAGGGCCGCGGAGGGCCCAGACGAAAAAGAAGAAAATGAAGGAGAAGACGTCGGGGTGTGGCACCGACTGCCTGACCAAACGCATCCACGCGCACCAAGCGGCACTGGCCGATACGCGAGCATTCTATCGCGCCCGTGCAGGGTCCCGACAAGCGTTCAGCGGCCCTGGGCCGGCCCCCGCTCGGGGCTGTCCGGGGCGTCTCGAAGAGCTTCGATGTCTGGGTCGCCGGCCGCAGCTTCGGGCGTGATGTCTAGGTCGCCGGGCACAGTTCCGGCCGTGTGAGGAGCCACGGACTCGTTGGATCCGCGCCGCCCGGCCAGCCAGCCGTACAGGACCGCGCCCGCGAGGAACACCACCATCGACGTCCACACATTGAGCCGCAGGCCCAGGAG
>CAJDWQ010000038.1_pt1 | contig 15935 bp, 12 predicted proteins | sample 7391641 | NCBI WGS metagenome assembly CAJDWQ01 (sample SAMEA7055718, study PRJEB34461) | soil metagenome | biome: terrestrial ecosystem; feature: Peninsula; material: soil | place: Antarctica | collected 2016
GATCGCATCGTCTCGGACATCGCCTGGCCCATCCCCATCCCCATGCCCATTCCCATGGAGGCGCCCATGCCGCCGCCGGGGTTCTGCGCCGCGTCCTCGAGCGCGTTCGCGGCTTGGAACTTCGTGTACTGATCGAGGTTGCCGACCACACCCATCTGGGTGCGCTTGTCCATCGCCGCTTCCACCTCTGGCGGGACCGAGATGTTCTCGATCATGAACTGGGTGATCGTGAGGCCCATCCCGCCGAGGTCCTCGGACAGGATCGCGGCCAGGCGAAGCCCGATGTCGGACTGCTTGGCCGCCAGGTCCAGCATGCTCACCCCGGAGGTGGCCAGCGCGTTCGTGAGGCGGGAGACCACCATGGTGCGCAGGTACTCGGTGACCTCATCGGTCCGGAACTGCGGGTCGGTGCCCACGAGCTCGGTCAGCAACGCCTTGGGGTCGGTGACGCGCATCGCGTACCCACCGAACGCGCGCAGTCGCACCATCCCGAACTCCGGATCGCGCACCATGATCGGGTTCTGGGTGCCCCACTTCTGGTCCGTGAACTGCCGGGTCGCCACGAAGTACACCTCCGCCTTGAAGGGCGAGTCGAAGCCGTACTTCCAGCCGCGCAGCGTCGACAGGATCGGCAGGTTCTGGGTGGTGAGGGTGTGCGTGCCCGGGTCGAACGTATCGGCGACCTGGCCCTCGTTCACGAAGACGGCCGTCTGGCCGGGCCGCACGATGAGCTGGGCGCCGTTCTTGATCTCGTTGTCGGGGCGGGGAAACCGCCACACGATCGTGTCGCGGCTGTCGTCCAGCCACTCGATGATGTCGATGAACTCCCCGCGAAAGCCGTCGAACAGTCCCATGACTCCCCCTGTGCCGTGCGCCGTGTGCTGCCCGCCGGATGCGCGCCTGCCAGCATCGTAAGTGACAGCGCGCCGACCTCGACAGCTCCCTGACCTGGCGGGAGTGCGGTACGGATCGCCGCCGGTCAGCTCAGTTAAGGTGACAGCCATGACGGCGTCGGGGTTCCTCGTGGCCGGGACCAGCTCGGACGCCGGCAAGTCCCTCGTGGTCACGGGCCTGTGTCGCCATCTCGCCCGGCAGGGGATGTCCGTCGCCCCGTACAAGGCGCAGAACATGTCGAACAACTCGATGGTGTGTCGCGACGGCGGAGAGATCGGGCGCGCGCAGTACCTGCAGGCCCAGGCCGCCGGCGTCGAGGCCACGTGGGCGATGAACCCGGTCCTGCTCAAGCCCGGGACCGATCGCCGGGCGCACGTCGTCTCGCGCGGCCACCCCGCGGGGACGCTGGAGGCAGGGGAGTACGCGACAGGCCGGGCGCACCTCGCGCGCGCCGCGTTCGAGGCGTACGAAGAGCTCGCGGGGCGTTACGACGTCGTCGTCGCGGAGGGCGCGGGCAGCCCCGCGGAGATCAACCTGCGCTCGGGCGACTACGTGAACATGGGTCTGGCCCGCAGATTCGGCCTGCCGGTCGTCCTCGTCGGCGACATCGACCGTGGCGGTCTGCTCGCGTCCCTCGTCGGGCACCACGCGATCCTCGACGCGCCGGACCGGGCCCTGCTCGCGGGCTTCGTGGTCAACAAGTTCCGCGGCGATGTCGACGTGCTGATCCCGGGGCTGCGGGAAGTGACGGCCCGCACCGGCATGCGATGCCGCGGAGTGCTCCCGTGGCTGCCCGACGTCTGGCTGGACGGGGAGGACGCGCTCGCGTTCGGAGGCTGGAGCGGGGACGCGCAGGGCGAGGGGGTTCCTGCGGGCGAGCTCTCGTCGGAGGGCAGGTTGCGGGTTGCCGTGGTGAGACTCCCGCGCACCTCGAACGCCACGGACGTCGACCCGCTCGCCGCCGAACCGGGCGTCGACGTGCTCGTCACGACGGACCCCTCCGTGTGCGCGACCGCCGATCTGCTGATCGTGCCCGGGACCCGTTCCACGTTCGGCGACCTCGCCTGGCTTCGCGCCCGCGGTCTCGGCGACGTCGTCGCGTCGAGAGTCGCGCTCGGCCGCCCGGTCCTCGGGATCTGCGGCGGCTTCCAGATGCTCGCGGGTCCGATCGAGGACGGGGTCGAGTCGCCGGAACCCTCGTACGACGGGCTCGGGTTGCTCCCCCTCCGGGTGCGCTTCGGCGAGCACAAGGTTCTGGCCCGACCGCAGGGCGTGTGGCGCGGTGTGCCGGCGGCCGGGTACGCGATCCATCACGGCCACCCCGAACCCGCCGACGCCGCCGGCCTGGGTCCCGTGGACGACTTCCCGGGTGGCCTGTCCGTCGGTGGCACGTACGGCACCATGTGGCACGGCATCCTCGAGGGCGACGCGTTCCGCCGCGCCTGGCTGACCGAGGTGGCCACGAGGGCAGGTTCGTCGTATCGGCCCCGCGCGGGAGCCCTGGGGTACGCCGACCGTCGCGAGGCGATGATCGAGCGCCTCGCCGACGCGGTCGGGCACCTGGACCTCACGGGCCTGGTCTGAGCGATTCCCGCGGGGTGCCGCTTTTCTCGAGCGTCGAGCTTGAGTTGGCACCCCTCGTTCCGATGGGGAGGCGACACGCCCCCCGCTGGGGCGGCACCTCCAGCACTGCGATCGTGGCGTCCCGATGCACATCGGAAGAACGGAGCAGACCAACCTCCTCGCGCTCAACGCGACGATCGAGGCGGCCCGAGCGGGCGAGGCCGGTAAGGGCTTCGCGGTCGTGGCCAACGAGGTCAAGGACCTGGCGCGCGAGACGGCGAAGGCGACCGAAGAGGTCGGCGAAAAGGTCGCCGCCATCCAGACCGATGCGGGTTCCGTCGTCGACGCGCTGCAGCAGGTGGCGCAAACCGTCGAGCGGATCAACGAGGCGCAGGACATCATCAGCGGTGTGCTGACCGAACAGAACGCGGTGACCCGCAGCGTCCTCGACGGCTGACCTGCGCGGACCCACCCCTGAAAAGAAACGCATCACGCATGTAACGTCGCCGGGGCGGCAGCGATGATCCACGTGAGAGGCGACGCCGGGTCCTGGGGGAAGAACGCCGGCGGAGCTCTCCCTGGTGTGGGTGGTGGCCCACGGGGGGTGACCAGTGTCATGAAGGGGGCTCCTTCGCCGCACGGCGGAGGAGCCCCCTTCAGCATGCCTGCGGTGACGTACCGTCGTTGATATGCCCCTGACGTGCCCTGTCGATGCGGTGTTGCCCGCTGCGCGCGGAGAGGCTGTTGGCCGTTCCGCACTCGGGGTGCCCGCGGGGCTGTGCCTGGGATTCTTCGCCGACCGGCTGTTCGGCGACCCCCGCCGCGGCCATCCGGTCGCGGTCTTCGGGCGTGGAGCGTCGCGGCTGGAGGCGCTCATGTATGACGACCGCCGCGCGACGGGCGCAGCGTACGCGTGCCTCCTGGTGGGAGGGCCCACCCTGGCGGCGGTCACCCTGGAGGTCGCTCTGCGCGACCGGATGCCGGCCCGCGTCCTGGCCATCGCCTGCGCCACGTGGGCCGTCCTCGGAGGCCGCAGCTTGGAGCGCGCGGCCGTGCATGTCGCGCGCCCCCTCGAGCACGGCAACCTGGAGGGGGCGCGCTCAGGTCTGCCGTCGCTGGTCAGCCGCGATCCTGCGGGCCTCGACGCGCCCGCCATCGCCCGCGCCACCATCGAATCGGTCGCGGAGAACACCTCGGACGCCGTGACCGCGCCGCTGCTGTGGGGGGCGGTGGCCGGCCTGCCGGGCCTGGTCGGCTACCGCGCGGCGAACACCCTCGACGCGATGGTCGGGTACCGCAGCGAGCGATACGCGCAGTTCGGCTGGGCGGCCGCCCGCCTCGACGACGTGCTCAACCTGGTGCCCGCGCGCCTCGCCGCGCTGCTCGCTCTGGTCTGCGCGCCGGTCATCGGCGGATCGGCGCGCGCGGGATGGCGCGCGGTGCGACGCGACGCACCGGCCCACCCGAGCCCCAACGGAGGCGTCGTCGAGGCGGCCTTCGCGGGGGTCTTGGGCGTGAGCCTGGGCGGGGTCAACTCTTATGGCGGGACGCGGGAGGACCGCGGCCGGCTGGGAGAAGGCAGGGCGCCTCGCGCCGCCGACATCGACCGCGCGGCCCGTCTGGCTCGGCACGTGTCGGTCGGGTCGCTCGTGGTGGCTTGCGTGCTCGGCGTCGTCCGTCCGAACGTCGCGGGCCTCGTCAGAAGGTCTTGGCGTCGATCACGAAGCGATACCTGACATCGGAGGCCACCACCCGCTCGTACGCCTCGTTGATGTCCTCCGCGTTGATCAGCTCGACCTCGGCGACGATCCCGTGCTCGGCGCAGAAGTCGAGCATCTCCTGGGTCTCGGGCATGCCCCCGATGCAGGAGCCGGCCAGCGACTTGCGGGCCGCGATCAGCGAGAACGCCCCAAGTTCCAAGGGTTTGCTGGGGGCGCCCAGCTCGACGAGCGTGCCGTCATATCGCAGCAGTCGCAGGTAGTCGTCCATGGGCAGATTCACCGAGACCGTGTTGATGATGAGGTCTAACCTGCCTTCGAGCGCGGCCAGCGCCTCCTCGTCCGAGGTGCTGACGTAGGTGGTCGCGCCGAACGCCAGCCCGTCCGCCTTCTTGGCGAGGCTGTGGGACAGCACGGTGACCTCGGCGCCCAACGCGGCGGCGATCTTCACGCCCACGTGCCCGAGGCCGCCCATGCCGACGATCCCGACCTTCGTACCCGGCCCGACGTTCCAATGGATGAGCGGGCTGTAAAGCGTGGTGCCGGCGCAGAGCAGCGGGGCGGCGCCGGCCAGGTCCATGCCGTCGGGGACGCGGACCACGAACCGTTCTTCCACCACGATGTGCGTCGAGTAGCCCCCCTGCGTGATCTCGCCGTCGTAGCCGACCGAGCCGTAGGTGCCGATGTTGCCGTCGAGGCAGTAGTTCTCCAGACCTTCGTCGCAGGCCGAGCAGCGGCGACAGGAGTCGACCATGCACCCGACCCCGACGGTGTCCCCGACGGCGAACCGCGTGACGCCCGAGCCGGCCTCCCGCACGGTGCCGACGATCTCGTGGCCCGGCGCGAGAGGGTAGTCCCGCCGACCCCACTCGCCGCGGACCGTGTGAATGTCGGAGTGGCAGATCCCTGCGTAGCGGATCTCGATCAGGACGTCGGTGTCCCGAACGTCGCGGCGGCTCACGGTGGCCTTCTCCAGGGGCGCCCCGGCGAAGGGGGCGACGTACGCGGCGACATCGATCATGCTCCAACGCTACTCGCGCACTGGGCCGGGTCGCCAGCTCCGCCCCCACGCACGGGTCGCGTTCGATGGGCGGCTTCGTGGGTAGCGGCGGTACGCCCGCTGCCGGCTTGACAGGCGATACCCTCAACCGCCTGTCATTCTGCTTATCGTGACGACACGCGAGAGGCCGCGCCCCCACCCGGACACCGTCGAGCACGCCCGCCTCGCCGAGGCGCCTCGCGACGACGACCCGTGGCGGCTCTGGGGCCCGTACGTGGCAGGCCGCCAGTGGGGCACCGTCCGCGAGGACTATTCGGCCAACGGGGACGCCTGGAACGACTTCCCCTTCGACGTCGCCCACCTGCGCGCGTACCGCTGGGGCGAGGACGGCATCGCCGGGCTGTGCGACAGGTACGGGTTTCTGAACTTCGCGATGGCGTTGTGGAACGGGCGTGACGATCGGCTCAAGGAGCGCTACTTCGGTCTCACCAACGAACAGGGCAACCACGGCGAGGACGTCAAGGAGTACTGGTGGCCGCTCGACGCCACCCCGACGCACAGCCACGCCCGAACGTTGTACCGGTACCCCCAAGCCGCTTACCCGTACGCGCAGCTGCGCGACGAGAACGCCCGGCGCGGCCGGGACGCCGACGAGTACGAGCTGCTCGACACCGGCGTCCTCGACGGTGACAGGTTCTTCGACGTGGTGATCACCCACGCGAAGGCGTCCCCGGATGACGTCTGCGTCACGGTCGAGGTGACCAATCGTGGACCCGATCCCGCGCCGCTGCATCTGCTGCCCCAGCTCTGGTTCCGCAACACGTGGGCGTGGGGGCGCGACCCGCGCACGCCCCGGTTGGCCGACCTCGACCGGGTCGGCCCCTTGGACGCCGCGCCCGGCTCCGGGATGCCCGAGGCGCGCGGCTACCGGCTCGTCGAGGCGACGCATGATTTCCTCGGCGGTTACCGGTGCGCCGCTCAGGCCGTCGACCTGCCCGATATCCCCGGCGGAGCATCCGGCGGCCCCCGCCGGCGTCTCCCCGAGGTGCTGGTCTGCGACAACGAGACCGACGCCGTCTGCCTCTACGGGGCGCCGCGCAACGCCACCCCGTACCCGAAAAACGCCGTCGACCGAGCGATCGTGCACGGCGACCGGTCCCTGCTCAACCCGGCTGGCGTCGGCACCAAGGTCGCCTTTCACTACGACCTCGGGGAGATCCCGGCCGGCGCGAGCGTCACGGTCCGGCTTCGCCTGGCGTCCGGCGCCGGGTCCACCTCGCCGTTCGGGGATGCTTTCCAGGAGGTGCTCGCCGACCGACAGCGAGAGGCCGACCAGTTCTACGCCGCCGTGATCCCCGCCGACATCGACGACGCGCAGCGGCACGTCGCGCGGCGCGCCTTCGCGGGGCTCCTGTGGGGCAAGCAGGTCTATCGATACAGCGTCCGCGAGTGGCTGGACGGCGACCCGGCCGGGCCGCCCCCTCCTGCGAGTCGGCGCGCTCGCGAACCCGAGGGCCGCAACACCTCCTGGAAGCATCTGGAGCTCGCCGACGTCATCTCGATGCCGGACGAATGGGAGTACCCGTGGTTCGCCAGCTGGGACCTCGCCTTCCACGCGGTGACCTTGGCGCATATCGACCCCGCGTTCGCGAAGCATCAACTCTTGCTGATGTGCCGCGAGTGGTCGCAGCATCCTGACGGGCAGGTGCCCGCCTACGAGTGGGGCTTCTCCGACGCCAACCCCCCCGTGCACGCCTGGGCGGCATGGATCGTCTACCAGCGTGACGGCGCGTGGGACCGCGACTTTCTCACGGGCATCTGCACGAAGATGCTGCTCGGGATGTCCTGGTGGGTGAACCGCAAGGACGCGGACGGGTCCGATCTTTTCGAGGGCGGTTTCCTCGGCATGGACAACATCTCGCTGTTCGACCGGTCGAGGGACGTGCCGGCCGGTTGGCGGCTGGAGCAGTCGGACGCGACGAGCTGGATGGCGTTCTTCTACCTGTCCATGCTCCGGATCGCGCAGGAGCTGGCCCGCCATGGGGCAGCGTGGGACAACATCGCCACGCTGTGCCTGGAGCGCTTTCTCGCGACGGCGGAGGCCATGGAGGCGTACGGCAGCTGCGGGGTGTGCCTGTGGGACGACGCCGACGGCTTCTTCTATGACGTGCTGGTCGACGCCGATGGGATGGCCGAACCCGTGCGGGTGCGCTCGCTCGTCGGCCTCGTCCCGCTGCTCGCCGTCGCGCTGTCGCCCGACTGGGCGTCGACGGAGCTGCCCGACTTCACGAGGAACCTGAACTGGCTGCGGGCGAACCGTCCCGACCTGACCGAGGCGGTGGTGACGACCGGGGAGGGGGCGGACCGGACCCTGACGCTGGCGCTGGTGGACGCAGGGCGGTACCCCCGGCTGCTGGCCCGCCTCTTCGATGAGTCGGAGTTCTTCTCCCCGTACGGCATCCGCTCCCTGTCCGCCGCCTACCGCGACGGCTTCACGGAGGCGATGGGCGGCCATGACTTGTCGATCAGGTACGTGCCAGGCTCCTCGGACTCCGGCCTGTTCGGCGGCAACAGCAATTGGCGTGGGCCGGTGTGGCTACCTGTCAACGCGCTGATCGTGGACGCGCTGCGGACGTACGCGGCGGGGGCGGGCGCCGGGCTGGAGGTGGAGGTGCCCACCGGGTCCGGCCGGCGCATCGGCCTCGCACAGGCCGCCGACGAGCTGCGCTGCCGCCTCATCGCGCTCTTCCTGCCCGGCGAGGCCGGTCACCGGCCCGGCGACCCACGCGACCGCGGCAACGGGCCCCTCTGGACCGACCACCCGACGTTCAGCGAGTATTTCCACGGTGACACCGGCGCCGGCCAGGGCGCATCCCACCAGACGGGGTGGACCGCCCTGGTCGCCGAGCTCATCTGCGACCCCTTCATGGCCCCCAGGGAGGCGACACGGTCGGACGTGCTTTCTGACACCCGCACCGACAGCCCCTCGCCGGCGTCAGCCACCCAAACCGCCACCCACGCACCAGGAGGCACCACATGACGGACCACCGCGACTCCGCAGCCTCGTCGAAAGCCGCCGCGACGACCGCGGCTGCCCCTGCGGCGGGCCAGGGCGACGCCCTGCGCGGGCGCACCGTGGTCGTGACCGGCGCCAACACGGGCATCGGCGCCGCGATCGCCCGCGCGTGCGGGGCCGCCGGCGCGAACGTGGTCATCGACTACGTCGTGCACCCCGAGCTGAACGCCGACATCGTGGGAGACATCGAGGCCTCCGGCGGCCGCGCGGTGGCGGTCCAGGACGACGTCTCGGTCGTCCACGGGGTGAACGACCTCGTCGCGCAGGCCGTGGCCCGCTTCGGTCGGATCGACGTCTTCGTCAACAACGCCGGCGTCGAGACCCGACAGAGCCTCCTGGACACGACAGAGGCGGACTTCGACCGCGTGATCGGGATCGACCTGAAGGGCGCGTACTTCGGCGCGCAGGCGGCCGCGAAGCAGTTCGTGGCGCAGGGCGGTGGCGGGGTGATCGTCAACATCAGCTCGGTTCACGAGGACTGGCCGATGCCGGGCAACACGGCGTACTGCGTCGCGAAGGGCGGCATGCGGATGTTGACCCGCACGGCGGGTGTCGAGCTGGGCGCGCACGGCATCCGCGTGGTCGGCGTTGCGCCGGGCGCCGTGAACACCCCGATCAACGCCCAGACGATGGCGGACCCCGCCAAGACGAAGGCCCTGAACGCCGCGATCCCCCTGGGTCGGGTGGCCGCTCCCGAGGAGATCGCGGCGGCGGTCGTGTTCGTCGCGAGCGACGCGGGCTCGTACCTGACCGCGAGCACCCTGTTCGTCGATGGGGGGATCATGCAGGGCAGCGTTGGACTCTGAAACCCCGCCCGACGCCGACGACGCGCCCGACGCCGACGACTCCGACGACTCCGACGACTCCGACTACTCGGTCTACCTCGCGGCGCCTTGCCACAGGGCGTCGAACGGCGCGCGGCTCGCGCGCCTGGCGTGTATGCCTGCGGTCACGAACTCTTTGGCCTCGCGCGCCGCGTCGAACGGCGAGCGGCCGAGGGCGAGGAACGCGGTGACTGCTGCCGCGAGCGTGCAGCCGGCGCCGCTCACCGCGACGTCTCCAACTTTTGGCGCAGAAAGGAACGCGAGCGCGGTCCCGTCGTAGAACACGTCGATGGCGTCAGGTCCGGCGAGTCTCACCCCGCCCTTGGCCAGTACGATCGCGCCGCACGACTCGTGGATGCGCCGCGCCGCCTCCGCGAGTTGGTCGACCGTCTCGATGGCGGGCATGCCGGCGAGCAGGGTTGCCTCGAACAGGTTCGGGGTGACGAACGTCGCCAGGGGCATCACCTGCTCGCGCAGCGCGTTGTCGGTGTCGAGTGCGGCGCCCGGCTTCTGCCCCTTGCAGATCAGCACCGGATCCACGACGAGGCGGGGGAAGCGTTGCTCCCGCAGGACGTCGGCGACCGTGGTGATGGTGGCGGGGGTGCCGAGCATGCCGATCTTGACGGCATCGACGTCGTAGCAGGCCAGCTGGGCCTCCAGCTGGTCTGCGATCACCTGCGCGTCGATGGGCACAAAGCGGTGTCCCCAGTCGCGACGAGGGTCAAAGGACACGATGCACGTGAGGGCCACCATGCCGAAGGTGCCCAACTGTTGAAAGGTCTTGAGATCGGCCTGCGCGCCCGCGCCGCCGGTGGCCTCGGAGCCCGCGATCGTCAACGTGACGGGGGGTGCGGTCCGTCCCACTCCTGCGCCGGTCGCTATGGCCCCCGTGTCGTGCGTGTCCGTGTCGTGCGTGTCCGCGTCGCTCATGTCGCCATTGTCACTCGTCACCCGGATCGCGACGAGTGCGGCTCAGCAGAAAGGTCTGCACCCGGCGGTCTCGCGAGTAGGTCTGGCTGGAAGTGGCCGCCTTGCGTCAGACGGTTGCGGGGCGCGCGAAGGCCCGCGCGGATCCGCGGCGGGGGCGCAGCCGGACCGGTGGGATCTCAGGCGCCTGCGCGCGGCCGTCGACGCCAGGGATGGACGTGAAGGCACCGGTGCCCTCCACCCACGTTCGGCGGAGCTCGACGATCTCTTCGTGGCAACCTGCGAGCAGTCGCCAGAACAGGATGAACTCCTCCTCCCACGGGGTCCCCCCGAGCAGGAGCAGTTGGCCGCCGGTCACCGTGGCGACCTCCGCGGATGGCACGCCCAGCGGCAGGTAGCCGAGGCTGCCCGGCGACAGCGGTGTCCCGTTGACGGCGACCTGCCCCTCGAGCACGAGCACGCCGTGCTCGAACTCCGCGTCGAGGTCGAATCTTTGGGTGCTGGCGGTGAGCGTGATGTCGGCCGCGAGGAGGGGAGTGTGCGTGGGCGCCGGGGAACGGATGCCCCCGTGCTCCCCGGCGAGTTCTCCGACCAGCACAGTGGCCCGCATCGCGGGCGTGCGCACGGACGGCAGGTCGCCCACCTCCTGAAACGACGGCTGAACGTCGCGCACCGCGGAGGGCAGCGCCGCCGCGAGCCGGATGCCGTGCAGGTGGCGGCGGGCGTGGCGCCCTCCGCGCGGGTCGTCGACGCCGACTTCGCAGACAGTGACACCGCGTCCCGCCACGGCCAGGGCGAGGCGACCGTGGCGGACCAGCGCGTCGGCGCCGGTGTTGTCGCGGCGCCCCCCGGAGACGCCCCGTCGAATCATGGAGTCAGCACGCGCGGTCGAGGGGATCTGGCAATTCGCGACATGAGACGAAATATCTCATGATGTGAACCCCCCAGATGGGGGGAGGCGGCGTGGGCCGCGTTGTTGCGTTGCGACCACATCCGCAACACATGGCCTGTTTTCGCAGCTCAATTGGCGGGGGCGCCGCACAGGTTCTTCACATTCGACCGTCCCGCTCAGCCCGCGGATGGCACTTGCCGGGAAACGCAAAGTTTTGGTAAAGTTGTGGGTGTCGAGCTGAATCGGCCCTTGCGGACCAGTTCCGCGGGAGAGGCGCAGCCGGAGGGGAGAAGCCATGATGAGTACCCAGGTGGAGGAAGTGCCATCGCACGCCCGACGGGAGACCCGGGGATCGCGTCGGCAGATGCGCCACGTCGAACTGCAAGGGGTCGATGCGACCCGGATCGTCAATAGCCTGAGCGCCCGTGGCGCGCGCGGCTGGCCGGTGAGCGGTCGCACGCGCTGAGCATTGCCGCGCCGCGGTCCGCACGTCGTGACGTGCGGACCGCGGCGCGATGCTTGTCCGGGGCAGAGGGATCAAGCAGCAAGCCGATCGATCCCACGGCTCGATCCCACGATCAGGACCGTTGGGATCACACGTGGACGACCTCGACCTCGATGCTGTCCGTCAGGTGGGCCGGGAGCCACGCGAGCACGGCGTCGCGCACCGATTCGCTGGCGACCAGCAGCACCGCGCGCGCGTGCGGACGCGCGGAACGGGCGAGTGAGAGCGTCATGAGCGCTTGCCAGGAGCGGGCCCGTAAGCCCTCGTGGTGCGGATCCTCGTGTTCCTCGATCTCCACGATCACCGACTCGTCCGAGGTGGCGCCGTCCACCTGGACCTTGTCACCACCGGGCAGCCGGATGGCGCACGGCGCCAGCGGTGGGCAGGACGCTTCCCGCGCGTAGGCGGCGAGCATCGTCAGGCGAGCCGCACGCGTCATCGCGAGCGCGGTCGGACGGGCCGGCGTCATCGTTCTCATCTCAGTCCTCAATCGTCTCGGTATGCGCCGTGCCGGCCAGGGTCTGGCGTGCGGATCGTACGGTCTCGGCACGGTGCCGGCCAGCGGGCCGCGACGCCTCGCTCAAGCGCTCGGTCCACTCCAGGCCCAGGTCCACGACCTCGAAGCCGATGCCGCAATCGCGGGCGAGGATGCCCACCAGGTCACGGGCATCGTCTCGGGCCTGCGCACAGGCGAAGAGCAGGATCGCCTGGGACTGGGGCCGCTCCGCCGTGACCGCGGCAAGGGAGAACACGTCGCGGGCGAGGTGCGTCCCGGCGTCGGCCGGCAGCGAACCCTGGTGGCTCAGCGGGATGACGAAGAGGTCCTCGTCGCCGGACACGCCGTCGATCTGGACGAAGGCACCGTCAGCGAGGGACACGCTTCGAGGCGTCAAGGGGCATCGGTCGGTGTTTGAAGCGAACATCGTGAGCATGTCTGCCTCGGCAAGCCCGGGAAGATCCTCGGGGTGGGCGTGACGCGGCGGGCGCACGATCGCGGTGACGTCCATGGTGCTCCTCGCTGGCTCGCAGGCTGCGGGCGAATCGACGTAAGGCTGACACCAGCCCATCGGCCACCCGATGGACCCGCTGAAGGCTTCTTCTGGGATAGATGTCGCGCGTCGGGGTGTCGTTCCGTCAGTGGGTCAGTGGGTCAGTGGGTCAGTTGGTCAGCGCGTCGACGTGACAGGAGTGACCTTGCCCGAAGCTGGTGGCCGGGCGGATCACCGAGCTTGGGCCAAGGCCTTTCGCAGCAGTACGGCCAGGTGGAGCGCCGCGGCCCCGGTCCCCTGGGCCACCTGCGTCCGGCACGAGAAGCCATCCGCGCACACGAGGGCGTCGGCGCCTCCGTGGGCCTCGACCGCCGGGTACAAGGAGCGGCCGGCGCACGCCTGCGACACCTCGTGGTGGCCCGGCTCGTAACCCCAGTTGCCGGCCATCCCGCAACAACCCTCCGCCACCTCATGGACATCAATCCCCAGGCGTGTGAGGACCTGTCGGTCCGCGGAGCGCCACGGCAGTCCCTGTTCGTGGCAGTGGGTCTGCACGATCACCGGCCGCGAGGGCGCGGGCGGTGTGCTGGGGAACGGCCATGGATCCTGGTGGGCGGCGACAAAGGCGGAGAACCCTCGGGTGAGCTCCTGCAACCGGGAGGCTCTCGCCTCCCCGGGGACGAGATCCGTGGCCCGGGCCAGGTGACCCGTGCAGGATGGCTCCAGCCCGAGGATCGGTGTGCCGTCGGCGAGGTGCGGTTCCAGCACGTCGAGCGTGCGACGCAGCGCTCGCCGAGCCATGCCGAGTTGCCCCGTGGAGTGCCACGTCAGTCCACAGCAGACCGCCCGCGTGGGCATCACCACCTCGAAGCCGAGCGATTCCAGCACCTCCACCGCCGCGATCCCCGTGAGCGGGTCGTGACGGTTCGAGAAGGTGTCGGGCCACAGGACGACCCGGGGGCGACCGCCCGGTGCGGGCGCCTCTCCGCGAGCGGCCCGCTCGCGCCACCAGTCGACGAGGCTCATCGTCGCGAAGTCGATGAGGGTCCTGCGCTCCTCCAGCCCCGCGCAGCGCAAGACCGCCCGCTCCACACTCCGATGGCGCGCCAGCCGCCCGATCCCCGCACCGAGGCCCGGCACCGCCGAGATCGCGGCGCCCGTCACGGGCAACCAGCCCAGCGCGTAATGCGGCCGAGGCCGCAGCCTATGGCGGAAGTGCTGGTGGAGGAACTCCGATTTCAGCGTCGCCATGTCGACGCCGACGGGGCACGCCGTGGCGCACGCGCGGCACGACAGGCAGAGGTCGAGCGCCTCGAGGGCCTCCGGGGAGCGCCAGCCGTCCACGTGCTCCCCGCGCAGCATCTCCGCCAGCACCCGGGCGCGTCCCCGGGTGGAGGCCACCTCGTCGCGGGTCACCTGGAACGACGGGCACATCGCCCCCGCGTCGTTGCGACACAAACCCACGCCGACACAGCGGTGCACGGCTCGCGTGTAGGAGCCTCCGTCTTCGGCGAACGCGTGCGCCGTCGCCCGCTCGCGGGCGTCCCGCCCCGGACCCGGACGAAGGCTCGCGGCGAAGGGTGCGGGGTCGGTGAGCACTCCTGGGTTGAACATCCCGTCCGGATCGAAGGCGGCCTTGAACTGCGCGAACGCCTCCATGAGCTGAGGGGAGTACATGGTCGCGAGCAGCTCGCTGCGGGCACGGCCGTCACCGTGCTCCCCGGACAGAGAGCCTCCGTGGTGCACGACGAGCCGCGCGGCCGCACGGATGAACCGGTCGTAAAGCGCCACCCCGTCCGGCGTGGCCAGCGGGAAGTCGATTCTGATGTGCACGCAGCCCTCGCCGAAATGCCCGTACGGGATGCCCTGCAGGCGGTGCCGCTCGAGCAGGGCGTACAGATCGCGCAGGTAGTCCTCGAGCCGTTCCGGCGGGACCGCGGAGTCCTCCCACCCCGGCCAGGCCTCCGCCCCGTCCGCGCGCCGCGTGGCGATCCCCGCGGCCTCCTCGCGCATGCGCCACGCCGCTCGATACGCGGTGGGCTCGGTGACGATACGGCTGTGGCGCAAGGGCGCGGTGGTCGCCCCCGCGGCCCGGTCGACGAGATGCCGCGCGGCGGCGGCGGCCTCCTCTCTCGAATCGCCGGCGACGTCGCACAACAGCCACGCGCCTCCTGGGGGAAGTACGTCGTCCGCATCCCGACGACCGGGGGTGCGCCGGTACGCCGCGACCAGGTCGTGGCCCATCGCCTCGAGGGTGAGGACGCCGGCCCCTCGCAGCGCCGGAGCCGCCCGCGCCGCGACGAAGATGTCGTCGTAGCCCAGGATCGCCAGCGCGACGGCGGGCGGCGCCGGCACCAGAGCGACCGTCAGCTCCGTGAACACCCCCAGCGTGCCCTCGCTGCCCGCGATCGCCTTGGCCACGTCAAACCCGTGCTCCGGGAGAAGATGGTGCAGGCCGTACCCGGACACCTGCCGCGGGAAGCGGCCGAGTTCGGCGCGGATCGCGTGCTCGTGGTGCGCCACCAGGGAGCGCAGGGCGGACTCGATGCGGGGGTCGTCGCACCCGTCGGCCGTCGCCGTGACCTCGCGGCCGTCGGCGAGGAGCATCTTCACCTCCAGCAGGTTCCCGGCCGTCGTGCCCCACGTCACCGAGTGGGAGCCGCACGCGTTATTGCCCACCATGCCGCCGATCGTGCAGCGGCTGTGCGTCGACGGATCCGGGCCGTACGTGAGGTCGAACGGGGCGGCAGCGGCTCGCAGGTCGTCGCACACCACCCCAGGCTGCACGCGGGCTGTTCTGGCCGAAGGCTCGACGCGGAGAATGCGGCGCTGATGGCGGCTGAGGTCGATGACGAGCCCGTCCGAGATCGCGTTGCCCGCGATTGAGGTACCGCCACCGCGGCAGACGACGGACCATCCGCGCGCACGCGCGTGCGCCAGGGCGGCTCGGATGTCGTCGGCGCTTCTCGGCTCGGTCACCGCCGCCGGCAGGCTCCGATATAGGGAGGCGTCGCTGCTGTACGCGGCTCTCGTGGCCAGATCCTGGCGTAGCAACAGGTCCGACGGGATGACGTCCTTGCCCTGGCCAGAGGGGGTGGCGCGGTGGGAGTGGGCCACGGTGGTCTCCTCCCCTGCTCGCCACGCCGTCACCCCGTCGCGCGGCGACGCTACAAGCCTACGTCGGGCCGCCGTCTTCGCGGATGGCGCCGCTCAGGTGCTCCGGCGGGAGAGGTGAACCCGGCGCGGCACCTTCTCCGGTCAGAAGCGTGCAGATGCCGATCAGGGGGACCCGGCTGCCCGGCGCCGGGACCTCGGCGGAGGCGGCCGGTTGGGGGTTTCTCGCTGCCGGAGCGGCGCCCTGGCGCAGTCCGGGCGCCGGCTCGCGCGCGGCGGTGGGGGCGGTAGCCGTCGGGGCCTGGGAGGTCGCGCTCGACGGCGCACGCACGCGCGGCTCGTCGAGCGCTGACGCGGTACTCGTGACCATCCCCAGAGCGCAGGCCGCCGAGACAGCGAACAGGACTCGCGCTCCCCGATGTGACGAGAACAG
>CAJDWQ010000065.1_pt1 | contig 15659 bp, 12 predicted proteins | sample 7391641 | NCBI WGS metagenome assembly CAJDWQ01 (sample SAMEA7055718, study PRJEB34461) | soil metagenome | biome: terrestrial ecosystem; feature: Peninsula; material: soil | place: Antarctica | collected 2016
GGCCGGAGCTGACGCGCAGCGGTATGGGTGAGGATCGCGGCGAGTAGCCACTGGGACTGCGTAGGCGGCCTGGGAAGGCGTCGCGAGATCGCTGAACCCGAGTCCGAAAACCTGCCGACGAGTTGGACGCAGAAGAGACTTCGCGCACGGGTCCCGCCCGATGAACTCCGTGGCCGGAAAAACCTCATGCCTGTTAGGGATGCCACCCATGAGGCGGAGTCGGAGCCTGCGCGACACGATCGAAAGGGACACGGCATGGGTCACCAGCCAGCGATGGGGCGCGAAGGCGTCAACGACGTCGAGGAGCTGTTGGCACGGATCGCGCCCTGGTCGCGCACGTTCGTGCTTCGCACCGGACCGGGGGTGGTCGACGCGGCCGAACGCGAGGCGGCGGCCGACCCCGCGGACGCGGTGTACCGGGGCGACGTACTCGCCGACCCCGGCAGCGGCGCCGCGATGGAGGCTCGCCGACCCCGGCAGCGGCGCCGCGATGGAGGTCATCGCTCTGCACGCCCGCGCCCGCGGCATGGACCCTGACCCGGCGGCGGCGTCCTTGGCGTTCCAGCGGTATGCCCACCGGGTGGCGGGAGTGGCCGTCGCCGCGTGGGCCGCAGGGGGCCTGGTCCTCGACCTCACGGCGCCCAGCGTGTGGACGGTGGTGCGCTCGGGAAGTCCGCATCACCTCGTCGCCGAGCGGGTGCGCGCGCTCCCCGACGGCGACCTGGGCACGCTCGTGCACACCGTCGTCGACGAGCACCTGGAACCTGTCGCGCGGACCTGGAACGCGGTGAGCGGTCTGTCGATGGAAGACCTCCACGGCAACATGGCCGCCTCCTTCGCGGCCGCCTGCCGCCAGCTGTCCAAGGTGCTGCCGGCCGACGAGATGTGCGCGCTCGGCGAGGACATCCTGGCGCGACGGGCGGAGCTGGTCGACGGTGGCACGTTCCGGATCCTTACCGGGGCGGACGGGCGGCGCCTGTTCTTCGACCGCTCCACCTGCTGCTCCTGGCACGCCTCGCCGCACGGCGAGTACTGCTCGGGGTGCCCCCACACCTCGTACGAACAGCGGACGGGGCGCTTCGAGGCGATGCTGGCGACCGACGGGCACTGATGCAGCGGGCCCTGCGAGGCGCTGGGCCGTGGGGCACCGAGCCGTGGTCGCGCGCCAGCAGGACCTTGGGCTTCACGTCAGGGTCGTCGCACGTCCACCAGGTCCTTGATGATCTCGAAGTCGGCCACGTTGTGGGTGAGCAGCGGAACACCTTCGGTCTGTGCCGTCGCGGCGATCACCAGGTCGATCTGACGTCGACGCGGCTTTCCGCCACGGTCGGCCACGGCCGCAGCGAGGCGTCCCCAGGCGCGGGCTACCTCCGTGGTGACCGGCAGCGGTTCGAAGGTCGCTTCCACGACGGCCAGACGGTCGGCGCGGCGCGCTCGTTCATTCGCCTCTGCGGCGACGAGCACTCCGAAATGCAACTCCGTGATCGATGCGACGCTGATGGCCGCTTCGATGCCCGAGGGAGCGGACTCGCCGATGAGTACCGACGTATCAAGCAGGGCTCTCATGCGTCGAACGGATCGACGAGGCCGGCGTCGAGGCGGTCCAGATCCTGGCCGAGGTCGCGCGGCGTTGGACCGAGCCAGACCTTCGCCAAGGCGTCACCGCGGATCCATCGGGGCCTGCGCACCGGGGACAACTCGGCGACGGGTCGGCCAGAGACGGTCACGGTGAGGGTTTCGCCAGCCTCGACACGGCGCAGCACCTGTCCGACCTGGTTGCGCAGCTCCTTCTGGGGGATGGTGGTCACATCCTCAAGGTAGCAGTTTTGCTACCTTGCCGGCTGCGCGCAGTGGTCGAGCCGTCGCGGGTAGCTGCGCCTCGGTCGACGTCAGGCGGTCGCGGCGAGCGGCCCACGCCTGCAGGCCCGGCACAATGGTCAGCGGGTCTTGTCGGCCCGGGCACCGGAGAGGCAGTGGCTATGGATCTGGCTCGTTACCTGGACAAGGACGACCTTGAGGGGTTGGACGAGGCGCTGCGCAGCCTCACCGCTCCACAGACCGCCACCCACCTGCTTCGGCTGCCGCCGGGTCAGCGGGCCGTCGCCTTCCGCCTCCTGGCCAAAGACGTCGCGCTGACCGTGTTCGAACGGTTCGACTCGGACAGCGCGGCCGAGTTGCTTGAGGGTTTGCGAGAAGAGCGCACGCGTGAGCTGTTCGAGGGTCTGGATCCAGACGACCGGGTCCGTCTCGTCGACGAACTGCCGGCCGCAGTCGTGATCCGTCTCCTGCACGGTCTGGACCCGCGCGAACGGGACATGACCGAGGCCGTCCTGGGCTACCCACGGGAGTCGGCGGGTCGGCGGATGACGCCGGAGGTCGCCAGCGTGCCGGTGGACATGACGGTCGCGGCGGCGTTAAAGCACCTGCGCGCGGTCGGCGCAGAGGCGGAGACCATCTACATGGTGCCGGTCCTGGGTCCGGGACGGCGTCTGGTCGGTGTCGTGTCCTTGCGGGGGCTGCTGGTGGCCGACGACGGTCAGATCGTCGGTGAGATCGCCAGCAGCCCGATCGCTGTCCTGGCAGAGGCCGACCAGGAAAAGGCCGCCCGGCTCATCCGCGCGCACGGGATGATCGGTCTGCCCGTGGTGGACCGAGAGGACCGACTGGTCGGGGTCATCACGGTCGATGACGCGATGCGCATCCTGGCCGAAGAAGAGGCCGAAGACGTTGCTCGCTCAGCGGGCACATTCGTCGTGCGCAGCCATTACCTGAGCACCCCGCTGGTCCAGCGCGTCAGCTCCCGGATCGTGTGGCTTCTGGTCCTCATCGCCGCGGCCACGCTGACGGTCAACGTCTTGCAGTACTTCGAGGAAACCCTGGCTGAGGTGGTCGCACTCGCCCTCTTCGTACCGTTGTTGATCGGCACCGGCGGCAACGCCGGCTCCCAAACGGTGACGACCGTGGTGCGCGCCCTGTCCACGGACGAGGTGAGGTTCTCCGATCGGTGGCGGATCGTTGGCCGCGAGCTGCTGACCGGCCTGGGTCTGGGCCTGGTCCTGGGCGCGGTCGGGTTCATCCCCGCCTGGTTCGTCGCCGGACCCGCCATCGCGACCGTGCTGGCCATCTCCCTCGTGGCCGTGTGCACGCTGGCGACCACCGTGGGTGCCATCGTCCCGGTGACCGCCGGTCGGCTCGGCGTCGATCCCGCCGTGGTCAGCGCCCCGTTCATCACGACCGTTGTCGACGCCACCGGCCTGCTCGTGTATTTCCTCGTGGCTCGAGCCGTCCTGGGACTGTAGAACCATCGCCGGCTGGAACCACCTTTACAGCCCGGTTCGACACCAGGGGCCGGACTCGATGAGACTGGCGGGATGAGCGCGACCATCCAGGCCGACGGGGTGGGCGCCGGCCACGCGGACCGCGAGCTGTTCTCGAGCCTCGATCTCGTCGTCGCCCCCGGAGATGTCGTCGGACTCGTCGGGCCGAACGGCGCCGGCAAGTCGACGCTGCTGCGCATCCTCGCCGGCCTGAGGGCGCCGGATTCCGGCCGGGTGCAGGTGTCCCCGGCGGACGCCCACCTCGGCTTCCTGGCCCAGGAGCCTGACCGCGGGCCGGAGACGATCCGCGCGCAGCTCGCGCGTCGCACGGGCGTCGACGCGGCCCACCAGGCGATGGAAGCGTCAGCCGAAGCCCTCGCCGACGGGGCGCCGGGCGCTGACGACGCGTACTCCCAGGCGCTGGAGGCGTGGCTGCATCTTGGCGGTGCGGATCTCGACGAGCGCGTGGACGTCCTCGCGGGCCGACTCGGGCTGGCCGTCGACCTTGACCGGCCCACCGCCACGCTCTCCGGAGGGCAGGCCGCTCGCGTCGGGCTCGCCGGGCTGCTGCTGTCGCGCTTCGACGCCTACCTGCTCGACGAGCCGACCAACGACCTCGACGTCGCGGGACTCGACCTTCTCGAGGAGTTCGTGGTGAGCCTGTCCCCGCCGGTGGTGCTGATCAGCCACGATCGTGAGTTCCTCTCCCGGACCGTGACCACCGTGGTCGAGATCGACCGCAGCCTGCGGCGCGTCACCGCGTACGGGGGCGGGTACGACACCTACCTCGAGGAGCGCTCGATCAGCCGCCGGCACGCGCGGGAGGCGTACGAGGAGTTCGCGGCCCGCACGTCCGCCCTGCAGGCCCGCGCCCGGATGCAACGCGCCTGGATGGACAAGGGCGTACGGGCGGCGAACTCCCGCGCCGCCAAGCGCCAGGAGAAGGACAAGTTCATCCGCCACCATCAGGTCGCCACCTCCGAAAAGCAGGCCGCCAAGGCGCGCCAGACCGACCGGATGATCGAGCGGCTCGAGGTGGTCGAGGAGCCGCGCAAGGAATGGACGCTGCAGTTCACCATCGCCGCCGCACCCCGCTCGGGCGACGTGGTCGCGACCGCTCGAGGCGCGCTGGTGCGTCGCGGGGACTTCACCCTCGGCCCGCTCGACCTCCAGTTGGACGTGCGGGATCGCGTGGCGATCACCGGCCCGAACGGCTCCGGCAAATCGACGCTGCTCGCCGTGCTCCTCGGTCGCCTCGACCCGACCTCCGGCGCGACGTCGCTCGGATCGCGGGTCGTCATCGGTGAGATCGACCAGGCCCGCGAAGTGCTCGACGCTGCCGGCGACGACCCGGCGAGCCGACTCAGCGCGACCGCATCGGCCGCGTCGGCCGCAGCGACCGGGAAGCCGAACGGCCACGGCACGACGCTGGCGCGGGTCTTCGCCAGGGAGTTGCCCGACTGGCCCGACGCGCATGTGCGGACGCTGCTGGCGAAGTTCGGGCTGGTCGGTGAACACGTCGCGCGACCGGCGGCGACACTGTCTCCCGGCGAACGAACCCGCGCCGCGCTGGCTCTGCTGCAGGCCCGCGGGGTGAACCTGCTGGTGCTCGACGAGCCGACGAACCACCTCGATCTGCCAGCGATCGAGCAACTCGAGGAGGCGCTGGACTCTTTCGACGGGACCATCCTGCTGGTGACCCACGATCGGCGCATGCTCGAGGAGGTGCGCCTGACCCGGCGCTGGCACGTCGAGGACGGGCGGGTTAGCGAGATCGCCCCCGACTGAACAGGATCGGGGAACGCGCCGGTCCCCGTCCGGCCACGAGACCGGGCCGCGAAGGCCTCTTTGGCCCTGGCGATGGCGGGGCGTGGTCACAACGATCTCGCATCGAAGCGGTCAGCGATTTGGCCTGCCCGGCTTTCGATGAAATCCTATGTGTAGCAGGAATATCACGCACGACCTGAATCGATAGTATGTGAGAAGCGATGAGGAGCAGTGGGTTGGGCTCGGTACGCAACGCCAGATGGGACCCTTGGTCGCGCAGTCTCGTGGGGTTCATCGCCCTGATGCTGGTGCCGGGTCTGATCCTGGCCGGGTTGGTGTGGACGGCTTCTGCGCTGGCCAGCGCCAACGGCCCGGACGCGCCCCCTCCTTGCCAGCCGGTGACGGCGACGGCGCCACTGCAGAACACATTCCCCGTCAACGTCCTCAACGCCGACGCGCCGACCGGCGCTGCGGCCGACGTGGCACGGGAACTACCCATGCGTGACATCACGGTAGGCACGGTCGGCAACGACACCACCATCCGTGCGGTCGGCGGTGCCGGCGAGGTCCGCTTCGGCCCCGGCGGGCTCGACCAGGCGCTGGTGGTCCAAAAGCTCCTCCTGCCCGAGGCGAAGCTCGTGCAGGACTATCGCGAAGGCACCGCCGTCGATCTGGTCCTCGGCAAGGATTTCACCCAACTGGCGCCACACGACGGGCCTCTCGTACGTCGCGGCGACGTCGTCGTCAACGTCTACAACACCACGTACTACGAGGGCGTCGGCAAGACCACGTCCGAAGGCCTGGTCGGCCTCGGCTTCCGGTCCGGCAAGGTCGGTCTCGACCCGCAGAACTCCTGGATCACCGACATCGCCGCCGTGCGTTACGGCCCCGACGGCGAACTCGGCGCCAAACTCGTGCAGGAAGCCGTGCCGGGTTCGACCCTGCAGCTCGACGCGGGTTCCAAGAGTAAGGGTGTCGATCTGCTCATCGGCATGAAGTGGGCCGGGCTTGCAGCCGCCGACACGTTGACCCCGCAGGAGCCGAAGAAGCCGCTGGCTCCCCTCGACGTGGTGCGCCCCTGCCTGAAGTGACGGCCGCGCCGTCGGGTGACACCACGTCGCGTGTCCACGCAAGGCGCATGATGGCCGACCGGGACGCGACCCGTCCGCGGGGGAGACGAACGCCACCCACACAGCATCTTTCGCGGCGGCCTGCCCGGGATCACGCTGAGATCATGTCCGTTCACGAAAGCGCGGTGGTGGGGGAGGCCAACGTCTCGGCGCACGACACGACAACTCCAGAGTCGGCGGAGCCCAGCACGTCCGTCCCCCTCCCCGGGGCGAGCGCCATCGTCCTGCGTTCTCGCGTCGTCATCTGAGAGCCGTGACCCTCGCCCAGCTGACGCTCGTCTGCGCGGTCGCAATCCTCGGGCCGCTGCTGTCCCTGCAGCCGCACCTGCGGATGCCGGTGGTCATCGGCGAACTGCTCGTCGGCGTCGTACTCGGCGCGACGGGGTTGGGGGTCCTGAACTCGCACGACCCGACATTCACCTTCCTCGGCGACGACATCGGGTTTGCGTTGGTGATGTTCGTGGTGGGCTCGCAAGTGCCGATCCGTTCCGAGGGTCTGCGGGCCGGACTGCGCGGTGGGCTGCTGCGCGCCGCCGCTATCGGCGCGCTCTCCGTGCCCGCGGGTCTGGCCGTGGCCGCCGCCTTCGGCACCGGCCACGGGCTCCTCTACGCCGTGCTCATCGCCTCGTCGTCGGCCTCCATCGTCATGCCCGCCCTCGCGGGCAGCCCCCTCACGGCGCCGCCGATCGTGGAGATGCTGGCGCAGATCGCGGTGGCCGACGCCGCGTGCATCATCTTGCTGCCGTTGGCCGTGGACCCCGCCCAAGCGTCCAGCCGGGCGCTCGGAGCTGCGGCGCTGCTCGCTGCCGCCTACCTCGTCTATCTTCTCTTGTGCTGGGTCGAGCGATCTGGGCGCCGCCGCGCCGTCCATGAGGTCTCCGAAGAGCGCGGCCTGGCTCTGGAGCTGCGCATCTCGCTCACGATCCTCTTCGCTTTGTCGGCGGTAGCGCAGGTGGTGCAGGTGTCGGTAATGCTCGCGGGATTCAGCGCGGGGCTCGCGGTCGCGGCGGTGGGCGAGCCGCGGCGCTTGGCGAAGCAGCTCTTCGCGCTGACCGAAGGCTTCTTTGCGCCGCTGTTCTTCGTCTGGCTCGGCGCCTCGCTGGACCTGAGAGCTGTCGCTGCGCAGCCATCACTGATCCTGCTCGGCGTGACGCTGGGGCTGACGGCCGCCGCCACCCACGGCGTCCTGGCCTTCACCCGGCAGCCTCTGCCGGTCGCGCTGGTGACGTGCGCGCAGCTGGGGGTCCCGGTGGCCGCAGCCACCCTCGGTGACGCCCAGGGTCTCCTGGCCCCCGGCGAGGACGCCGCCCTCCTCCTCGGGGCGCTGGTCACCATCCTCGTGACGACGATCGTGAGCTCCCGCGTCGCGAAGATCGCCCAGGAGGGTGTCTCGCCGATCAGGCCCCCCCGGGGACAGGGTGGGCAGGGAGGCCAGGGTGGGCAAGGTGGGCAGCTTCCTGGTCCGTCCGGCGCCGCGCCCGCCCCGCCCCAGAGTTGACGTACAACGGCTACGTCACGCGACAGCACTCCGCAACCCACACCGGCCTCTCGACGTCAGCAGGACCGCATGTACCTGCTTTGCCGGTTTTTCGGCCCTCTCCGGAAAGCGAGGAAATCCACGTCCACGGATGTGCCATCGGAACAGATCTTCGCTCATCGCCGCGTGGCATCGGATAAGAGCATCATGCCGGCGCCGGATCAAAAGCCGCGTGTGACATGGTGGAAGCATGGACATTGAAGAGCGGATTGGAACGTTAGAGGCCGGGATCGACCGGCTCGAGAAAAGCCAGACCGAGCTGCAGAAGAAGCTCGCCGACGCCCAGCGTGAACAGTGGCAGGGTCGGATCGACGAACTCGAGGTGCAGGTGCACCTGGCGGCCATGGAAGCGAACGACCGGGTCCACTCACTGATGGGGCTGTTGCGGAAGAAGTGGGACGAGGCCCGCAGCCAGTTCGACGAGACGGCTTCGACCGCCCTTGGCGTCACGGAAGCGTTGCGGTCGGGCCTGGAAAGCGCCGCCCACGATGTGCGCCAGGCGTTGCTGGAGAGCAAAAAGAGGATCACGTCCTGATCGGTAGCCGCCGAGCATGGTGGGCCGTCATGTCCCTCGACCAGTTGGTGACGATGAGCGTTGTCTCCACCTGCTGGTTGAGGTGACGCTCCCCACCCGTCCGGTGGCGCGCCCGCCGCGACCTAGGCCTTGAGGCGCACGTAGGGCATACGTGAGCGGTGCCCGCCTGGAGGGAGGCGGACACCGCTCACGGATCATTCGAGGGGCTCCCTGATCAGGGGGCGTGCCGCCCGACCAGGTCCTTCACCCAACCGAGATCGGGACGGCGCAACTTCGTCTTGCCGTTGCGCTCCGGCGTTGGCCAGTCTTCCGGGCGGAATGGCTCGATGGCTACGGTCTCGTTCTGCGGCTTGGTGTATTCGATGCCCCTGACCTTGGCGGTCTCGTGGATCTTGCCCACGATGCGCGGGGCAATATCGCGCCGCCAGTGTCCGCCGGCGAACACTCCGTAGTGTCCCGCACGGGCCTGTTCGTAGAACGTGATGTCGTTCGATGCCGTGAACTTCTTCAGGAATTCCCGCGTCTGGCCGGGTCCCGAGATGTCGTCCATGGCACCTTCGATACCGATGATCGGGCACGTGATGAGCTCAGGGCGCACCAGCCTGCCGTTGTACATCATGGTTCCGTTCGCGAGTTGCTTCTTCAGGAAGGCCCGCTTGACGGTATCCGCGTAGAATTCTGCCGTGAGGTCCGCTACCGCGAAGTATTCGCGGTAGAACCGCTCGATGCGCTCCTTGCCCGGGTGAGTGTCGTCGGTGATGTAGTGGTTGTACAGATCCCGGTGTGAGGAGAAGTGGTTCTTGGGATTCATGGCGATGAACCCCATCAGCTGCACGTAACCCGGATATACCATGCGGCCGTTGGGCGCCTCGGTGACGTACGTCAGCAGGTACGACGGGAGGTGCATTTTGTTGGCGAACTTCGTGACCTGCGTCGGCCCCGCGTCCGGATCGAGGGGGCCGGCCATGAGCGTCAACGTCGCGATGCACGCCCCAGGGTTGTCCTCCGCGAGACGGGAGACAGCCATGACGGCCGGCACGGTCGACTGACAGATCGCGAAGACGTTGGTTTCGGGTCCCAACAACTCCATGTATTTGATCAAGTAGTCGGCATACGTGTCGAGATTGAATTCACCCGCCTCCATAGGGACGTCGCGGGCGTTGGTCCAATCGGTGATGTAGACCTCAGCTTCCGGCAGCAAACGCTCGACCGTGGGGCGGAGCAGCGTCGCGTAATGGCCAGATTGCGGCGCTATCAACAGGATTATCGGGTCGTTACGGTCGACATCCCGCACAAAGTGAGTGAGTTTACAGAAGGGCATCGTATCGACGACCTCTTCTGTTACCTCGACCTTGTGACCGTCGATCTCGGTGAAGTGCAGGTCAAACGTCGGCTTGACGTAGTCGCGAGCCAGCTGCTCCATGAGCGCGACGTTGGCGTCCGCGATCTTCGCGTAGTACGTCTGGAAGCGGAGCACCATCTTCGGCTGCCCGTACATCTTGCCAACGTCGCGGTAAACGCGCGCGGTGTCGCGCTGCATCTGCGAACTCACCGCGAGGAGTTTCAACGAGTTAGCGCCAAGGCGATGGATATGATCGAGCCACGGATTGTATGGGCCTTGATAGCCACCGGAAACGTTGCTGAACCTGCGCGGTAATAGTCTGGGGCCTTTCATGGAGTTCATCGTACCCCCGACGGCGGGCCAGATCCGCTGGTCCTGCAGTGAGACCTCGGTCCCACTACGCGGGCCGCATGCGGCGCCTACAGTGTCCGCATGCCTGCGGTCGACCCGCCCTCGGTCGAGGACGTCATCCCGGGACTGACGGGGCGCGGAGTGATCCCGGCAGGTCCCGTCCGAGCGACCGATCTCGCGAGGTCTTTGCGCGCAGCCGGATTTGAGGTGCTCCTCATCGACGGTGCCCACGTCTGGGACCGGCCGTCGGCGTTGCGCGCTCTCGCGGCCTCGTTGAATTTGCCCGGCGCCGCAGACCGCAACCTCGACGCCCTGCTGGACATGCTGCGCGAACTGCCGGACCGGTTTCCCTCGCCGACGGGTGTGGTGCTCGTGTGGCGTGACGCCGATCGGCTGGTGCGCCTGGAGACGGAGGTCCACCCGTGACGCCGACGAGGCGCTCCACGAAGCCCCGGTCGCCGGCCACGAGGCGAGCGGCGCAGGTGGTCTTGGCCGTCGCCGTGGCCGTGCTCCTCGTCGTGACATGGCTGCTGGTGGTTGGTCCCGGCGTCGATGAGGGGACGCAGGAGGCGACAAGCGCGCTTCCCTCAAGAAGCTCTTCGTCCCGCTCCGTAGCCTCTCCGCAGGCGCCCCCGAAGGCATCTCCGAAGGCGGCCGCGTCCTCGTCGTTGCGGGCTCGCGCGACCTCGCGGTTCACTTCCGGCGCTCGCGCCACCGCCTGGCCCACGTGTGACGCGGTGGGGCTACCCGAGCAAGCCCGTCGTACCGCGTCGTTGATCCACGCCGGCGGGCCTTCCGCAACGCCGAGCGCCTGCTGCCCGCGCGACCGGACGGGTACTACCGCGAGTACACCGTGACCACGCCCGGGTCAGCGGATCGCGGGACCCGCCGCATCATCACCGGTGGCGACCCTCCGACCGACCCGCCGGACTGGTATTACACGGCCGACCACTATCAGAGCTTTTGTCAGGTCACCGGTCGGTGACAGGCTGCCGTGAACGCTCTTCAGGGTCCGGCGAGGGTCGGTGGCCGTGACGACGACCGGGCCCGCGCCGGGGCCGCTGACGGCGTTCGTCGTCGGACCGAACGCGGCCCAGGCATGGGGCGCGCCGACCCGAGCGCGCGCGGCGATCGTCGGGCCCGGCCTGCGGGAGGTGCTCGACGTGCCCGACGCAGTGCAGCTCGCCGCCCGCTGCGAGGCCGCCTGGGGCATGGGAACCGGGAACGAGGGAGTCAGGCGCGAGGGAGTCGGGAACGAGGGAGTCGGGAACGAGGGGGCCCCACCGCGTTGGGTGTGGTGGGCCGCCGAGACGGCCGCGCACCTGCTGGTCGACGCCGGTGTCCGCCCGGCCCGCGCCTGGGACGTCGCGGAGGCGCACCGACTGTTGTTCGGGGGGTGGGACGCGGGGCCGGGTCTGGCGTGGGCAGGTGCCCACGGGTTGCCCGTCGACACTGTTCCTGGCCCGCCGCGGGACGATCTGTTCGCGGTGGCGGGGGCGGACCGCCACGGCGCGGACGGCGAGCGCACACCCGTACAGTCCGACGGGCACCTGCGAGCCGACGCCGCAGCGGGGAACTGGCCCACCACCGACGCGCGTCTGCTGAGCTGGGCCGACACCCTGCGTGAGTGCGCCGCCGCGCAGCGAGGACTCGCCGCCCGGACGTGGCCCCGGCTGATCGACACGATCCACGCCGAGTCCGCCGCCGCGGTGCTCTGCGAGGAGCTGCATCACGACGGTCTGCCGATCGACCGCGCGGCGCTGGTCGAGCTGGTGACACCGATGTCGCGGCCGCGGGAGGAGCGCGACGCAGCCGTGCTGTGTCATGTCCCAGGGCGCGAGCACACCGACCTACGCAACCCCCTCCAGGTCCGTGAGCTGCTGCGGGCGGTGGGGATCGACGTGCCGACGACCCGCAAGCACGTCCTGGAGGCCTACCGCGAGGTCCACCCCGTCGTGTCCGCCCTGCTCGCGTGGCGCGCCGAGGAGCGGATCGCCACGACGTACGGGTTGCGCTGGATCGGGAACCACATCGGCCCCGACGACCGGCTGCGTGGGCGCTGGACCGCCTGCGACGGGGCCGGGGGGCGGATGACCGCGGAAGCGGGTCTGCACAACCTGCCCGTGGTTCTGCGCGGCGGGGTGGCGGCCCACGAAGGCCACGTGTTCGTGCGCGCTGACCTCGGGCAGATCGAGCCTCGGGTGCTCGCGGTCGTCTCCGGGGATGCCGCGTTCTCGCAGGCCAGCGAGGCGGATGACCTGTACGCGCCGGTGGCTGCCCGCCTGGGGGTGGACCGAGCCGTAGCCAAGGTGGCGGTCCTGGCCGCCATGTACGGGCAGCGCTCCGGCGTCGCGGGCCAAGCGTTGCGCGGCCTGGAGCGTGCCTATCCGATGGCGATGGACCACCTCGACCGGGCGTACCTGTCGGGCACGCGGGGGGAGCCGCTGCGCACGTACGGCGGCCGGCTCATCCCGACGGCCACGGTCCTGGCGACCGCCCCGATCGGGAGCGACCCGGCCCTGGACGCAGCGCGGGGACGGTTCGCCCGCAACGCGATCGTTCAGGGTGCCGCCGCCGAGCTGTTCAAGGCGTGGGCGGCCACCGTCCGCGCCACCACCCGGCGCCTAGGCGCCCAGATCGTGCTCTGCCTGCACGATGAGCTGCTGGTACACGCCCCGGCCGAGCACGCCGACGAGGTGGCGGCCGCCGTGCAGTCCGCCCTGGTGGACGCATCCCGTCGCTGGTCCGGCGGCGCGCCGGTCCGGTTCGTGGCCGACATCTCGGTGGTCCGCCGATGGTCGGACGCCACGATGTGACCGACCACGGCGTGAACCGGCCTGCGGCGGGAACCGGCCTGCCCCTCGTCGCGGTTCTCGGTCCAAAGCTTCCAGCGCAGGCCGGGCGTGGCCGCGATGTCCCGCGCCAAGTCGGTGTAGGCCGTGGTCATCTCGTCACCCCATGGTCCTGGACTCGGGAAGTCCATCTGGAGTAAGACGGACATGGCTGCCTCCCATTCGACGACGTGACAGGTCTTGGCTCCGACGGCGTCGATAGAGACGCTCGCAAGGTCATCCTCTTGACCCTCCCATCATGGGAGACGCCACGCTGAACTCATGACCGACACCGCGAACTTCCTGTCGATCGGCGAGTTCTCCTCCAGGAGCCGGCTCAGCGTGTGAATGCTCCGGCAACGAAGGCAGGGCGGCTCAGCCGGTGAGGGCCCAAGCGTCGGAGATCGCCAATGCCAACGAACCGGGTTGGAGTCGGTTGGCTGCGTCCCACCACACCCGCATCAAATGGATTGTCGGTATCCGAAGAACTCGTGATCGTCGTTGTAGCCGCCCAAGCCACCTCCGACGTCGGAAAAGTGCTCGACGAACTCGACTCCCTTGAGCCACTTGACCATCTTGAAACCGAGCTCGATCTCGTTACGGAGCCGCAGCGGCGCCCCGTGGCCGAACTCGAGCGGAGCGCCGTTCATGTCGTAGGCGAGCATCGTGAGGTGGTGGCTCATCTGCTCGATAGGTTGCGCGTCGTAGTAGAGCCCCCCGTCGGGACCCACGGCATGGGAGTAGAAGATCACCCATTTCGCTTCCGGTACCGGCTGCACCAAGTCCATGAGGGTCTGCATGGACACCCCGCCCCATTTCGCGACCCCGGACCAGCCTTGGATGCAGAAATGCTGGGTGATTTGCTCGTGGTGCGGCAGCGCTCGAAGCTGGGTGAGGTCGAGTTCCACGGGATTTTTGACGAGGCCGTTGACCCGCAGGGTGTAGTCCCGGAAGCCCCCGGCTTGCAGAGCCAGGTAGGCGGCGCCCTCCGGATACTTGCCGTTGTGCCAGAAGTAGGGGGAGATGTCCTTCTCCGTATACTGCCCGGGTTTGGCATCGATGTGCTCGAAGAGGCGCTGGGCTGGGCCGATCAAGGCGTAGCCGACGCGTTGCACGACGCGCGGGTGGCGATAGGTGAAGGGGGTCGCCGCGACCCAGGCACTGATGAGGACGACGAGGGCCACGGAGAACATCACCAGCCCCCACCAGGAGCCGTCGTTTCGGCTGGCGAACATGTGGTTCAGGTTCTGCTGCGCTCCGGTGGTCAGGACCATGGTCACGTGGGCGACGATGAAGAACACGAAATAGCAGAACACGAGGAAGTGCAACGAGCGCGCGAACTGGATGCTGAACAGCGAGCTGATTCGCCGGAACCGGGTCGACAATGCTGGTGACATGCCGAGCCCGGCGATGAGGGCCAGCGGGGCGGCGATGAAAATGGTGGTGAAGTATGCCAAGAGCTGAAGCCCGTTGTACTGTGTCCATCCGGACTCCACGGGCCAGTCCAAGGAGAGGTACTGGATTCCGACGGAGATCGCGTTCGGGATGACGTCCCAGTGCAGCGGCACGACGCGAAGCCATTGCCCCGTGGTGAAGAGGAGGACGTAGAACACGATCCCGTTGGCCAGCCACAGGGTGTCGAGGCCGAGGTGCCACCAGCGGGCGAGCCCGATGGTGTGGCGATGGCCGGGAAGGCCGACACCGCCCGGGAGCGTGATCGAGTCCTGCTTGGCCGTGTACAGCGGATCGCTGGGCACGGGCTTCTGGATACGGAACCACTCCTTCCCGGGGGTGGAGTTGCGAGTCCAATACAGGCGCGGGTGGTCCGCGAGGATCTGGATCCCGGATCGGATGATGAAAAACATGAGGAACAGGTTGAGGAAGTGCTGCCACCCCACCCATGCCGGGAATCCGACGGGGGTGGTCGCAGGCTGTTCCGACAACCCCGGGTAGTCGCGGATGAAGGCTTGGACGCCAGAGGTCTCACGGAGCCCCTTCGCGACGGCGATCGCGATGATGAGGAGCACCATCCCGATGGGCACCAGCCAGAGCAGGTTGAACCACTTCGTTCGACCGACACGGACGCGGGGTGCTACCCCGTACTGCGGGGGAACGCCGCCGGCCCAGTCCTTCCCGATGGCGTGATAATGCTGCGTATCGAGCTCGGTCCGGAAGCTGGGGAAACGCTCCCCGGTCGGAGCAGGATCGGGCACCACATCGGTCATGTTCGACTCCGTCCCAGCTCGACACCGCACGCGAAGATGGTGATCGTCACGCTGGATCATCTCCTTGGTAGGCGCGGGAGCGCGTTGGGTCAGATTCGAGCATGGTCAGTGTTCGACCGCTGCGGCCTGGTCGTGCCGGGCGCGCCAGTCACACCGGCAGCGTCGGTCGCCGCTGACGGGCTGGTGCCATGGCCCGGGTCGAGGACGCGGTACGCGAGCAGTTTGATGCGGTCGCTGGCCAGGGCCCAGACGATGGCGTAGCCCCAGACGAACGCGGCCCACCCCCACCCGAGGGGGGTCATGAACAGTCCGTAGACGGCGATCAGGGTCGCGACGGCCTGGGTGCCGAGGACGGCCATCCACAGGATGCGAGCCGGGCGGATGGACCAGAACGGGCCGCGGGTGCGGGTGAGGAAGATGGTCAGGTGCCCGGCGACGGACAGCATCAGGTACATCATGGTCTGCAGCTGGGGACGGCCCAGGTCGAGGACGCGGTCGCCGAGATAGAACAGACCGAAAGCGGCGATCGGGCCGACGACACCCAGCACGGTGGCGATACCCAACACCAGGCGCATGTTCCAGGCTTCGGGCTTCATCTTGTAGTGGACGTTGTCGTAGGCGATG